>JAEEGK010000196.1_pt1 | contig 152299 bp, 142 predicted proteins | sample 8958771 | NCBI WGS metagenome assembly JAEEGK01 (sample SAMN16246547, study PRJNA631951) | gut metagenome | biome: gut microbiome; feature: rumen; material: SC-attached | host: Bos | place: Iran: Karaj | collected 2018-10 | reverse complement strand
CCTTGAGAGGGAGGTAGTAGTTCATCATGGAGAACATACCCTTCTTCATCTCACCGCCGTACCATGTGTTGATGATAACCTGCTCACGGGATGTGATGTTGAAAGCAGCGCATGTCTCAGAGTTGAGGCCGAGCTCTGCGAAGTTCTCGATCTTAGCCTTGGAAGCGTTGTAGATAACGAAGTCAGGTTCGAAAGAAGCGAGTTCCTCTTCTGTAGGAACGATGAACATGTTCTTTACGAAGTGAGCCTGCCAAGCAACCTCAACGATGAAACGGATAGCCATTCTTGTATCCTTGTTTGCACCGCAGAAAGCATCAACTACGAAAAGTCTCTTGTTGGAGAGCTCTTTCTTAGCGATGTCCTTAACAACTGCCCAAGTCTCTTCTGTCATGGGGTGGTTGTCGTTCTTGTACTCGTCGGATGTCCACCAAACTGTATCCTTGGAGTTCTCATCCATAACGATGTACTTATCTTTAGGGGAACGGCCTGTGAAGATACCTGTCATAACGTTAACAGTATCAAGCTCAGTAACCTTACCTACTTCGTAGCCCTCGAGACCAGCCTTTGTCTCTTCTTCAAAGAGTGTCTCGTAAGAAGGGTTGTAAACGATCTCGGTTGTGCCGGTAATGCCGTACTTTGTCAAATCAATGTTTGCCATAATCGGTAACCTCTTTCTTCAAAATTTAACAACGTAATTATATTACTTTTGTAAAAGAATAGTGTTGAAATTTTTAGGGTTTTTACGTCACTTTTGTTTGAGAATTGTCGTTTAATGTCGAAAAACAATCCTAACAATGTAGAATGATTTTCATTTATTTTTCAGGTCAAGTTACGGAATTGATCCTGAGGCAGACATTCTGTGCATTATCCCTCTTATATCAGTAGGAATAATATATAATAGAACTGTATAAATTATTAACATTTACGGGGTGTTCTTATGTCCAAAGCTCGAAAACCGGTCAACAAGAAGAAGGTCTTGAAAGTTGTCCTTATCTCTCTTGCCGTATTCATTATCCTTAATCTGATTGGCGCTGCTGTGGGCACATCAACGTCAATTACACACCCTAAGCGCGACTCTTACACGGATGTCGAGCTGGAGATGAAGGAGAATGGCGTCTGGGGCGGTTTTGATAAATACGATAAGGAACCTTATATAGTTAAGGGCCTGGACGGCTATGAACTCCACTGCATGAAGGTGTCTGCACCTGAGACTAAGGGCACCGGCAAATACCTGATCTATTCCCACGGCCACACATCCAATATGTATTCGGTATCCAAATACTGCGATGCCTATATTGAACTTGGATTCACGGTTATCACTTATGACTTAAGGGCTCACGGCGAGAATGCCAAGGCTATCTGCTCGATGGGCGGATATGAGGCTCAGGACTTAAATTACCTTATTGAAGATACTTTCGCGAGATATAAGGATGTCGATATTCTTGGCCTGCAGGGCGAGTCGATGGGAACATCGACATCTCTTAATGCCTTAAGATACAGCGATAAGATCGACTTCATCGTTGCCGACTGCGGCATGCAGAGCCTGAAGTACATGGTCCATGATATGTATAACGATATGTACCTTTATCCTTTCGGAACCTGTGCGGACATCGGATTTAAACTCCTTTACGGCATCGATGACGCCCAGGTCAGCGGAATCGACGCTCTTAAGGGTAAGACTGTTCCGATCCTCTTCGTCCACGGCGGTGATGATAACTGGATCGATACAGAGAACAGCATTGATATGTATAACGAAGCCAAGAAATATACTTATACCGAGCTCTGGATCGTTCCCGGTGCGACACATGCAAGATCCAGACAGGTGGCAGGCAAGGAAGAATACAAATCACACATTAACATGTTCCTGACAAACGCTGATATCATAAAGGCAGAGGCTTTAGAGGAAGCCGCATGAAAGGAGGAGACAGTCTATGACAAGATGGCAGTTCTTTTCTTCACCTGAGATGAAGGTAATACGTACAAACATCATTATTTGCGCGGGCCTGGGCTACATTATCGGCATCGGATCGTACGTAGTAAATATGGCGCTCTATAAGGAGAAGTTGGTCGTTTTTGACATGTTTTTTATGATAGTGCTCTCGATGCTCATAAACTTCCTTCAGAGCAGGGTGGCAGCGATAGTTGCTGCAGTTTATGCGGTACTGAACTTTGCCGCAGTGGCTATTCTGGGCGGCGGCATATCGGCATTGCCGGTGGTGGTTTTCGCAATCTACGCACTTATCTTAACGTTTATGTTCCAGAAAAAGTGGAGCGCGAAGAAAGCTCTGCTTCCTGCCGCAAACGCCGGGAAAGAGCAAATTGACAAAGAATAACAGCTTTAATATAATTACTTCGCTACGGGGTTGTGGCGGAATGGCAGACGCAGCAGACTCAAAATCTGCCGACCATAAATCGTGTGGGTTCAAGTCCCACCAGCCCCACCAAAAGCGATGAAATAATCCCCATTAGTTGATACAATTAATGGGGATTTTCCATACCAGGGGATTTTAGTTTTGCAGGTTACGTTCGAGAAAGTTGAATCAAAGGATCAGGAGCAGGCCGTAATCAAAGCGGTCGAGATCACTGATGAGATATCAGGCGCGATCGAGCTTTTAGAGGGCGACGCCAAAGGCTTTGCCGTCAGCAAAGACGGGAAGACCTATATAATCAAGGCGTCTGCTGTCTATTACATTGAGTCCGTCGACAAGAAGTCTTTTGTCTACACCAAGCAGGGATGCTATGACTGCAAATACAGGCTCTACGAGCTCGAAGTCATGCTCGGCGGGTATTTCATGCGCTGCTCAAAGTCCATGATAATCAACCTCAAGAAGGTCAGAAATGTTAAGTCCCAGATCTCTGGCAGGATCGATGCGACGCTCCTTAATGACGAGGTCGTCGTAATCTCCAGAGGATATGTTAAGGAAGTTAAGAGGAGGCTCGGAATAGGATGAACAAATTTAAGCTTTGGCTCGAGCAGACTATGATGATCTCCTTCGCGATCCTCGTCGGCATTATCATCGAAGGCCTTATCTACTGCATCTTTGGCGGCGATCCGCTTTCCGAATTCAAGCTCAGCTGGATCCAGCTTCTGTCTGTCGTTCTTACAGGCGCTGTCTGTTCGGTTCCGACTGTTATCTGGCTTACGGATACTGATATTCCGAAGAATAAGTTCATTCTCCGCCTGATCCTTCACTGCATCGGACTTTATGCGATCGTAATTGCCTTTGGCCGGGTCTTCAACTGGTATAACCAGCTTGACGGCTTTATTTTCATGACCATTATCTATTTCCTGGTCTATGCATTTGTCTGGGTCGTTACTCTCTGGTTCCACAAGCGCGACGACAACAAGATCAATAAAGCTCTGGACGATATCAGGGACGAAGAATAAGGGCATAAGGGGCCAGTCTCAATTTTTGTCAAATAGTCTCATTTTGAGGGGCTTTTTTTCATTTCTCAGCACTTTGAGCGCAAAAACTAATTTATCTGCACTACACTGTACATACAATGTAGTGCATTTTTTTTACGATGCGAATCTCGAACATACAAAGGAGGCTATATGGCTGGTGCAAATATTACGATAAGACTTGATCCCGGTCTCAAAAAGGCTGCTGAAGAGCTCTATGCCGATCTGGGACTTAATCTTTCGACTGCGATTGTTATGTTTTTAAAGGCTTCGCTTGCTTATGACGGCATCCCCTTCGAAGTAAAGCGGATTCCGGACGAAGAAATGAAGATGATGCTTGCAGAATATGAAGAGATAATGAGCAATCTCGATTCATATAAGCATTACTATACAGCAAAAGATCTGATTTTCGAGGTGTTGCTGAATGTTTAGAGTGGTTCCTTCAAAGCTATTTATAGAAGACGCGAAAAAGGCTCTTAAAACTGATTACAATTTCGATAGCCTGTATGAATGCGTTGGCCATATTCAATCGGACGAGAAACTTGATAAAAAGTACTGCGATCATGCGCTGTATGGGGTGTTTGAAGGCTTCAGGGAGTGTTTCATCGAGCCTAGATATAAATTGATCTACCGCGTTTTTGACAGCCGCGTAATTTTATTTAGATTCGCTGATATTTCTGCCAAATCCGCAACTTAGTAACCCTAATCCGCAACTTGGTAGCGGAGCTATTTTCACGCCGATTCTCTTAGGTTATCTTGGCCTTGTCAGGAGGATAAAGACATGAAAATCATCGAAGTTAAAAATCTTACAAAGAAGTACAAAGAGCATACCGCAGTTGACGGTATCACATTCGAAGTAGAAGAGGGCGAGCTTTTCGCTTTCTTGGGGGAGAACGGAGCAGGCAAGTCAACAACGATCAACATGTTGACAACGATCCTCGAGAAGACATCCGGCAAGGTGGTCATCGCAGGTCACGAACTCGGCAAAGAGGACGACGAGATCAGGAAAGTCAACGGCATCGTTTTCCAGAATTCCGTCCTTGATAAGAAGCTCAGCGTTAAGGACAATCTGCTCACAAGAGGTTCATACTACGGCCTTACGAAGAAGGAAGTTCTAAGAAGGCTCGAACCATTCTCGGAGCGCTTTGAGATGAAGGATATCTGGGACAGAAAATACGAGAAGCTCTCGGGCGGCCAGAGAAGAAGGGTAGACATCATGAGGGCTCTCATCAACAACCCGAAGATCTTATTCCTTGATGAGCCGACCACAGGCCTTGACCCGAAATCCAGAAAGCTCGTGTGGGATTACATCAATTACTTAAGGAAAGAGCACAAGATGACGATCTTCCTTACGACCCACTACATGGAAGAGACCAGGGACGCCGACCACGTCGTAATACTTGATAAGGGACACATCGTATCCACCGGAACACCCGCTGAACTTAAATCAAGATACGCTCATTCCAAGCTCGTCTGGTACACACCTGCAAGCGACAGGGCAGAAGCGGTGATCACAAAGATCAGCAGCAAGTTCGTCTATGACGCAGACCACTACAACATTGAGACGGATCAGAATCTGACGGAATTTATTTTCGAACACAAGGAAGAGATAAGAGATTACGAATACATCAAGGGTACAATGGATGATGTTTTCCTCAATCTCACAGGAAAGGAGCTCGCTTAACATGAAGGACTTTTTAGGATTTACAAGAAGAAACCTGCTTATATATTTCAAGGATGTACTCGCGATAATCTTCTCGCTGCTCACATCGATCATCGTATTCGTACTTTATCTGTTGTTCCTTAAGGGCACATTCGTTGAGGCAATGAACAGCACGATGCGCGGCCTCGAAAATATTGTCTCATCAGCCGACGTCGAGATGTTCGTAAACGGCATCCTGCTCTCCGGCATCTTAGGCTCAGCACTCATCACGATCCCTTACACATGCCTTCAGACGATCGTCAAGGACAAAGAGGCAGGCGTCGACGCCGATATCTGCTCCACACCATTGAAGAGATGGAAGATCATCCTCTCATATTTCACAGCATCTTCGATCTGCGCTTTCATCATGACAAGCATTATCCTTACGATCGGCCTTGTTATTCTCAGTGCCATGGGCGACATGCATATGGGCATCACACAGATCGCTGCAGCTTACGGGATCGTCCTTCTCGGCTCAGTATCTTCTACGGCACTCTTTATGGTTGTCATGCTGCTCTTCAAGAACTCTTCGACAAGCACGGCATTCTTCGGAATCCTTACGGCAGCTGCAGGCTTTGTCATCGGCGCATATATCCCGCTCTCACAGTTTTCAGACGGCGTTCAGTCTTTCTGCAATCTGTTCCCGGCAAGCCACATCACTTCCATGATCAGAAACGTCCTGCTCTCAGGAGTCGCAGATGCAATAAATACAGATATCAACGGCCTTGACGGCGGCGCCTTCATAAGCGGTATCAAAGATACTTTCAGCTTCAATGCGCATTCTTTTGGCCTCGACTTCACATTACAGACATCTGTTATCTACATCGCAGTCATCGCACTCGCTTGCATCGTCGCAATGACAGTTGCTTACAATAAGACATATAGAAGAAGATAAAAAGTCCGGCACTAAGTATTTGTGCTCTCAACCCCTATTATCGTACTCACAGTTCGATTTTAGGGGTTTTGCATGAAAACCGACAAAATTGTACTGCCAGTTCGATATTAGGGAGTTCAATCTAATGTTTCGGCATCCCTATAATCGAACTACCAGTTCGATATTAGGGACTTCAGACATCAATTCAGAGACGCAGCGACGGAAGCCGAGATTTTTTTGATATAATGAATTCTAATTCGTGCTTAACTTGTGCTTTTGAAGGTTTTATGAGAGCTGTTTTTGATCGTTTTTGGAAATATATCTATGGTGCAAACGGGCTTGTACTGGTCTTATATTTTGTATTCGTCTTTGTAACGACTCTGTTTTTCTATGACAACCTGCTTCCGTTTCTGCCTTTGATGGCCGTAGCGTTCCTTCCGCTGGCTGTAGTTATCAGCCATTTTCTGATCAAGTTCATCTCAAAACTTACCATTAAAGAGAAATCCGCATCGGCTCCTAAATCCTCAACAGTCTTAAAATGCCTGCTGTATATAGCGCCCTTAGTTGTTTATCTCATTAATTTCTGGGCGTTTTATCCGGGTGGTTTTTCGGTCGATTCTGTGGTCCAGTACAATCAGGCTATGACGAATGAGTATAACGACTGGCATCCTGTGCTTCAGACGTTGTTTGCTTTTAAGTTGCCGTTATCGATAAGCGGCGGGTGGATCGGATCGATCGTTTTGTTTCAGATTATCTGTTTTTCTGGCGCTTTGGGTTATGCGTTCAACACGGTACTTAAGTATTCCAATGTGAAGATCACGGTTGCTTCAGTTCTTTTTGTGCTGCTCAATCCCTTGATCGCCCTTACTTTGATGTTTCCTTATAAGGATAATGCTTTTGCCACAGGAGCGGTTTTGCTGACCGCTTTTTCCGTAAGGATATTTTTCAGCAAAGGCGAGTGGATCAAGTCGAATCTTAACACGGCCATTTTTATTGTCACGGCAGTATGTACAACGCTTTTCAGGCATAATGCGCTGACGTTTACTGTGCCGCTCGTGATAGCAGTGCTCTTTTTTATCAGCAGGAAGCGCTTTTTGGTCATAGCAGCAAGCATTATTATCCTTTTCGCTCTGATCAAGATCCCGCTTTTTGCAGTGCTGGGCGTCGAGAAGCCTGACAACAGGCAGGCTGAGACGCTCGGACTCCCGCTCAATGTAATTGCCGCTACTGTTACTTATACGCCGGAAAAAGCTGACAGCGAGATTCTGGATTTTGCTTACAGCATTAATCTCAGAGAGAGTTATGAGAAGTATTATACTTACGGATGCTTTGATAACGTTAAATACAGCGGTGACACGGCTCCTATTGAAGAAGCAGGCAGACAGAAAGTCCTGTCCATGGCGCTCAGATGTTTGAAGGCGTCACCGAAGGAGTCTTTAAAATCGATCTTCAGGCTGACAGGAGAGACATATAATCCGGTTCACAAATACATCAGCCTCTCGCTGATCCGCCCGTATATTATCAGTAACCTTAATGGAATCGATTATGCGGGAAATGAAGATGTAATGACATTGCTTCTTGCATATGATCTTCTTGCTGTCGACTATCTGCCGCATTTGTTCTTTATCGTAGGTACGATGCATCTTTTGATGATCATCGCTCTGTTGTCGAAAACTAAGCTGAACAGCCTTAAAGACTGGAAGAAGATACTGCTCGTACTGCCATTTTTCTTCTACAATTATTCGACGGCGATACTGCTTACCGATGTCTATGATTCAATAAGATTCTTTGCTTATACATATTGTCTTGTGCCGTTGCTTTTGGTCCTGCTGTTTAAGCAAACTGAAGACAGTAAAAAGCACAATTAACGGAGAAGAATCATGCACTGGGCCGTCATCGTATTAATCGCAGTAATTGCAGTCTTCCTCATAGGCCTTGTCATATTCTCATGGCGGAATGCCAAGGCATCTGTAAAGCCCAGGCTGATCCCCAAAGAGCGAGAGATAGCAGGCAATAAGAAGCGCGGCCTCTGGCTCGATTACGATTCCTATGACAAGCAGGATTACACGATCGAAGGCAAGGACGGCTACATCCTGCACGCGACTTTTGTAAGCACGCCCCAAACAAGAGGCACCGGCAAATACGTGATTATCTGCCACGGTCACACATCCAGCCGCATCGGCGCGGTTAAATATGCGAATTGCTATATCAAGCTCGGCTTCTCGTGTATAACTTACGATGCAAGGACTCACGGAGACAATAAGCCTGACAAGTGCACTTTGGGCAATGTCGAATCAGAAGACCTGATCAAGGTGATCGAAGATACAGGAAGCAGGTTCACGGACGTAAGAATTCTGGGCCTTCAGGGCGAATCGATGGGAAGCTCTACGGCGCTTCACAGCTTAAGGTTTGATCCGAAGATCGATTTTATCGTCTCAGACTGCTGCTTTATCGGTACTTATGAAGTCATCAGGGATTGTTATAAAAACATTCACATGCAGGCATTGATGCCTTTTGTGTGGCTGGCAGGGAAGCTCTTATATAAGGTTGATATCAAGAAGACTAACGCGCTCGCCTGCCTTAAGGGTCACAAGACACCGATCCTTTTTATACATGGTGCGGGCGATACTTTCGTAAAGCCTTATAATGCCAAGACACTTTATGAAGAGGCGAAGAGGAACGGCGTTTATACTGAACTTATTTATGTTGAGGGAGCCGGCCACGCGATGAGCCGCCAGATGGCCGGATTTGAGCAGTATACGGCTTATATTGAGAATTTTCTTAATAACGCGGGGATAACTTGATATAATTGCGCTAAAGAAGATTCCATATTAACGGGGCTTAAAGATGAAGAAGATTCTTGGCGTGATTATCGGTCTGACTGTCGCTGCAGCTTTAGCTGGCTGCAATGCTGGACCTGCTGAGACTTCCATTTCCGCGCCGACTGCGAGCTTTGATCCGAGTATTTTTGAGACGGGTGAAACATCACAAGCGGTAAAGCCATATACATCAGACTTCACACTGCCTACGGACGGCGATCCTTTTAGCACCGAAGAACTGCTGGAGCTGTCGAAGAAACACTTTCAGTCAATTTGGGGTTTCCTGCCAACTTTTGAGATCGTTTACGAGAACGATCAAAGTATTTATATCCATATTTACGACTCTTACTCTTATGGAGATGAAGATTCGCTCGACATCACCACTTATGAAGTTTATTTCATCGATAAAAAATCCGGTACCGGGCAGACGAATAACGGTGATTTTATTGATCTTACTGCGTATATCTGAGTTTTTGAGCCTTAAATTTTCGAACAAATCCGTAGGTTTTGCCTGATTTCTGAACCATTTGTGCCTAATTTTCGCGTTCCTGACAGCGGACGTGTTTGTTAAAGTGGGTTTATCACCTGAGGGCGGGGACCTTCAAGTGAAATGATAATAGGATGGTACGGAAAAATGAAAAAGACAGTATTAACGATCCTGTGCGCGGCTATGGCTGTTGCCACACTGGCCGGCTGCACTACCAATTCTAGTGGCGACAAAAATCCCTCCGATATTTCTGCAAATAACGATGCGCGTATTGTAGTTCCTACACAGGGATCTGACGAGGTACCCGCTGACGATCAGACAGTTGATGCAACAGTTCCTGAGGAATCTCAGGCTGACCTTCCCGGCGGCCAGAATCAGTCCGGATTTGCTGACGACCAGCTTCTTACATGGGCTTCCACTTACTATGAGTTTGCAAAGGGTGAGAAGGCTCCGAACATTGAGATCGACCATGTAGAAGGCGAGACGGTCTATATCCACATCTTCTCCAAGGACGATACAGATCCTGAGAAGAAGACAACTCTCGAAATGTACGCCATCGACCGTAAAACAGGCGAAGGCAAGAACTTTGCCGGTGAGACAGTCGATCTGACGACATTCTATAAGAGAACAACAGGTGAAGAGGGGGTGGATTAAAAAGCGAAAAATTACACAACATAGAAGAGCATAACAGTAAAGCAATTTAACAAAACAAAATAATAGTTACTGCACTACAATGCACATACGTTGTAGTGCAGTTTTTAATTGTTTTGAAAAAGCGGCAGATAGACACCGGACGGTTTTTAGTATCAATTTAAAAATGCGGAACTCTTCCACCGGACGGGTGTTTTGTAACAATTCAAAAAAGTTTGCTATAATCATTTTGGTTGAGGGAAGATTGAAAGCTTTAGGGTATAAAGCTTTGGCGTAATGGATCTGATTCAGATCCGGAGGTGCTTATGAAAAAGAGCGTAAAGGCTGTTTCTGCAGTTTTGGTATTGTTTCTCATGTTCGTTTTGACTTCGTGCGGTGATGATGCGCAAAAGCGTCTTATCGGCACATGGAAGCAGAATCCGGGCGATGCCACTTCGTTTCTCGGTATCGATCCTGTAAGTCACTATTACACATTCAACAGTGACGGAACTTACAAGGAGACCGGTATGGAGAACTTCTCCGGCAAGACTTACGATATCAACAAGACCGGCAAGTATAAGCTTGATACTGAAGAAGGCCTTTTGATACTTTATCCTGATGACGGCTGGCACGATGATACCTTCGGCGATCAGGAATATGCTTATAAATATACGCTTACTAACGACTATCTTTCGATTACTACAGGCCTCGGCACTGAGAACTATACAAAGCAGAAATAACTTACTAAAGCCATTTTGGGGGGTGTTTAAATGGCAAAGCTCAGACCTTATTCCTGTCCTGAGTGCGGCAGTTTTCTTGAGGTAGACAGAGAGCAGGATTTCTTCGACTGTCCTTTCTGCGGCAGGCATTTTGATGCTGTGTCTTTCCATGGTAAAGATCTCTTGGAGCAGGCAGGCGACTATATGCGCAAGAACGAGTTCAGGCTGGCCCGCGAGAAGTATGAATTCCTTTTATCCAAGAATCCGGAGAATTTTGAATATCTTTATGGTTATGCATGCGCCTTAGGCTGCGTGTCCTCAATCGATAAATACGAAGATCCCAAGTCTTACAGCAAGAAGATCGAGACTCTGCTTGCCAGTGATCCGAGATATGCATCAGGTCCTGCAGGCCCTTATTTCCAGAAGCTTTCTGAGATGAACTCACTTGCTAACAAATATGCAGAACTGTCTGTTAAGCAGAAGAACATGGAAACCTCAGTCTTAAATGAGATTTCAAGGATAAAGGGCAAATTGGAATACAACACGGCTCTTTTTGTTATGTATCTTTTTATTCATGCGTTCGTCGGGATTCTTGTTTGTATTAGTTTTTATTCGGTAATCGGCCCGCTGCCATTTGTAGGTCTTTTAGTAATTCCGTTCATAGTCTATTGGGTAACGAACAAGATACATGACGCCAGAATGATAAAGCTCAGACCTCATTATGAAGCTCAATTAAATGTTTTATTTGAGAAGAGGAAAGTTGCCGATGAGATGCTAAATGAGGTCAAAGCTCTTAGAGCTTTATACGACAGTGCATTTAAGCAGCTTAAGAATCTCAAGCCTTCTGAGTCCACACCTGTAATAACTTTTGACAGGCGTTCAATGTCTTCGTTCAAGAGTGAGACTGCTCCAAAGCCCAAGAAAACGGCAATCTGTAATAAGTGCGGCGCCAGCTTAAGGCTTGATAAGGAGAAGAAACTCTATATATGTGATCACTGCGGTGTCTCTTACGATTATTCGGTCTTTGTCGGTGATTCTAAGACCAAAGCTGACACGTATCTCAGAAACCGTGAGTTCGGACTGGCTGATAAGAGGTTTGCGCAGATCCTTGAGGAGGATCCTTCTGATTTTAATGCCAACCGCGGCCGAATCCTTTGTGCCGGCAGATGGATAGGCTTTATCCAGATAAGGCTTAACAGGGAGCTTTTGGCTGTTGACTGGAGCGCCCTCAATAAAGCTCTTGATGCTGCAATTAAGAATTCCAAAGATTCTGATCTGGATTACTTTAATGAACTTAAGAAACTTACTGACCTTATTTATGAGTATTATGAGATCGAAGTGAAGCTCGACAACATCAATAATTACAATGATTTCGACGATCTTAAGCAAAGACGCAAGGAGCTCAATGATGATTTCCCCAATGTATATAAAAGGTTTATTGAGATCGATAACAAGTACAGGACCATTAAGCTTAATGACTTATCTGACAGGCCTGACAGCGACATCGCTTACAGAGTCAGGATCCTTGAGGTAGGACGTTGGAACAGTATAAATGAAATAAATCCTACAAAGCCTTTTGGCGTTGGAGTCCTTAAAAAGGTTAAGAATGCTGTCAAGGAAGCGAAAAGCAACGCCTCTGCTGAATACGTTGAGTATTTTACCCTCTGGGGTACCTTTGTAGACAGGCTTGGCGATTATGATGAATTCAGATCTCTGCACTTGGAACTCAGCGGGGAAGACAAGGCTTTTAAGCCCAAACTCTCCAGCAATCCTGAATATGCCGCTGAATGGGAAGACGTGAGGAACAGGATTAAGGACAATGAACAAAAGGATAAGCAGATGCGAAAAGAAATAGATGAGGTTCACAACAGGCTTATCGAGATGGACAATAAGCTGTTCTATGCAAAACAGGATTCTTAATAAGTTTTTGAAGTTTTTAACTTATTGTTATAATGTATTCGTGCAAGAAGCATTTGAGAAGATGGAGGTTAGTATGAGAAGAGGTATAAAAGTTCTTTCGGTATTAATGCTGGTGTGCCTGGTGTTCACACTTACAGCCTGCGGTTCTTCAAAGATCGTTGGAAACTGGGTTCAGACGATGGACCAGCCCGGGAAGGCCAATCAGCTCCAGAACGATTTTGGAGAGATCCAGTTTAATAAGGACGGAACATATAAGAGAGCCGGCAGCACAAAGCACCTTGGCTTCGGCGGCGTTTATGCAGAGGAAGGTACTTACGACTACAATATTCAGAAGAGTGTACTCATTCTTACACCTTCGCTTCAGAACGGCGTAGTAATGGATGGAACGTCCAAACTGTCTTATATGTGCTATGTTGACGGAAATATCTTAAAGATCGCGATGGGCGATTCCGGCGACATTGACAGCCAGGTTATTCTGGAGCGCAAGGGCTGATAAACATAGTCGCTGATTACAAAGATCAAAAAACTGCACTACATTGTACATACGTTGTAGTGCAGTTTTAATTTGTTCCTTGAGACAATTAACCTATTACGGATAAGTCATCAGATCTTGGAGACAGCTTCCTCGAAGTCTTCAGCTTTGCCGGTCTTTAACATGGATACGACCTTGAACATGGCTGTTCTTGTCCTGGCTTTGGCAGGAACGAGCATGCTGTATTCTTCAAGTTCCTTCTCGATACGTTCGATTTTCTTTTTGTTTTCATCGTTTGCAGCCTTCAGCTTGTTAATTTCCTGTGCTGCTGAATACTGGGCATTTGCAACCTGGTTGCTGTCATTGGCTTTCTTGACGCCTGCAATGATGGCACCGGCAACAAGAGCAATAATCGGAATCAGGTTCCTAAGAGTTATAAGTGTGTACTGAACACTATCTCTGGAATAAATGAATCCAACGCTGTGAATGAAGCCGATCACGTAGTAAAGTACAATTGCGACGATTGGCCATGGCCAGAAAAATCTGAAATACGAATGGCCCTTGACTGCATGTGTTGAACGGCTCCTGATCTGTGATTCGTTCCTGGAGATCTGATCTTTCAGTGCATCCAGATTTGCATAGTCCTTCTGAAGCTTCTCTGCTAAAGCGATGCTTTCCTCTTTTGTCATTTCCCTCATTCCTCCTTCAAATAAAGTTGATAAATACACTATATTATATTTTTGCTCTTTTTAACAGATATTTTGCTCTAGCATCCTTGCATGCATCTCGAAAACCGTGCCCCAAAAGCTGATATAGTTTGTCGCTGATTACGAAGAACAGAAAACTGCACTACATTGCACATGCGTTGTAGTGCGGTTTTTCAATGATTTTAAAATCCACCACATATTCTTCCTTGCATTTCGACCCTAAGAATAATAGAATTCATTACAGCAAAACTTTAAACGGTCCGGCGAGGCCGTAAGTGGCTGTAAACAACATATAATTGCATTTACGGATTCCTTCTTTAGCCGGACGGTGGCGCATAGCCACATATAGAACAGGCGGAAGGAGTTTTTTTATGGTCTTAATTCCCGGTCATGAACTGATGGACGAAGCGGCTATGTCGAGAGCGCTCATAAGGATTTCTCATGAGATCGTCGAGCACAACGACGGCCTTGATAACGTAGCCATCATAGGCATCCAGAAAAGAGGCGTGCCTCTTGCAACAAGAATCAGAAAGCTTTTGGAAGAGATCGAAGGCGTTAAGGTACCGATGGGCATCCTTGACATCACTTTCTACAGAGATGACCTCTCGATGCTCTCAGCTCACCCCGTGGTCAACGGCACGGACATCCCCTTTGATGTAAATGACAAGAAGATAATCCTGGTTGACGACGTTCTTTTCACAGGAAGAACGACGAGGGCAGCGATTGAGAATATTTTCGACATGGGAAGACCTGCAAACATCCAGCTCGCAATACTTATAGACAGAGGCCACAGGCAGCTTCCGTTCAGAGCTGACTATGTCGGCAAGAACGTACCTACGGCCATAACTGAGCATATCGACGTCGAAGTTAAGGAAGTCGATGGCCAGGACAGAGTAATACTTCTTAAAGAGGAGGAAGGATAATGGGACTTAAGAGTAAAGATCTCCTCGGTATGAAGCAGCTTACCGCAGATGAGATCATGGAGATCCTTGATACTGCTAAGACAATGAAGCTCGTAATCTCGTCTGCCAACAAGAAGACATCACACCTTCAGGGCAAGTCGGTAGTAACGCTTTTCTACGAGAATTCAACAAGAACGAGACTCTCATTTGAGCTTGCTTCCAAGTACATGGGTTCTGCATCCGCGAACATCTCAACATCAGGAAGCTCCGTAAACAAGGGCGAATCGCTCCTTGATACCGCAAGAACAATAGACATGATGGGTACAGACATCATCATCATGAGACATAACCAGAGTGGTGCGCCGCACTTTATCGCGCCTTATCTTAAGGCTTCTGTGGTAAATGCAGGCGACGGCATGAATGAGCACCCGACACAGGCTTTGCTTGACATGCTCACGATGTATGAGAGATTCGATACTTTCGAGGGCAAGAATATCGCGATCTGCGGCGATATCTATCACTCAAGAGTTGTAAGATCCAACGCGATAGGGCTTAAAAAGCTCGGCGCAAACGTCTCGGTCTACGGACCTAAGACCATGATGCCCGTAGGCATCGAGAACATGGGCGTCAGGATCGCTGACTCTGTTGCTGACTGCATCAAGGATGCTGATGCTGTTATGGGACTCAGAGTACAGCTCGAAAGACAGCAGAAGTCGCTGTTCCCCTCTATCGCAGAGTACGCAAAATTCTATGCAATCACACCTGAGATGCTGGCACTTGCCAAGCCCGATGCATTCCTGATGCACCCCGGCCCCTGCAACCACGGTGTTGAACTCCCGACAGCAGTCTACGACTGCGACCAGTCGGTAATAAATGAACAGGTAACAAACGGTGTAGCAGTCAGAATGGCTGTGCTATACCTGCTCATGGCAAGGAGGAACCAGCTGTGAAATTAATCTTAAAGAACGCTAAGAAATTCAATGAAGACAAGACATCAACCATCTATATCGCTGACGGCAAGTTCGCAGCTGAATTTGCAGAAGGCGAAGCAGACAGAGTAATAGACCTTAAGGGCGCAACGGTAACACCGGGTCTTGTCGACATGCACTGCCACTTAAGAGAACCCGGCGGTGAGTACAAGGAAACGATCAAGACAGGTACGGCATCTGCTGCAAAAGGCGGCTATACATCGATCTGCCCGATGCCTAACACGAACCCTGTAGCTGACAATGCGGCTGTTATAAGCGGCATCATGAAGAAGGCTAAGGAAGCTGATAACTGCAGAGTCTATCCCATCGGCGCAGCCACTAAGGGCATCGATGGCGAGCTCATCTCTGAGATGGGACTTATGAAGGAAGCAGGAATCGTAGCAGTATCTGACGACGGTCATCCGATCAAGAATGCCGGCATCATGAGAAAAGTCATGGAGTACGCATCTGACTTCGACCTTCCAGTACTTAACCACTGCGAGGACAAGAGCCTTTCGGAAGGTGCAATGAATGAAGGCACAGTATCCACAACAATCGGCATCAGGGGAATCCCTACGGCTGCTGAGGATATCATGATCGCAAGAGACATAATCCTTTCGGAATATCTTAATATCCCTGTACATATCTGCCACGTATCCACAAAGGGCGGCGTGCGCATGATCCGTGATGCAAAGGCAAGGGGAGTAAAGGTCACATGTGAGACAAGCCCTCATTACTTTACCCTGACTGACGATTGCTGCGAGACATATGACACGAACTTCAAGATGCATCCGCCGCTCAGGACGAGAGAGCACCTTGAGGCAATCATCGAAGGAATCAAGGACGGAACGATCGACGCGATCGCCACAGACAATGCTCCTCATCATGCTGACGAGAAAGTATGTGAGTTTTCTGTCGCTTTGAATGGTATATTAGGGTTTGAGACTGCCTTCGCTTTGGGGTACACTTATCTTGTTAAGACAGGTGAGATCTCTATGGCTAAGCTCATCGACCTTATGTGCTACGGCCCGTCCAACATCTTGAAGCTTGGCAGAGGCGGCATGAACATTGGTGACGACGCGGATCTGGCTGTCTTCGACCTTGAGAATGAGTTCACATTCGACAAGGAAAAGATGCTTTCGAAGTCAAGGAACACTCCTTACGACGGCTGGAAGCTCTACGGTGAAACATTATTGACAGTAATGGGAGGAAAAGTCACTTATGAAAAACTTTGCTGATTCTCTGGTAAGAAAGATCGATGAGGTAAACAATCCTACAGTTATTGGTCTTGACCCCAAGCTTGATTATGTTCCTGAACACATCAAGCACTATGCTGAGCAGCTTTTCCCTGAGGAGGCTACAAAGGCTACAGCAAAGGCTATCTGGCTCTTCAACAAAGAGATTATCGACCATACATACGATATCGTTCCTGCGATCAAGCTCCAGTTCGCTTACTACGAGATGTACGGAGTTGACGCCATCAAGACAATGCTCCTTACAGCAAGATATGCCCAGCGAAAGGGCATGCTCGTAATCGGCGACTGCAAGCGTAACGATATCGGCTCCACAGCAACTGCTTACGCAGAGGGCATCATCGGCAAGACCGATATCCTTCTCGGCGAGACTATGGAGATGAGCGGCTTTGATGCAGCTACAGTCAACTGCTATCTCGGCATCGATGGCGTTAAGCCCTTCATCGATGTAGCTGAAAGAGACGGCAAGGGCATCTTCTGCCTCGTAAGAACATCCAATCCTTCAGCAGGCGACTTCCAGGATCTTGAATTAGGCGACGGCAGAAAGCTCTATGAAGCAGTCGCTGATAAGGTCGCTGAGTGGGGCGAGCCTCTGATCGGTGAGGAAGGATTCTCATCAGTCGGCGCAGTTATCGGCGCTACATGGCCTGAGCAGGCAGTTGACCTCCGTAAGAGAATGCCCAACGCATTCATGCTCATCCCGGGCTACGGCGCACAGGGCGCAGGCGCAGATGAAGCTGTCGCAAGCTTCACAGCATATGGAAAGGGCGGTATCGTCAATGCTTCAAGATCCATCATGAACGCATGGCAGAAGAGATCCGATTTCTTCAAGCCTGAGGATTTCGGCAAGGCAGCAAGATTTGAAGCAGAAGACATGAAAGAAAAGCTCAACGCAGCTTTAATGAACCGTAAGTACGTTTAATTTAATGGCAACACGTAAAGAATATAGAATCAAATTAATTACAAAAGAATTTTTAAACAGCGATACTTGTTATCTCGGATTCTCATGTCCTGAGATAGCAAGTTTTGCTATTCCCGGCCAGTTTGTAAACATCACCGCCGGCACCATGTTCTTAAAGCGCCCCTTCGGCATCGCGTCCGTTGACCGCTCGAAAGGAACATTCAACATCGGTGTTAAGGTCGTAGGCAAGGGAACTGAGCAGATCGCTGATTTTCAGATTGGTCAGGAAGTCGACTGCTTAGGTCCTCTCGGCAACGGCTTTGACTTCGAAGGCTACGAAAATGTGATCCTCACAGGAGGCGGCACCGGAGTATTCCCGATCAACTTCGCATATGAATCTCTCCTCGCAGCAGGCAAGAACGTTACAGTCTGTGAAGGTTTCCGCTGCAAGGATCAGGTGATCCTCAATAAAGACGGCTATGTCCTCACGACAGATGCAGGTGACTGTGGCATCAAGGGCACTGTAATAGCAGGCCTTGATACTCTGTCTATCGCTGATCCTTCCAAGACTTTGGTCTGCTGCGTAGGACCCATCCCCATGATGAAGGCTGTTGCCGCATGGGCGCAGGAGCACGGCATGAAGTGCTTTGTATCAATGGAGCAGAGAATGGCATGCGGCGCCGGAATTTGCCTTTGCTGCACAGTAAAGGTTAAGGACGACGGCCCTGACGGATTTAAGAACGTCAGATGCTGCAAGGAAGGTCCTGTTTTTGACAGCAGGGAGGTGGTCTGGGCATGAGCAAACTTCTTAATGTCAATGTCGGCTCAGTAAACCTCAAGAGCCCTATAATCCTTGCATCCGGCACGTGTAACTTCGGCCGCGAGCTCGCTGAATATTACGATCTTTCAATTCTTGGAGGCATCTCTTCCAAGGGTCTTACGATTAAGCCCCGTAACGGCAATCCCGGCGTGAGAGTCGCCGAGTGCGCTTCAGGAATGCTTAATTCCGTTGGTCTTCAGAACCCCGGCGTACATTATTTCATCGAGAACGATCTGGACTTCATGAAGGAGTCCGGTGCTGCTGTAATCGTTAATGTCGCTGGGCATTCTTTCGAAGACTATATCGATATGGTAACGACATTGGATCTTCACAAGGATAAGATCGACGCTCTGGAGATCAACCTCTCATGCCCGAACGTTAAGGCCGGCTGCATGACGATCGGTTCTGACCCTGAAGCGATCAAGGCTATTACTTCAAAGTTAAGAAGCCTTACATCACTTCCTTTGTGGATCAAACTCACACCTAACGTTACTGACATCAAGGCTACGGCTCTGGCAGCTCAAGATGGTGGGGCAGACGCTGTCGTTCTCATCAATACTCTTATGGGTATGAGGATCGACATAAGGACCAGAAGACCTGTTCTTACCAACAACACAGGCGGATACTCAGGTCCTGCGGTAAAGCCCGTTGCGATCCGCATGGTCGCTGAGTGCGCTGAAGTGCTTGATATCCCGATCGTAGGCTGCGGCGGTATTTCTGATTATAAGGATGTCATTGAGTTCTTGATCGCGGGCGCTTCTGCGGTTGAGATCGGTACGGCATGCCTTGTACATCCCGCGCTTCCGGTTGATATCACGGCTGATCTTGAGAAGTACTGCGAAGAAGGCGGACTGGAGCTTAAGGAACTTACCGGCACGCTCCAGAGATGGTGACAAAAACAAAACTTTATAAATCTGCACTACATTGTTATTACGTTGTAGTGCAGATTTCAAAATACAAGAATTAGGAGACGGATACATGGAAAACACGATAATCGAAGCCCTTTTCGCCACCAAGGCAGTAAGAGTCGCACCTGAGAACCAGCCTTTCTGGTACACATCAGGAAGACTCGGACCTTTCTTCATCAATACACATTTCCTTCTTGAGAATGAAGCAGCTGCAGGCGAAGTCTTAAAGCGCATCGAGAAGGCGATCGCTGAGAGCAAGCTCACAGCGCCTGAAGAGATTTTCGACATGATGCTCGCATATTACAACAAGGGCGGCACGTTCAAGATGGTATCCGATAAGCTCGCTGAAGCTGCTAAGGGATTGGATTTCGATTACATCTCAGGCGGCGAGAGAAGAGACTATTTCTTCTCAATGATGCCCGCATACCTTTTCGGCAAGCCCCACCTTACGATCTATAAGGACATGACTTCCGTATATTCCGAAGTGATCGACGGCCCCGCTGTTGATTCTTCCGAAGTAGACCTCAAGGGCAAGAAAGCGCTTCATATCGCTGACCTCATCACTGAGGCATCTTCATATGAGAGAGCATGGATTCCCGTAATCAGAGGCCTCGGCTCTGAGATCACCGACACTGTTGCAGTTGTCGACAGATGCCAGAACGGCAGGGAAGTCTTAAAGAACCTTGGCGTCGAGCTCCACGCGCTCACGGGAATCGACGAAAAGCTTTTTGATGAAGCTACATCTAATGGTATTATTAATGAAACACAGAAGGCCATGATCCTCCATTTCCTTGAATCACCTTCTGAATACATGGAAAGCTTCCTCAAGGCAAATCCTGACTTTATCGCCGCCGAGATCGCAAAGGGCGGCAAGAACAAGGAACGCGCCGAGCTTGCCATAGAGAAAGGATATGCAAAATAATGAAAGATCCCTATTCCGGTCTGTACGAAGTAACAGAGATCCATAACTTAAGAGACGTTATCAAGAAGAGACTTCATGAATTTCCGCAGAACCCTGTCTTCCTCGTAAAAGAGAAGAAGGGCGGCGAGTATATCCCGATCTCAACCGAGAAGTACGACCACGACATCGACTCGCTCGGCACGTATTTCATGAGCACAGTTAAGAAGGGCGCAAGGATCGCCATCTTCGCTGAGACAAGATACGAGTGGTACACAACATATCTTGCAACGACCAACGGCACAGGCTGCATCGTTCCTCTGGACAAAGAACTCCCCGTTGACGACGTTCTCAACATGCTCACAAGAGCTGAAGTCGAGATCATTGTTTTCTCTAAATCCAAGCTCGACATCGTAAAACAGGTCTATGGCAAGGTCGATACGATCAAGTACTGGATCTGCACCGAAAAGCTCGACGACGACAGATTCCTTTACTATCAGGACTGCCTTAAGGCCGGCGAAGAAAAGCTCGCTGCAGGCGATAAGACCTTCACTGAAGCAACTATCGATCCTGAAGAAATGACTATTTTGCTCTTTACATCAGGCACGACAGCCAAGTCCAAGGCAGTTATGCTCTGCCAGAAGAATATCTGCAAGAACCTTATGTCCATGTTCTCGATGCTCTACATTGACCGTAACGACGTATGGCTCTCAGTTCTTCCTCTGCATCACACATATGAATGCACATGCGGCTTCTTAGGCCAGGTCTACAGAGGCACGACGGTAGGCATCTGCGAAGGCCTGCGCTACATCGCACAGAACCTTCAGGAAGTAAGACCTACATGTATCCTCATGGTCCCTGTAATGCTTGAGCTCTTCTATAAGAAGATCCAGAAGGGCCTTAAAGAAGACCCCAAGAAGGCCAAAAAGCTCCAGACGGGCATGAAGCTTGCAAACGCTCTGCATCTGCCTGTATCTATCCGCCGCAAGCTCTTCAAGCCGATCCACGATATCTTCGGCGGCAGAATGAGACTCATCATCTTGGGCGGCGCTCCTGTTAACCCTGAGATCCTCACATTCTTCCAGACAATGGGCTTCAAGTGCGTTCAGGGCTACGGTCTTACAGAGTGTGCACCTATTTTGGCGCTCAATCGCGATAAGTTCTTCAAGAACCACGCTGCAGGTCTGCCTTTGCCCGGCTGTGACGTTAAGATCCTTGATCCTGACGAGAACGGCATCGGCGAGTTCATCTCCAAGGGCGACAACAACTTCATGGGTTACTACAACGATCCTGAGAACACAGCGCTCGCTCTCGATAAGGACGGCTATTATCACACAGGAGATCTTGGTTATATCGATGAAGACGGATTCTGCATCATTACAGGACGTAAGAAGAACGTCATTATCGCCAAGAACGGCAAGAACGTATTCCCTGAAGAGATCGAATATCTGTTGTCTTTGTCTCCTTACGTTGCTGAGTCCGTCGTATCAGGCGTCAACGATGAGGTCAAGGACGATATCGTCGTAACAGCAACGATCTTCCCGGATATCGAAGAAATCAAGGGCAAGCTCGGCATCGAGACTGATCCTACTGAAGAGCAGATAATGGCTATCTTAAAGGATGTCGTATCTGCCACGAACGAGAAGCTCGAGAGCTACAAGAAGATCAAGAACACAGTCCTTCGTATGACAGAGTTCGAAAAGAACACGTCGAAGAAGATAAAGAGATATTAAAATCATTGAACAACGGGCCGTCTCGAAAGGGACGGTCTTTTTTGTTCATAGAGAATTATATTCCGCGCGTCGCGCGGAGCGCCGCCCGGGACACGAGCGGGCGTTACCACTCGCGTCCTGGCCGGCAAATATATGTGTTTAGACATATATTTTTTTGTCGGTTTTTCAGGGGTTTTGTCGGTTGTTTTGGCCACATGTTTGCAGGTTTTTGTAATAATGTGTCGTCTTTTGTCTGCTTTTTAGCGGAACCTTGTATGCTGTCTTGTCGGTTTCCGATTTGCCTTTGTCGATTTTGTGGGACCGACAATTGAAGTCCTTCTTCGACAAGATTGTCGACTAGAAAGCATACAAATCGACAAGGAATCTGCAAATTGTCTGCAAGTTCGTTTGATAACCGGCAAGCGGGGCGACAGAAGACTACAAAAAAACTACAAGAAATTATGGTTTTGGGCATACAATTGGGAGGCCGGTTTTTTGAGAATCATGGCGGTTAATTTGGGGAACAAATACGATATAATATTGACTGATTTAAATGGAATTGAGGTATTTTTATGTTCAACGACGCAGATTGTCTGAGAATACTTGAAGAGGCAATGTCGACTACGGCTGATTTTGCCGAAGTGTTCCAGGAAGTCACTGAATCCAAGTCGGTAAGCCTTTTGAACGGCAAGGTTATTAGGGCCGCAACGGGTTTTGATTCGGGTACGGGAATAAGGCTTCTTGCAGGAACGAATTCAGTTTATGTTTATTCCAGTGACAATGATCTGGAAGTTCTTTTAAAGCTCGCGAAGGAAGCGGCAGCAGCTATTAAGGGCAATGACAAGGGCGCTATCAAAGAGCTTACTAAACTCTGCTCCACTACAAAAGCCCAGGTTTTGATCGATCCCATGACGACGCCTAAGTCTGACATGGTCGATTTCTTAAGGAAGTCGTCTGATTTCGCGCTCAGCTATAATCCGCTCATCACACAGGTGGCAGGATCCATTGCGGCATCGACAAGGACTGCAAGAGTCATCAACACCAATGGCGTAAACAAGGAAGATACTACAAAACGTATCAGACTTGCTGTTGAGACCATCGCTACGAAGGACAACGAGAAGCAGTCAGGCAGGGTAGCACCCGGTACTATGAGAGGATATGAGTTCATCAACGAATACCCGCTCATCGATAAGACCAGGGAGTGCTGTGATACGGCTATCAGGATGGTCAATGCCGGTTATGCGCCTTCAGCGAAGATGCCGGTCATCCTGGGCAACGGCTTTGGCGGTGTTATTTTCCACGAGGCGTGCGGACATGCTTTGGAAGCTACAGCGGTTGGAATCAAAAATTCTTATTTCACCGATATGCTGGGTGAGCAGATCGCATCGCCGATCGTAGGTGCAAGAGATAATGCGCAGATCGACGGCGAGTGGGGCTCTTATGCGACTGACGATGAAGGCAATACTTCATCTGACCTGCTCCTTATCGAAAACGGCATCCTCAAGAATTACCTGATCGACGAGCTCGGCGCACGCCGTATGAATTCTAAGCCCACTGGATGCTCGAGGCGCCAGAACTATTCTTATGCTCCGACATCACGAATGAGCAACACGTATATCTGCAACGGCGAATCTGATCCCAAGGATATTATCGCCAATACCGAGTACGGCCTTTACGCTACACAGATGGGCGGCGGATCAGTTGATACGTCGACGGGAGATTTTAATTTCGCGGTTAATGAAGCATTCATGGTAAGGAACGGTAAGATCGCAGAGCCCGTTAGAGGCGCGACGCTTATCGGCAAAGGCCAGGAGATATTGAAGAACATTGATATGGTCGGCAACGACCTGTCGCTCTCGGCAGGTATGTGCGGATCCGTTTCGGGAGGTATTCCGGTAACGGTCGGACAGCCTACGATAAGGGTTTCTTCGATACTGGTCGGTGGAAGAGAGGCATAAGAAATGGATATAAAGACAGCTGAACAATTTATGGATAAGCTCGTTAAGGCCGGAATTGAGTACGGCTTTGAGGAGTGCGAAGCGTCCTTTGCGCAGGATTCTTCAATGAGCATCGACATACTGAACGGTGAGGTTTCAAGCTATGAGAACAGCGCTACGAGCACGCTCTCATTCAGGGGCCTCAAGAATGGCCAGATGGGTTATTGCTCAACGAATATTCTCGATGACAGCTCAATGGATTATCTCCTGAAGTCTGCGATGGAGAACTGCGAAGTATTAAATGACGAGGATCCACAGTTCATTTATTGCGACGAGAATAATAAGAACCTTTATTTCTCGCAGATTACGGATGCTTACGCGAAGAACACATATAAGAAGTTTGAAGAAGTAGGTCTTAATCTTGAGAAGGCAATTCTTGCATTAGATGACAGGATCGATGCGGTCGATATGCTCTCGATCTCATGCAGCACGGGCCCTTATCTCATAATCAACTCAAAGGGGCTCCATTCCTACAGGGACGGCGATGGTATGTCGCTCGTGGCATCTGCAAGAGCAACTGACGCTGACGGCAGCGTTAAGTCCGGCTCACACTACTGGATCGGCAAGGATATCGATGAGTTCGACCAGGATAAGTTCCTGAAGAAGTTCAAAGAGAACCTCATTGGCAAGATGGGCGCAAAGTCCGTTAAGTCAGGCAATTATAAGACTATCCTTAGAAATGAAGCATTCCAGCAGTTCTTCATGGTATTTTTCGGAAACTTCCTTGCAACCACAATGCAGAGAGGCTTATCACTCTTAGCTGACAAGGAGGGCACGGTTATTGCATCTGACGCCCTTACTGTTAAGGAATGCCCGATGCTCGATAAGGCGCTTACGAAGATCCCGTTTGACGATGAGGGCGTGCTTACGACAGAGAAGGCGATAATCGACAAGGGTGTTTTCGCGACCGCGCTTTATGACCTTAAGTCTGCATATAAGGCAGGCAGGAACTCCACAGGAAACGGCTTCAGATCGGGAAGCGCTGTATCTGAGTTGCCTACAAACCTTGTGGTTGAGGCAGGCGAGAAGACATTAGAAGGCCTCATGGAGGAAGTTGGCGAGGGAATAATGCTTACGGACCTGTCGGGACTTCATGCCGGAGTTAATGCGATCTCGGGCGATTTCTCGCTGCTTTGCGAAGGCTATCTTATCGAGAACGGCAAAAAGGGAAGACCTGTCGAGCAAATTACTGTTGCAGGAAACTTCTATGATGTAATAAAATCAATCAAGTCCGTGGGTAATGATATAATTAACCTGCCTTCGGGCGAGGGTGAGTTCTTTACTCCGTCTGTATTGATCGAATCGCTTGCAATATCGGGTGAAGATCAGGAATAAAGTTGTTTATAAACAGGAAAGAAGGATATAAAAATGAGCACAGTTGACACAATTGCACTTCATGGCGGCTACACACCTGGCAACGGCGAACCGAGACAGGTACCGATCTATCAGAGCACAACATGGAAGTATTCCACATCTGAAGACATGGGTAAGCTCTTCGATCTCGAGGCAGCAGGTTATTTCTACACTAGACTTCAGAATCCTACAAATGACTATGTAGCAGCAAAGCTCTGCGCTATGGAAGGCGGCGCTGCAGGTATGCTCACATGCTCCGGCCAGGCAGCTAACTTCTTTGCAGTATTCAATATCTGCGAGGCAGGCGATCACTTCATCGCTTCAACAAATATCTACGGCGGAACATATAACCTCTTTGGCGTTACATTCAAGAAGATGGGCATCGAGTGCACTTTCGTTGATCAGACACTTCCTCTTGAAGAGCTCCAGAAGTACATCCGTCCCAACACAAAGTGCGTATTTGGTGAGACGATCACAAATCCTACAGTTGATATCCTTGATATCGAAAAGTTTGCAGCACTTGCTCACAACAACGGCATCCCGCTCATCATGGACAACACATTTGCAACACCTGTAAACTGCCGTCCTATAGAGTTCGGCTGCGATATCGTAACTCACTCAACAACAAAGTACATTGACGGCCACGGATCTTCCGTCGGCGGCGCCATCATCGACTCCGGCAACTTCGACTGGATGGCTCATGCTGAGAAGTTCCCCGGACTTTGCACACCTGACGAGTCTTACCACGGCATCACATATGCTACTAAGTTCGGTAAGGGCGCTTACATCACAAAGGCTACAGCTCAGCTCATGAGAGACTTCGGCTCAATCCAGTCACCTCAGAATGCTTACTATATCCAGATCGGCCTTGAGTCACTTCCTGTACGCATGGCACGTCACTGCGCTAATGCTCAGAAGGTAGCTGAATTCCTTAGCCAGGACGACCGTATCGCTTGGGTTAAGTATCCCGGACTTAAGACTGATTCACAGTATGAGCTCGCTCAGAAGTATTGCCCGAAGGGCACATGCGGCGTTATGTGTTTCGGCGTAAAGGGCGGAAGAGAGCAATCTATCAAGTTCATGGACAGCCTTAAGTTTGCCACTATCGCAACACACGTTGCTGACTGCAAGACACTCCTTTTGCATCCTGCATCACATACACACAGACAGCTTACTGACGAGCAGCTCGCTGAAGCAGGCATCCCGGGCGATCTCATCAGATTCTCCGTCGGTATGGAAGATCCTGATGACATCATCGCAGATCTCAAGCAGGCTTTGGATAAGATCGGCTGATAAATCCAGTTCTAAAACAACTATTATAGGCGGCGTCTTCGGTGGAGGCGCCGCTTTATTTTGCTGATAAGTTGATATTGTTATAATTAGTAAAAGAACTTTTACCGGAGGCTGACCTATGCAGGAAATGAACCTTACTAACAAGAGCTTTACATGTAAATGTGGACAGGTATTTAACAGCAAATTCTGTCCGAACTGCGGTGCTCTCAGGGAGGAAGAAATAACGATCAGCTGCATGTGCGGATATTCAGGACCGACTAAGAATTTTTGTCCAAACTGCGGCGCACAGGTCTCAAATCCGGGATTAAGTAATAAAGAAAAGCTCCTCCAGCACGGCTGGACCGATACGGACGGACAGGGCCTTTATAAAATGATCTTTAAAGAACAGACCCTTAAGATATGTGTAACACATAATAGAGATGGTCAGCCTGAGGAGCTGCGCATAGATACTAAATACGATTTTGATCGAAATAAGAACGGGATAAACATGGTCGTCACAGGATTCAGGAATACAGAGCACGATAACGAGAATTTTGCCGTTTTTCCTGATGAGTGGAAGCTTGAAGCGAAGGATAACAAGGTTATCTATGCGATCGTCAAGATATGGTACGGCTCCAGTACACTTCATCTGGACCTTGCGAATTGGGGAGATCCTAATTGCTTTACTGTTGATCTTAAGATCGACGACAGCGTTACCATCAAGGATCCGGAACCGGAGAATAAAGCCGGGTGGACCTGCGATAACTGCGGAGCAGAGAACCAGACGGAAGATAAGTGCTCTGAATGCGGTGCTGACATTAAGAAGGAACTGCTGTTTGCTTTGTCCGAATATGCGTCCTGTAATCCGCCGAGATATTCCAATACAAGAGTCTACAGGTTCAATGACGAGAAGCTCATCATGGAAAAGAACGGCAAATACTTCTATATCTCGACAGATGTAATCGAGCCTGCCATGGAGATCATCAGAAAATATGAGATCGACAAGTGGGAGCAGTATAAGAACAAGTATTCCGGACTTATGGGCGGAAGCCAATCCGTATCCTACTTTGACGGCGAGAAGATGGTAGGAACATCAACAGATCACCTGCTCAGTGCAGGAAGTGCATACTGGGAACTGTTGGGATTGTTTGCGGTAAAGAATGAAAAGGATTAAGGCTTGAAGATATATCGGTGTACCGTTATAATGTTTCTATGAGGTAAGCCTGATGACGATTCAAGATGCAATATGTAAGTCAGATATGAGCATTTATCGCCTTGCTAAGGTTAGTAAGGTTCCTTATGCAACTGTAAATGACATAGTTAATGGAAAGACAGATATTAGAAAATGCAGTGTTGAAACAATTTATCGCTTATCTCAAGCACTTAAGGTTCCTATGGAGGAACTTATTGAATCGTATATGTAATTACGGCCAGTTTTTTTAGAATTAGTTATTGTTTTAATGGTCGTAACATATCCAGTGGGGTGATACCCGTGTGACATAGGCGGTTGCCTCTATCTCTCGTACGAGAGAGGAGGTGGTGCCGATGAGAGACTATGAGATTCTTATCGTGGTTTTTACTGTGATGGCAATTGTCGTTAGTATTCTTGTTGAGTACATAAAAAAGTGACCGCCTCCGCCAAGGTTCGGTCACTATATTGATCAATAACTGAGGCAACCGTCTAACGGGTTTCACCTCTTAAGTTGATTATACTATTTGATATGTGATAATCAAGGGAAGATACGTTTCTTTTTGCCTTCCGCGCTGACGCTTGGAGCGCCAGCCGCTTATAGATAAGACGTGACTTATCCATAAGCGGCCGGCAAGGGCATTGACTGCTTTGTGAGTAGAATTGGCCAACAAAATCCAATTTGTAATAAATTTACAATAGAAATTGACAAAAGTAGTGATATAGTAAATAGGTTAGATTATAATCATCAACTATGCATAGAACTATGAGGTATCTTTCTAATGACTAACAATCTGCAAAGTAAGCAGGACGTACAGGAGATCGATCTGCTTAAACTGCTTAAGGTCTTATGGAGCAGGATCTGGCTGATCGTTTTGGCTGCATTTATCGGCGGCGTGGCTTTCTTCCTTTACACATTCTTCTTTATAACACCGCAGTATAAGTCCTCTGCGCTCCTTTACGTAAACAACAATTCTCTTGATATCGGCTCAACGAAGCTCAATATCACAAGCGGTGATATCAGTGCTTCAAGTTCATTGATCGATACTTACTGCGTAATCCTTCGCAGCCGCACAACATTGGAGCAGGCTAAGCACGAAGGTGAGCTTCCTTATACATACGAGCAGTTAAGATCTATGGTCTCAGGCAGTGCTGAGGGCAAGACTCCTGTATTTAAGATCACGGTAACCAATCCTGATCCTGAGATGGCAGCTAATATCTGCAACACCGTAGTAGAGATCATGATCGATCCTAACTCAGGTATTTCAGGTATCGTTGAAGGTTCATCAGTTAGCGTAATCGACTATGCCGTAGTTGCTAAATCTGCTTCATCACCGAGCTACCTTAAGAACACTGCGATCGGTATGCTCTTAGGATTTGTTGTCGCATGCGGCATCATCATCCTCATATCACTTATGGACAGCACGATCAGGGAAGAGGAATTCCTCCTTGAGAAGTATAGTAATATCCCCGTACTTGCTACTATTCCGGATCTTAATGAAGATTCTGCCGGTGGTTACTACGGCTATGGCGGTTCTTATGCAAGAGCAGGCGATAAGGCCAGAAGCAATGCTGCTGCCAAGTCTAAGGAAAAGGGAAGTGAGGTGTGATCATGGCTGCTAAAAAGAAGACACAAGCACCCAGAAGTAATGAAAACAGCATGAGCATCATCGGCTCAAAGCTCAACTTCGAAGGCCGTGAGGCTTATAACCTTTTAAGAACCAACCTGATGTTTGCCACCAAGCGTAACGACCGTAATGCAAGAGTTATCGGTATTACGAGCTCTGTTCACGGCGAAGGCAAGTCACTTACGGTAATCAATCTCGCTTACTCTATCGCAGAGAGCGGACGTAAGGTAATCCTTGTAGAATGCGACTTGAGACTTCCCACATTAAGAAAGAAGCTCAACCTGCCCAAGTCTACAGGTGTTTCCAATATCCTTGCAGGAATCAACAATGAGAAGGCTACTCTTCACAGAGACGTTCTCATCAAGGGCTTAGACTTCCTTCCTGCAGGTGACATCCCGCCGAATCCTTCAGAGCTTTTGGGCTCCAAGGCATTTACAAGCCTCATCGACATGATGGCTGATAATTACGACGTTATCCTTCTTGACCTCCCGCCGATCGGCAAGGTATCAGATGCTCTCGTCGTATCAAGATGTACAGACGGTCTTGTCATTGTCGTCAGAAACGACTATACAAATGCTTCAGACCTTGAATATACATTAAGACAGTGCGAACTCGTCGATGCCAAGGTATTGGGATTCGTATATAACGGCTCAGGAGTTAAGAGCAAGAAGTATAAGTATGGATACGGCAATAAGTATGCATACGGATACGACGCATCACGTAAGAAGAGAAGTGCTCAGTCCTGATGTTTGACTGTCACTGTCACATTCTTCCCGGCATAGACGACGGCAGCAAGAATGTCCAGATGTCACTTGCAATGCTGGATATGGAAGTCAGGCAGGGAGTAGAAGGAATAATATTCACACCGCATTTTTATGCTGATATGAATTCTCCTTCCACATTCCTTAGAAGACGCGAAAAGGCACTTATAGAACTTGAAGCATCTTTAGATCAGTTACCTCATGTCCCTGCTTATACCGTAGGTTCGGAAGTTCATTACTTCAGGGGCATCAGCAGAGCAGAAGGAATAGAGAGCCTTTGTATAGGCAATAGTGATTATATTCTTATAGAGATGCCGTTTCGGACATGGCAGCCGCAGTTCATTGACGAGATAGAAGAGATCAATGCTGTTCTGGGATTAAAAGTAATAATCGCTCACATAGAGAGATATTTTGACCAGGACAAGAGACTTGTAAAGAGATTACTGGATAATCCGAATTTCCTCATCCAGTGCAATGCGGAATTCTTTTTGGGCAAATCTTATAATCACGCGATCAAGTTCATGAAGTCCGGCAGAATTGACCTTTTAGGCTCAGACAGCCATAATCTGGAACACAGAAGACCAAATCTTGCAGAAGCGGTCGCTGTAATGGAAAAGAAAGACAAAAAGGGCGCTTTGGATCACATATCACGGGTAAGCCGCAGGATATTCGAAGCTGCTATGTAAAGGATAGGAGACGTTTAGGATGAACAAAAAAAGACTCATATACGCGATCATGAGTGCTGTTATGTTCATATCAGGAGGAGTATTGCTTTATTACTTCTTCTGGGCTAACGGCTATTTCAATCCGCCTAAGGAAGTTCCTACCATTGAATATTCGGAATTCACATATCCGTCTTTGCCTGAGAAGATCGAACCTTCGGAAACTTCTGCAACTGAGTCCGCCTCAGAGACCAATGAGAGCAAGTCCGGAAGGCAGTATGAGAACCCTGTAGACTTTGACGAACTTAAGAAGGCTAATTCTGACATAGTCGGCTGGATATATATGACATCACCGCTTATCAGCCAGCCTGTATTAATGGCTAAGAATAATGATGCTTACTATCTGTCACATTCTGCTACAGGCGGATATGCCAAGAATGGTTCTTTTTTTATTGAGAAGCAGTACAACAAGCCGAACTTCGAAGACCCTGTAACCATTATCTATGGCCACAGACAGAGCGACGGATCCATGTTCGGCAACCTTGAGGTGACATTAAACGAGATCGATATCAATCAGGATCCGCAGTACATTGTAATATATTTGCCAGAATCGACAAAGATTTATCACATAGTTGCAACAATTTGTCATAATAATAAGCATGTTTTGCATTATAATAACTTCAGTAAAGAGTCGGATTGGAATAAATTCTTTGACAGTGCTTATAAGCAGTCAGGTAAGGGCGTGCAGCTTGTTAAAGATGATAAACCTAAGTTCGGCGACAAGGTATTGATACTCTCAGCGTGTCTTAGAACAGACAGGACCAAAAGATATCTGGTTATTGCAAAAGAGTTGAAATAAAAAATCTTTGTGATATCATATGTGATATTACGAAAATTATGATTGACCGTATTATGTTCAAATAACAGGGAGGTTATTGACATGAGCAAGAAAAGATTATTAGCACTGCCTATCGTAGCAATAGTTGTTGCATTATTCGGTGTATCCGTAATGGCAGCAAGCCCTTGTTCAGGCAGCTGGCATGTTCACGATAAGGATAATATTCATGTAAATCAGTTTTTTATTGGCGAGTCGAAGCCTAATCCGAATTTAGATCTTTCTACTGTTTCCGGTCTTAAGGAAGCTGTTGAAGCTAAGGGTATTGATCTTTCTCGTTTCACTTTTAAGGCAGCTTTTGATGTAAAAAGAGATGAAAGAGTTGAATATGATTTAGCTGGAAGAAATTCTCATACTGTTTTATTCGATGTTACAGTAGCTGCAGGTCAACATGTCATTGTAATCCATGAGAAAGCTACTAATTCTTATGATTTTGCTATCGATGAATATAATGAGGGTTTAGTTTGCATCAGCGGAGTTACGAGCTTCTCTCCTTTCTATGTTTATGTAGGTGCTCCTGCTACATCACCTCAAACAGGTGATTTTGCTCCTGCATACATTGCTATGATTTCTGTTGCTCTTATCTCCTGCGGTGCTATCTTCGCTATCCGTGCTAAGAAGGCTACTAAGTAATCTATCATTAACTTAAGAACTTAACGGCGACTTCAATTGAAGCCGCCGTTTTTATATAATATTGATATGGTTAAGAGAATTAAGAAAGATACTATTATAACTGTTGTCGGGCTTGTTATTACAGTTTGCGCCTTCGTTGGTGCTGTCATTGCTGTTACAAAGATGATGAGCAAACCTAACGATGAGACTGTAACGACCACTTATTCAAAACCGAACAACAAATCTTCCACATTATACTTTGACGGCAAAAATTATCAGATCAAGGAGAATATGGAAGTTGTCCTCATTATGGGTATCGACGACAGAGAAGATCTTGGCAATACAAAGTTTGCGATTAATAATTCGCAGGCAGACGTGTTGTATGTATATGCTGTAGATCATAAGAATAGGACTTATCAGGCAATCCAAATTAACCGTGAGACCATGACCGGTATCCAGACTTATAATAATGACGGTACGAAGGATGTAATTGCCGAAGCTCAGATCTGCTTAGCGCATTCCTTCGGTAAGACAGAGCAGGGAAGATGTCTTAATACCGTTGATGCAGTATCAGGATTATTATTCAATATGCCGGTCGATCATTATATATCTTTAAATATGGCTGCGATCTCCATATTAAATGAACAGGTAGGCGGTGTTACCGTTACGGTTCCTGCAGGACTTGAATCTGCCGATCCGGCATTTAAGGAAGGAGCTAAGATAAAGCTTCAGGGGAAACAGGCAGAGTTATTTGTAAGATCACGTATGAGCCTTGAGAACGATACCAATGAGTTCCGCATGGAGCGTCAGCAGATATTCATGAATGCCTGGATGGATCAGGCAAATCAACGGATGGATTCTGATTCCGGTTTTGCGCTAGGGCTCGTTTTATCGCTTTCGGATTATATGACCAGTGATTTGTCTGCTAATGCTTTATCTGATCTTGCAAACCAGCTTAAAGAATATAAGAATCTTGGTACCGTGAAGACAGTTGGAGAGACATTACTTGAAAGTGAGGCTAAAATAAGCGCTTACCGTGAGTATTATGTTGATCTTGATGACCTTGAGCGCAAGGTTATAGAACTCTTCTACGAGGAGAAACCTACTGATTCTGAAGGTTAATTCTTTGATTTTATCAAAATGCCCCATAACAGGATGTTTCTGAACGTTTTTAATAGTTAAATAATCAGACTTTTTTTAATAAATATTTGCTCCCGTATGTTAAAATAATTTGGGCTGCCAAGTGTAGATTGGTTTTTTGTGGTTGATTGATCGTCGCCTTCGTGCGCGTCATGAGGCCTCAGATTTCATGAATTCAATGCGAAGTTCTGGGTCTTCGTATGGCGCAGCCTACAAAAAATTCACTTTTTTCGCTTTCCTAGAAAAGAGGATTATGGATAGTGGTACAACTGAGAACAACGTTAACAAAAAGGAGCACAAGTATCATCTGAATTTTAAGTCATGGTTTAGCAGAGCATTGATAATACTGTTCTGTGATGTATTATCCACATTCTTTGCTTTCTTTATGGCGCTCTACATCAGATATGACTTTAAGTTCAAGGATATCGATCCGATGTATCTTGAATGGATGTTATATCTTGTACCTCTATGGTGTTTGTTTACTTTTGTTGTATTCTACGGGATGCGTCTGTATCACAGTATATGGACCTATTTCTCATTGGAAGAAGCAATAAGAGTAATTGAGTCTTACCTTATATTAGCTCCTTTATTTGTCCTGTCTTCATGGATACTCCATATGAGGATGCCTGTTACGTTCTATGTATTTGGAACGTTATCTGCAATGGCTCTTCATGTATTTATCCGTTTCTCATACAGGATCCTTCGAAGATTTCTCAAAAGAACTGAATCAATCAGGAAACTTGATGGCAAGAATACGCACAATGTCATGATCATTGGCGGAGGTAATTCCGGCAGTGTCCTTATCAAGGAACTCAAGAATTATCCCGATGCTAATCAGGTTCCTGTATGTATAATCGACGATAACCCCGCTAAGTGGGGAAGATCCCTTTATGGCGTACCGATTGTAGGCGGCAAGGATGATATTATTCAGAAAGCTGCCGAATACGATGTCGATACCATAATCTATGCTATTCCTTCCGTATCCGGAGTAATCAGAAAAGAATACCTGGATATTGCAAAAGAGACCGGTTGTAAGCTCAGGACAATTCCAGGCATAGATCAACTTGCTAACGGTCAGGTCAGCGTCTCACAGATCAAGGAAGTTGAACTTGTTGACCTTCTTGGCAGAGAACCCATTACAGTAGATAACGGTGAAGTCTTCGACATGATCAAGGGTAAGACGATCCTCGTCACAGGCGGTGGCGGATCGATCGGATCAGAGCTTTGCCGTCAGATTGCATCTCACGATCCTAAGCAGCTCATTATCTTTGATATCTATGAGAATAATGCTTATGAAATCCAGCAGGAGCTTCTTCGTAAGTATAAAGATTCCCTTAATCTCGTTACGCTCATCGGTTCTGTAAGAAATACTCACAGGATCAATACTGTAATGCAGAAGTATAAGCCTGATATTGTTTTCCATGCTGCCGCACATAAGCATGTTCCTCTTATGGAAGACAGCCCGAATGAGGCTATCAAGAATAACGTAATGGGAACATATAAGACTGCAAAAGCAGCAGCCGAAACTGGAGTTAAGAAGTTCGTTCTTATCTCTACGGATAAAGCTGTTAACCCTACAAACATCATGGGCGCAACCAAGCGTATTTGCGAGATGGTCGTCCAGATGATGGAAAGACAGTATCCTGATACTACTTTTGTTGCCGTTAGATTCGGTAACGTATTAGGTTCAAACGGTTCCGTAATCCCGCTGTTCAAGAAGCAGATCGCAGAAGGCGGACCTCTTACAGTCACACATAAGGATATTACAAGATTCTTCATGACGATCCCAGAAGCTGTATCTCTTGTGCTTCAGGCCTCTTACTATGCCTGGGGTGGAGAGATCTTTGTCCTTGATATGGGTGAGCCTGTCAGGATAGATGACATGGCCAGAAACCTTATAAAGCTCTCTGGTTTAAGACCTGATGTAGATATTAAGATCGAATACACTGGCTTAAGACCGGGCGAGAAGCTTTACGAAGAAAAGCTCATGGCTGAAGAGGGCATGAAGACTACTAAGAACAAGCTCATCTTCATCGGCAAGCCCATCGAGATGGATGACGAAGAGTTTAAGAAAAAACTCGGCATGCTTGATGATGACAGTCAGGAAGACGATGAGAATATCAGAGAATACGTAAAGGCGATTGTACCGACGTATCACCCTACGAGAGTTGAATAATAATTTAAGGAATTTATCAAATGATTAACATTAGTAAAGATCCAAGATTTGAAGGTATCGTTCCTTTTGAAAAGAAGGTATGGTTAGCATCTCCAACTATGCACGGAGATGAGGATGGAGATATAATAGGGACAACCTACTGAAATCCTTATAAATATAGACTTTCAGGAAATCTATATAATTGTTTATACTCAAAATCGGTCTTTTGCCGAATAAGAAGTAGTAGCGTCAAAATCAGGATAAACACTTACTAATTTTGGTTCGGGTGAAGATATAGTGTATACTTCAAATTATCAATTATTTAAATTGGAAAGGAAAAACGAAATTAAAGTATAATTCTATTTTTCTTTGATATTGAAAATCATCCTATTTCACATTTTTCATCATAATACAGCTTGCAAAAATAAGCAAGGGATAAAATCAATAACAGTAAGTTTGTCATGGAATTATACAATAGTTCGTGGTTAAATCTCGATGAATTACCTCATAGTAGTCGCGCATCCCGACGATGAAGTGCTGGGAGCAGGCGCCACAATTCATAAGTTAATAACTCGAGGACATAATGTTGCAGTAGCCATAATGTCTGGTCACGCATCTGCAAGAGCAAACCTTTCTGCAACATTATCTAAGGATGAAGCAAAAGCTATGAGCATTCTTGGAGTAGATAAGGTTTATCATGCTGATTTTCCGAACATTAAAATGAATACTGTTCCGCATCTTGATCTTGTTAAGTTTATAGAAAGCTGTATTGATGATTGGAAGGCAGAAGCAATCTTTACTCATCATCCTTCAGATGTAAACATCGATCACCAGGAGACTAGCAAGGCTGCTATTGCTGCATGCCGTCTCTTCCAAAGAACAGATAATGTTCCTAAGCTTCATATGCTTGCCTATATGGAAGTTTTATCCAGTACCGAATGGAGTCTTAATTCAGCAGATAATCGTTTTACACCTAATTATTTTGTTGAAGTAGGTTCAGAAGGAGTAGCAACCAAGATTAAAGCTTTGAGCGCATATACCGGTGTAATGAGAGCTTACCCGCATCCTCGTTCAAATGAAGCTATTGAAGGTTTGGCTGCTTATAGAGGCGGTCAATCCGGTTGCATATATGCAGAAGCATTTGAGACCGTTTTTATCAGTGTCTGATTTAGGAAAATAGTTAATGTATAGATTCCTTAAAAGAACCTTTGATATTTTCTCTTCAGGCTTAGCTCTCATAGTTTTGCTTCCTGTTTGGTTAATAGCAATTATTGGAATAGAAGTATCGGATCCCGGTCCGGTCTTTTATTTTGCCAACAGGGTTGGTAAGGACAATAAGACTTTCAAAATGTATAAGTTCAGATCTATGCGCGTAGATAAGAATGCAAATGAGAAGAGCTTAAGACCTGATCAGGACAGAATATTTAAGTTTGGTCATTTTATACGCGCCACTAAGATCGATGAATTACCTCAGCTTCTTAATGTTTTCTTTGGAAACATGGCTGTTATTGGGCCAAGACCTGCTTCTGTTGATCAAATAGAAATTACCAGAAGCGGTGAAAACGCTATTGTAGCAAGTATTAAGCCTGGATTATCCAGCCCTTCGGCTTTATACGATTATCTCTATGGTGACAGCATTGAAGATGAAGATGAATATATGGATAAAGTAGCTCCAACAAGATTGGCTTTAGACAGGTATTATATCGGGAAGCAGACTGTTGGATTTGACATAAAGATTATTTGGTATACCATTGTCTGCATATTTGGAACAATATTCCATCGTCCAGCTGTGTTCATTTTGAAAGAATTGATAGATGCTGTTGATGGAGATAGAAGAGCATTAGATGAATTAAGTAAGTAGTTGGTTAATCACGAATATATATGAGAAAAAAACAAAACAAGTATAGAGTACTAATTTTTGAGGGCAGAGCGCGTCAGAGCTTAGCCCTTTCTAAAGCATTTAAGGGTTTAGATTGTGAAGTTACTGCTTTGTGTGAATCAAAGTTGGACGTTTCTTATGTTTCAAGGTATGTGGATAAGAAGGTTATAGGTGTTTGCAATAATACTGATGAAAAAGGAACAATAGATCAAATTATCCGACTAGTTAAAGAGAATAAATATGATCTTGTTGTCCCAACTACTGATTTTTCTGCAATGATTTTAGCAAAATATAAGAGTGAGATTGAGAAATACAGTAAAGTTGCTTCTAATGATTGGAATGTTTATCAGATAGCAGCCGATAAAAACAATACAATGAAAGTATGTTCTGAGAATGATTTACCTTGCCCGGTTACGCTCTTTGACGTTGACAATCTAGAGAAAGTTAAAGGAATACAGTATCCCATTGTAGTAAAGCCAACAGTTGGATATGGTGCTATTGGTTTCCATAAAGTTGATAACGAAGAAGAATTGAAGAATTTATTTATTGATTCATCTGATGACGAGATAAGAAATTATGTATTTCAGGAATATATTCCTCAGACAGATTTACAATATGAATGTGCTATGTTTATAGATCAGAATAATCAACCAAAAACAGCATTAGTGTTTAGTAAAAATAGATGGTTCCCTGTTGAAGGTGGATCTAGCACCCTTAATATAACTGTTGATCGACCTGATATAGTTGAAAGCTGTACTAAATTGCTACAAGCGATAAATTGGAGAGGCGCTGCGGATATAGATCTTATACAAGATCCAAGGGATGGAAAAGCTAAGATTATGGAGATTAATCCCAGAGTTTCTGGAAGCGTTAAGATTGCTTTCGTTGCTGGAACAGACCAAGCAAAGCAAATGCTCGAATTAGCTGATGATAAACAAGTTACAGAGTTCAAGGATTATGAAAAAGGATGGAGACTTCGTTGTTTCCAAACTGATTTCCTTTGGTTTTTAAAATCGCCTGAACGGTTTCGTTCAAAGCCTTCATGGTTCAGTTGGAAGAAGACAAAGGAACAGATTTTTTCTTGGAATGATCCAATTCCGTGGTTTGCTTTCACAATTAAAGGGTTAATTAGTTTTCGATCTGAGATGAATAAAAGAGGTCAATAATTATGGGTAATATACCATTTTCAGTGGCAATGTCTGTTTATAAGAATGATAATCCAGAATATTTAAAAGTAGCATTAGATAGTATTTGTGAACAATCATATCTACCTGATGAAGTGTTTTTGGTCGAAGACGGTCCATTAAGCAAAGAATTGGAAGACATTATTGACTGTTACTCAAATAAGTATCCGTTTTTTACTGTTTGGAAAGAGAAGGAAAATGGTGGATTAGGTAATGCATTAAAGATTGCTGTCTGTAATTGCAGGAATGAAATAATTTTGCGAATGGATAGTGATGATATTTCTGCTCCGGGCAGGTTTGAGAGGCAAATCGAAGAGTATCAAAAAGAACCAGTTGATGTTTTGGGTGGTTGGACACTTGGCTTTTTTGACTCTATTGAAAATGGGGATGTTTCTGCTTTTCGTCCATCATTAACGGATAAAGATATAAAAGCAGGTTTTAGTCATAGTTCTCAAATAAGTCATGTTACAGTTTTGATGCGAAAAAGTGCAGTGTTGAATGCAGGTAATTATTTAGATCTTTTCTATCATGAGGATTATTATCTTTGGGTTAGGATGATAAACGCTGGATGTACATTTAGAAATATTCCAGCTTATCTTGTTTATGTAAGGTGCGGATATGAACAGGCAGCTCGTCACGGTGGAAGGAAATACTTCTCTGCAGAAAAAATATTAAGACGATATATGCTTAAGAATTCAATATGTTCTAGGTCGTCTTATATTAAAGAAATGGCAATAAGGTTTGTATATCAATTGATATTCACGAAAAATATGAGGGTATTTGCAGATAAAAAACTAAAACGAAAGATATTGAATAGGGAGGAAGTTAATTCAATTATTTCCACCCCACTTATATAGTTTATTAAGATTAGAAACATTATGTTGTATAAGCAGGTTGTAACACTGTATTAATCCTGATATGTGAGTTCTAGCAAAATTTAAGGCTTTGAATTGTATATGATATCGCGAAACAGATTTATTATTCGAGTAAGCTCTGAAGGCATTGCATCTTTCCTTGCTGCGCTACTTATATATAATGTTTTCATTGACTATGTTGTTAGTGGAACGTTGCGTGTTTTGAGGATTTCTTCTGATGTAGTGAGTATTAGATCGATATCATATGGAATATATGTGCTTAGTGCATTAATTGTCTTGCTTTACAACAAACGTGTAAGTGTGAAGTCAGTATTATTACCTCTTGCGTTGATTGTTACCTTGATTGTTTCGCTAAATGTTAATCCTGGTATATCTTTTTATTCTACGTTTTATGAAGCACTGATTTATTTGTGTATTCCTGTTTATTTAGTATATGGAAATGTAAGATCTTTTGATAATATTTTTAAAAATATTGTTAGACTGGCTTATGTCTCTGGTGTGTTTTTTTGCTTTATTTTTTCTATACACTATTTTGTTACACCAATAATTAATAGTGCAAGCTATCAGACTACGTCCTATGCGTTTCTTTTACCTTTGTTTATCCTTATGCAGAAAGAAAATAAGAAACCTAGAGACATTGTTTTGCTTGCAATTATGTTATTTTTCTCTATTGTTGCTGGAGGAAGAATCTCTCTTTTCTGCATTGCTATTTTTATAGCGGTTCAACTTATTAAAAAAGGAAAGAGGAATGTTTTATATGGTATTTATACACTTTTAGTTGCTGTTTTAACTGTAATATTTTTTGATGAAATATTAAATCTTATTGTTTATGTTTCTGGCAAATTTGGAATTGTTGGTGGTATTGCATATTACTCAAAAGTGGGAAATGTATTTCTTGAAACGACAAGAACTGATATTTGGGAACAAGCTTTTACATTAATCTCAAAAAAACCAATTTTTGGATATGGCCTATTAGGCGATCGACTTGTTTTCTCTCCAGGTATTGCTTATGCGCACAATGTTTTTTTAGAGATAGCTTTGCAATTTGGATTGATTGTAATGTCCTTGTTTTCAATTTGGTTTTTTTCAAGATTTATAAATATATTACATAATAAACGTAACGATATTCCTTTTATAACAACGTATCGTAGCTTATTGTTTTCGACAGGTTTTCTAGTCTTATTGCTTTCTTGTTCATATTTGAATCAGCCTTGCTTTTTTGCATTTTTGGGTATGATGCTTGCTGTTAAAAATAACGATTCTAATAGATTGACAAAGAATGATAAAGAAAGAGGTGCATTAGGTGAGCTTTACTGGTAATGAACTGGTTAGTATTGTTTTTCCGGTTTACAACAATGGTGAACGTTTAATTAGCAGCGTTCAATCAATATTAGATCAAACATATAAGAATATTGAAGTTATTTTAGTTGATGATGGTTCTAAGGATAACAGTCTTGATATATGCAATCAAATCGCAAACGGCGATAACAGAGTTAAAGTAGTACATACTGAAAATCAGGGTTCTGGACCTGCACGTAATACTGGAATAACAAATGCTTCTGGTAAGTATATATATTTCCCTGATGCCGATGATTATGTAGTTCGCAATGCAATTGAAATCATGGTTAATGCTATGAACGAAGGCTGCGATATTGTTGTATTTGGTTTCAGGACCCTTTCTGTTGATGGGAAAAAAGTAATAAGAACAAAAAAGTATAAAGAATATATTTCAGATGCAGATAAACTTAGAAAAGATTATTCTAAATGCTTAGGATCAGAAAGAGAGCTTTCAATTCAAGGCGCTCCTTGGAATAAATTTTTTTCGCTGGACACAATAAAAAATAATACTGTTGAATATCCACCCCTAAGACGACACCAGGATGAAGCTTTCATTGGAAGATATATGTGTTATGCTACTAAAGTGCATTTTATACCTGAAGTGCTTTATGATTATTATTCAAATGATCTTTCTAAAGAATGGCAAAAATACCCTGTCAATTATCTTGATGCTGTCATGGGGCTTTATTCAATACGCAAACAAACAATCCTTACGTGGAATCAAAATGATAAAGCTACGCATGACAGTGTTAATTGCGAATTTATATGTAAGACTATAAAAGCGTTAGAACTTTCGTATTCACCTAAAATGAAATTCACTCGAAAAGAACGGAAACAATGGGTGATTGATAATATTAAAAATTCAAGGATCCTTGAAGTAAAACAGCCTGAAGTATTAGGAAAATATCAAAGCATTATACTTAGACTTATGCGAAATGGATATATCGGTCTAATGCTTGCCCTATTCAGATTAAAAATCTTTGCAGAAACAATCGGGCTAAAAACTACTATAAGAAAGTAATAATAAAGGCCACACATTATGTCATCTTTTGCTGAAGTAAACCTTTCAATAATAATCCCCTGCTTTAATGGGTGGAAATATATAACTAAATGCCTAAATATACTCGAATCACAAACTAAACTGCCATTCGAAGTAATAATAGTTGATGATTGTTCTACTGATGACAGTTATGTTAAATTACAAGAATATGCTGAAAATACAAAACTTAATCTTGTTTTGTTAAAAAACCCAACTAATTTTGGACCCGGTAAATCCAGAAAAACAGGGATAGAAGCTGCTACTGGTAATTATTTAGCTTTTTGTGATTGTGATGATTGGTATGAACAAGATTTTGTTTATGACATTTCAAATGCAATACTTGAACAAGAAGCAGATTTAATCCTTTTTGATAATTATGTTTCGTTTGAAGATGGTAAAAGATATAGACAAAATAGGACTAAAGGTAAAGAATTCGCTGATAAAAAAGATCTTATTATTGAATCCAATCTCTCTCTATGCCGATTAACTGCTTCTGCTCAATTATTTAAAACTGTTGTTCATGTTGATTTGCATCATGAAGAAGACAGTGTTCTTGTAATTCAGTTATTAGAACAATCAAATAAAATCTATATTCTTGATAAAGCGTATTATAATTATTTTTTTAGAGATGGATCTTTGTCAAAAAAAGACTCACCTCAAATATATAAAGATGAAATAAGTGCTTTTGGATACATAAAGAATTTTTTAAATGTTAAATACAAAAAAGAAACTGAGTATATTGGTATAAGATATGTTTGCTATAGTGCAGTTTTATATGCCTTTAGAGCTGGAATCAAACTAACAGATATTAAGAAGTTTATTTCTACTTTCGAGATAGAATATCCACATTGGTTTAATAATGATTACATTAATACTCTTCCGCGTTCAAAACAGATTTTTCTGTGGTGTGTTGATAAGCGAATGTTTTTTATCGTTAAGATTCTGTCTTCTTTACATCATGTATTGGCTAAATTAAAGCGACTGGTTTTGAAATAAGGTTTGGTATCTTATGAAGTTATTTCGTAAAATTATCGGTAGGATTTATATTCGTTTGTTTTTGCTTTTTCATGAGCATACATATAAAGGAAAAAAGTATGCGTTCAAAAAAGGTGATAGTGATGACCTTTTAGTTTTTTTCTCCGGCTTTGGAGAGCATTACGAGAAAGGACTCTACAATTATATACGCAGTTCACAATCTATAAACAAAAATAAACTTTGGATACTTGATAATGACGGATTTTGCCATGCTGGGACATATTATCTAGGTGAGAATTTTGAAACAAGTAATTCTAGATCTTTGGTTATTGAAATAATAAATAAATATGCGAAAAATAAAAGATTGGTTTGCTGTGGTTCAAGCAAGGGCGGCTCAGCTGCTTTGATTTTTGGTTTTCTTTGCCATGCCTCTAGTATAATAGTTGGTAGCCCGCAGTATTATATTGGGGATTATCTCGAAGAGAACGATTTTTATCTTGAAGTTAAGAAATCTATCTGTTCTGATAACAATGCTACAGAAAAATTGAATTCTGTATTGAGAGACTTAATTTTTAATGGAAATCATTTTCCTAAGGTGTGTTTGCTATATAGTTCAAAAGAAAGACATTATCAAGATCAGCTTCTTCCGTTAATTGAAGATTTGAAAAAAAGTGGCATTGTTTTGACCCTTAAAGATGGTGAATATCCTAATCATCAAGATGTAGGAAAGTATTACCCAGATTTTTTAAAATCAAATTTATAAGTGGATAAAATTTTCTATGAGTATTACTGTTAAAGCAAAGAATGAAATATTGTACTGTGTTTCTCGACTATATTATATGTTTAACCGTCCTCAAGTGAGGATAATGTCGATAGATGAGACTATTGATTATCTTTCAGTTGAAGGCAATTCGATTGTAAGGTTTGGAGATGGCGAGTTTTCAATTATAAGTCAACATAAAATAGATAATTATCAGGATGTTAATGAACAGTTGGCTGAAAAATTAAAAAAATCACTTATGTTTCGTGGTGATAAGATTTTGATATGTTTACCTGAAACGTTATGCAACATGTCTCTTTGCTCAAATAGTAGAATATCACGTGTTAATTGGTTCAATAATTATTTTAGAAATAAGTATGCATATAAGAATTACATTGATAAGGAATATGTTTATGGTAATGCATTTGTTTCTAGAACATATCTAATATATCCGGATAAAAGTAAATGTGACGAGTGGTTTTCTCGTTTGAGAGGCGTTTTTAAAGATAGAGATTTACTTTTGATTGAAGGGAAATATAGCAGAAGTGGCGTTGGTAACGACTTGTTTTCTGAAGCAAAATCTATTAAAAGAATTATCTGTCCACCTTTAAATGCTTTCAATAAATATAATGAAATCTTGGAAACTGCAAGAAAAAATATGAATGGAAAACTAGTTCTGCTTGCTTTAGGCCCTACTAGTAAGCCTTTGGCTGTTGAATTAGCTATGAATGGTGCGTGGGTTATTGATATTGGACATTTGGATTCGGAATACGAATGGTTTCTTTCAGGCGCAAAAGAAAAAGTTAAAATCGCTGGAAAACACACGCCTGAGAAGCGTGATGCTAATATCGAAGAGTGTACCGATGTTAATTATCTAAATTCAATAATTAAAATTATAAAGTGATTTAATAAATTTGAAATTGGTTAGGGAAACATTTTTGATATGAGAATCGGACAAATAACATTAAACGGTAATTTCAATATTGGGAATAGGCTTCAATGTTATGCGACTCAAGTGATTTGTAATCGTTATGGTAATACTACAAATCTAGTTTCAGAGTTCATGCGGGAGCAAAATCATGTTGGCTTTAAAGGCAAAGTCAAGAAACTTTTGAAATCTTTATTCCTTTATAGGCAAGATAAATATAGAAGAATCAGGGAGAGAAATTTTAAAAATTTTGAGAATAATATATGTTCTGTAAAATTTGGGTTTAACGATAATAACGATTTTGATTATTTTGCTGTTGGTTCAGATCAAGTATGGAATTTGAATTTTCGTGAAACTGATCCTCATATTTTTATGTTAGGGTTTGCGTCATCCCACAAAAAAGTTGCTTTATCTCCTTCTATAGGTGTTACAACTATAACAGATAAACAGGAAAAAATATTCAAGAAATACTTAAGTGATTTTGTAGCTCTTTCTTGTCGCGAACAACAAGGGGCTGAACTTGTTAATAAAGCGACAGGACGAGAATGTCTTGCTCTAATTGATCCTACTTTGATGTTAAAGCCTAACGAATGGGAAGAAGTTGAAGTTAAGCCTGATTTCCATGACGAATCAACAAAATATATCCTATTGTATTTTCTTGGACAAATAACTGAGGAGTATAAGGAGATTATTAATAGAATTTCTGCTGATAGTGGATATAGAATTATCAATATATCAAACCCCAAAAGTATTTATTATACTTGTGGACCGGCAGAGTTTATTTATATGGTTAGAAATGCTGAGCTTGTGCTTACAGATTCATTTCATGGTTCAGCTTTTTCATACTTGTTTAATCGTCCGTTTAAAATCTTTATGCGAACAGGTGGCGAAAGCATGAATTCTAGATTGATTAATTTGGTAAATGTTTTACATTTACCAAATAATGTATATATAAACACTAATGCGAATTCATCGGATATTTTTACATGTAACTATGACAAAACATATTTGGCAAATGAGCAAACGAAATTTAAGGCTTACTTGGATAATGCATTCAAATAATGATTGTCATAAAGGGACAGCATAGATGATTTCTTCAAGTAATCAACGTCGTATTGGCATTGCTCTTCAATATATTCAAATGGGGTTGGGTATTATTATTCAACTTCTTTATACTCCCATAATGCTGAAAATCTTGGGAGCTAACGAGTATGGAATATATAATATTGCATCGTCAACAATTGCTTATTTATCACTTCTATCTCTAGGCTTTGGTTCTAGTTATATTAGATATTACAGTATATATAAAAATAAAGATGATACTAATGGAATTAATAAACTTAACGGTTTATATATCTTAGTTTTTTCCTTTATAGGTATAATTGCTTTGATTGCTGGCGGTATATTATCGATTAATGCTGGCATTTTTCTTAATGATACCTATTCAATACAAGAGATAGGAATAGCAAAGGTATTGATGGCTTTCTTAACACTTAACCTAGCTATATCTTTTCCTGCCTCCGTTTTTGTTTCTTATATTTCCAGTCAAGAAAGATTCATATTTCAGAAGATTGTTAATATGGGAAAAACTATTCTTGGACCTGCATTAAATATTATTGTTTTATACTTGGGTTACGGCTCTATTGGCATGGTTATTGTTACAACATTGATATCATTAATTGTTGACGTTGTTAATGTGTATTTTTGTTTGAGCAAACTTAATATGAAATTCAGTTTTCGTAATCCAAATCTTCGATTGTTGAAAGATATCTTTGCTTTTTCTATATTTATCGCTATAAATCAAATTATAGATCAAATTAATTGGCAAACAGATAAACTTATTCTCGGCAAATTTGTTAATGGAACTTCAGTTGCAATATATGCCGTTGCTTCAAATATAAATACTATGTTTACTAATTTTTCTACTGCGATATCAAGTGTTTTTGCGCCAAAAGTTAATCGGATTGTAAGTAAAAATGAGCCGAGTATGGATTCTGAATTGACCAAACTATTCATCCAGGTGGGACGCGTTCAATGGTTTGTATTGGCATTGATCTTATCAGGTTATATTTTCTTTGGACAGTATTTTATAAAAATCTGGGCTGGAACAGAATATAGCAACGCTTATTGGGTTGGTCTTCTTTTAATGGCACCTGCTGTTATAGCATTAATTCAAAATGTTGGTATAGAAATACAGCGTGCAAAGAATAAACATCAGTTTCGAAGTATTGTATATCTCTTTATGGCATTCCTTAATGTTGGAATAAGTATTTGGTTTGCTTTTTTGTGGCAGGAAATCGGTGTAGCAATTGGAACGACTATTTCTTTAATAGTTGCAAATGGATTTATTATGAATGTTTATTATCATAAAAAACTAGGGATAAACATATTGTGCTTTTGGAAGAGCATTTTGCAATCTTTGCCAAGTTTAGTTTTGCCAATAATAGCAGGAATTTGTGTTTTAATGTTTCTGTCATTTAATTCGATATTTGAATTTGCAATCTGTATTTTGGGTTACACATTTATCTATTTATGTTCTGTTTATTTACTAGGTTTTAACGCTGAGGAAAGAGGGTTCATTAAAACCGCGTTAACTAGATTATCTCGACGTAAAAACGCATGATTTGTTTTTTTGTGCTTGCAAAGTTGAACGAAAGGAAAAGAATTTGCTAAATATAGTTAATAAAGAAAAGTGTTGTGGATGTGCTGCATGTGCAAATATATGCCCCAAAGAAGCCATAACAATGACTCAAGATATTGAAGGTTTTTACTATCCGTCTGTATTGCAAGAAAGATGTATAGACTGCGGGTTATGTGATAAAGTCTGTCAGTTTAATACTGTATCTAAAACTACTGATTTGCCTGTTGCTTATGCTGCTTATTGCCTTGATACTAAGCTTCGTCAAAATAGTTCTTCAGGAGGTATTTTTACTTTACTTGCCGAGTGTGTTTTGGAAAAAGGCGGTATTGTATATGGCGTAGCAATGAGCAAAGATTGTAGAAGTTGTTCGCATATTAAAGTCGAAAACAAAAAAGATTTACCTAAACTGAGAGGCTCAAAATATTTTCAAGCTCAACCTCCAACGATATACTGCTCTTTAAAAGAAGAGTTAGCGACGGGAAAGATGGTTTTGTTTTCAGGAACTGGTTGTCAGGTCAATGCTTTGAAGAATTTCCTATCTAATGATTATTCAAATTTGATTACTGTTGATGTTATTTGCCATGGTTGTCCTTCTCCAAAATTATGGAAAAGCAATATTGATTATTTCGAAAACAAATACAACGATAAGATTAAAAGTGTTAACTTTCGAAATAAAAAATTAGGTTGGGAAAAATACGAATTAGCTTATGAATTTCAGCAAAATACGATTTGTTTTTCAAAAGAAAAGGATGCCTTTATGCAAATGTTTTTGCGTAATTATAGTTTGAGACCATCTTGTTATATTTGTCCTGCAAAAACGACGAGATTATCTGATATTACACTTGGCGATTTTTGGGGTATCCGTGATGTTCTTTCGGAAATGTATGATGATAATGGCACATCGCTTGTTTTATTGAGATCTGAAAAAGGCAAGCATATATTCGATTTAATCAATCAGTATATGAAGGCTATTGAAGTGACTTATGAAGATGCTGTGCTTAAGAATTCTGCAGAATATGCGTCAGTTGAAAAACCAAATAGCAGAGGTGAATTCTTCGAGGATATGAGGTTATTATCTTTTGAGGAGTTATCAAAGAAATATAATAAGAAAAGTTATAAAAGTGTTATTAAAAAGATACTCGTAAAGTGTGGCTTGTGGAATGTTGTCGCTAAGATTACTGGACGGAAATAGTGTTTGGGACTAAATGTGGTTTTATATCGGTATGTAGAGTTTTGATTCTTTCATAAAGATATAAATGAATTTAACGGGAAGTTTATAATAAGAATTGATTTGGTGAATTAAATTGGTTTCAATTGATTTAGAACAAAATTGCTTATTAGAGCTTATAAAAGCATCTCTATTTGATTTGCATCCCAATATACCGAAGGATGTAGATTGGACGCTTATATTTGAATCTGCAAAAATACAATGCATAGTACCTTTGGTATCATCTAAAGTTCCAAAAGAATATAGAAATGAATGGAATGGAATTTCATATCAGAGCAAAGCCTATTATATGCAGATGATATATGAACAGAATATGCTATACAGGTTGTTTATGGATAACAATATTCCGTTTGTTATTTTAAAAGGAACCTCTGCAGCAATTTATTATCCGAATCCACAATTGCGCACTTTTGGTGACATAGATTTTTTGGTTTCAGAAGATAATCTCGTTTCTGCTACGAAAGTTATGGAAACTAATGGATATATATATATTTCGAATGATGATAGACATTATGAGTTTACAAAGAATGGATTTATCTTTGAGCTTCATTCTAAGTTTAGCTGTGACCGATATAATGATATTGATCATATAGTCTTACATGGACTAAATAATGCTGTTGAGTACAAGATTGGAACCGCTTTATTTCCGGGATTACCAACATATGACAATGGTTTAGTTCTTCTTGGTCATATTATGCAACATTTGAAATCATTGGGAATAGGACTTCGTCAGATAATTGACTGGATGATGTTTGTTCATTGCAAACTAGATGATTCTGCGTGGGAAAATAGTTTTAAATCAATGGCTAATGAAGCTGGTCTTGAGAAACTTGCTAAAACGGTTACCTTAATGTGTAAAAAGTGGTTAGGTTTACCGGATACGATTACTTGGTGTGATGATGCAGATGAGGAAATTGCAGATCAACTTTTAATTCGTATATTGGATGATGGTAATTTTGGGCAAGATAGAGCACCTTTTGAAATTGTAAAAAAATCCCTTAAAGAAGGTGGATTTAAGTATTTACAAAGTGCGGGCTTAGAAAACTGGCCGTTGGCACAGAAATATGCTGTGTTTAGACCATTTGCTTGGCTATATCAAACATTTAAATATTTATTTACTGGAATAGCTTGTTTTTTTTCTGGCAAAAAATTGTTTATGAGAGACAAGCATAAAATGAGCCTCGAAGATTTGTTTAATAAATTAATTTAATTTATCTATCTTTTGTTTTTCAGGTAAATATTTTTAGGACGGGTATTATTTCATAGACGGATATTTAAAAGACGTTATCAATATTGTTACGGTTCAATCAGTATTTGTCTGGTTGCTAATTTCTATTTTTGTTGGCATTATCGCTTATATTTGTTGGCGTAAAGGCCAAATTAAAGGTAATTCATTTATTTCTTTGCCGTTGTTGGCTTTCTATTTATCCTTTGTTTTAACAATAACTATAATTTCTAGGATTCCATCTATTACTGTTCAATATAACTTTATACCGTTTTGGTCATATAAGGCTATTTTTAGTGGAGAAGTAAAACTAATAGCACAAGTATTTTGGAATGTAGTACTATTCATTCCAATCGGTATATTATTAATGCTTTTTCTTATCACTAAGCATAAGTCGGTTATAGTTTTATTTCTTAGTTTACTATTATCTTCTTCGATTGAAGTAATTCAATTAGTCACTCATCGTGGATTATTCGAGTTTGATGATATAGTACACAATTCTTTAGGCGCCATTATTGGTGTGTATTTGTATTATTTTGCGAGCTCTATTGTAAAGCGTTTGAACTCACAAAATAATAATTGAATTAATCTCTCCTGAAGAGGTCTCTTGTATATACTTTTTCTTCTACGTCACCAAGAACATCGTAATCGAATCTGTTAGCAAGGATAACGTCTGATTCGGACTTGAATCTCTCGAGGTCGTTAACTACTTCTGAATGGAAGAACTCTGAACCATTCTCCAATGTAGGTTCATAGATAATTACCGGGATCCCCTTTGCCTTAATGCGCTTCATAACGCCCTGAATAGCAGATGCTCTGAAGTTATCAGAGTTGGACTTCATTGTAAGTCTGTAAACTCCAACAATTTTAGGATTCTTAGCAATAATCTGATCTGCAATGAAGTCTTTTCTTACTGTGTTTGACTTAACTACGGCTTCGATCATAGTCTGAGGAACATCCTTGTAGTTTGCAAGAAGCTGCTTTGTATCCTTAGGGAGACAGTATCCACCGTAACCAAAGCTTGGGTTATTATAGTGGCTGCCGATTCTAGGATCCATGCAGACACCGTCAATTATCATCTGTGTATCCAAGCCCTTAGTCTGAGCATAAGTATCAAGTTCATTGAAGTAGGAGACACGTACAGCCAGATATGTGTTAGCAAAAAGCTTGATTGCTTCTGCTTCAGTAAGATGAGCGAGAAGAACAGGGATGTTCTGAGGCTCCTGTCCGGATCTCTGTTCCTCGTTCCTTGCACCTTCTAAAAGAAGATCTGCGAACATCTGTGCCTGTTCCTTTTGGCTATCCTCACAACCTACAACTATGCGGCTGGGGTGGAGGTTATCGTAAAGAGCCTTGGATTCTCTTAAGAACTCAGGTGAGAAGATGATGTTGTTTACTCCATACTTTTTCTTAACAGATTCTGTATAACCAACCGGGATTGTTGACTTGATAACCATGAGCACGTCAGGATTAACCTTAAGAGTCCATTTAATTGCATCCTCAACAGCAGAAGTATCGAAGAAATGATGCTCATCATCGTAGTTAGTAGGAGTAGCAATGATTACGAGTTCAGCGTCACTATAGGCCTTTGCTTTATCAGTAGTTGTAGTAAGGTTAAGAGTTCTCTCACCATCACGAGCTTCTTTGAAGAACCGTTCGATCTCATCGTCCTGAATAGGGGAGATGAACTTGTTAAGCTTCTCTGCCTTAGCTTCCGTAGTAGTAATAGCGGTTACTTCATGCTTCTGAGCGAGAAGAACGGCAAGTGATAGTCCTACATAACCGACGCCTGCTACTGTGATTTTCATGGTTTTATCTCCTTTAAATTTAGTCTCTTCTGAATAAGTCTCTTGTGTAGACTTTATCTTCTACATCATCAAGAGCAGGATCGTAACGGTTAGCGATGATGCATCCGCATTTCTTTTTAAACTTCTTTAGGTCGTTTACAACTTGTGAACCGAAGAAAGTTGTTCCATTCTCAAGTGTAGGCTCATAGATGATTACCGTCGCACCTTTTGCCTTTATGCGTTTCATTACGCCCTGGATAGAACTCTGACGGAAGTTGTCTGAATTAGACTTCATTGTGAGACGGTAAACACCAACCACGACTTCTTTTTCTTTAGTTTCATCATATTTATTGTTGGAGTAGCTATATGCTCCAGCCATTTCTAATACTCTGTCAGCAATGAAGTCTTTTCTTGTTCTGTTAGATTCAACGATTGCCTGGATAAGGTTCTCTGGAACATCCTGATAGTTAGCCAGGAGCTGCTTAGTATCCTTAGGGAGGCAGTATCCGCCGTAACCAAAGGAAGGATTATTATAGTAATCACCAACTCTGGGATCCAGGCATACACCTTTGATAATGTCTTTAGTATTAAGACCTTTCATTTCGGCATAAGTATCCAATTCGTTGAAGTAAGATACTCTTAATGCAAGATATGTATTTACAAAGAGCTTTGTAGCTTCTGCTTCAGTTGTACCCATGAAGAGTGTCTCAATATCTTCCTTTATTGCACCCTGCTGCAGGAGTGTAGCAAATGTCTTGGCAACGCCTAAGTTGTCTTCGTTACTGCCGATTATTATGCGGCTGGGGTAGAGGTTATCGTAAAGAGCTTTAGATTCTCTTAAGAACTCAGGACTGAATATAATGTTGTCCATATTGAGCTTTTCTCTTACATGAGTTGTATAACCTACAGGGATTGTTGATTTAATAACGATCGTAGGTTTTGTCCTATTGCGCTTGGTAACGTTCTTGATTTGTGAAATAACGCCTTCAACAGCAGAGCAGTCAAAGAAGTTCTTCTGCGGATCATAGTTAGTAGGAGCGGCAACGATGATGAAATCAGCATTCTTATATGCACTGTCACCATCAGTAGTAGCTGTGAGGTTAAGTGAACGCTTGCCCTCGGCTGCTTCATTTAAGAATTTCTCAATATAATCGTCCTGAATAGGGGAGATACCGTTATTGAGCTTATCTACTTTCTCTTTGATAATGTCTACAGCCGTTACCTGGTTGTGCTGTGCTAAGAGTACTGCAAGAGAGAGTCCTACATAACCAGTACCGGCAACAGCGATCTTATATTTTTTTGCAGCTTTCACCTTTGCTTTATCCGGATCAGCGAACACATCGTTGATATTAAAGTCCAATGTAGTAGCTAAAGCCTGAAGTTGATCAACAGACGGAGTAAATGCTTGTGATTCAATTCTTGATATCAGAGCTCGGTTAATTCCGGTAAGTTCTGAAAGTTTCAACTGTGATATTTTCTGTGAGGTTCTTCTTTCCGATACTAAAGAAGCGAGAAGTGATAATGAGAGTTTTTTCATATTGCTCCTTTTGATGATGTTATTGACAATAACACTAAGACGCCAATATTGATTCCAATTACTAATCGAATGATAACAGACAATAACAGATTGTCAATAAAAACATTTTTATATGCCATTTAATGTTTTCAGACAATGAGGTGCTGAAATGTATGAACTTCTCGGTAATAAAAGGCATTTATGTTACATTTCCGTCAAATGGTTGTATTTAGGGGTTTTCAATGTGTGATTAGTAGAAGGAGGTATGTGCATCCGTCAAAAAAAACGGGTGCGCCCGTACCTCAATTTATAATGCAATCTTGACGGGGTAAGAGTTGCGGACCGCTCGTGGAAAGGCGGTCATCAATGACTCTTCAAGAACTATTCACGCAGGTAAAAGGCAAGAAAAGAAAACATAAACCCAAGATCGATGAACTGCTTAGTGACGATATCAAGATTATCGCAGAAGGACATCACGATTCCGGAACTGTTAAGGTATATGAGAATGGTTATATCTTATATACTGAATTCAACCATTTCACAATCTTCCACATTTCAGATGTTTACGGCAAGGGTACGGAATATTCAACAGCTGATGAATATTCCGTACCTAAAAAATCGCGGATCATCGAGGCAGAATATTTTAAAGATCAGGATTGGCTCTTTCGTGTCGTTATGGAAGGAAACAATCGTATCCAGCATAACCACAATGTTAAGCAGAACAGATATGTTGCGTTCAGATATTCTGGTATAGCAGAAGACATTGATGAACTGGGTTATCTGCCGGAATACCTTGTAGAAGATGATTTCTTTCAAGAGAAGATAAATGAAATTAAGGACCTAATATCTCCAGATCTTTGGATAGTGTACGTCTCCATCAAGGCATATGGCATCACGGAAGAGCGTTTGGCCAGACGATTGAAGATAACTCAACAGGCTGTCAGCAAGCGCTACCATAAGGCTTGCAAGGTAATTCCGGAAGCTAAAGAAAAGATCAAGAATAGAAAGTGATCTTCTCATTCTGCTTTGGTTGTATTTCAGGCTTTTAAAAGTGTGATTAGTGAAAGCAATTACTTCAATTGCTCTCACCGCACTTTGAAAACCCAATAGCCTGATACGACGAAGATACTCTTTAGACGCTTACCTGACATGAAACTATTGCATTATGCGAAGCTGTCAGGCCTGTCTTAAGCAACGCCGCAAAACCTGTGGCAGGGAACGGTATCGTTTTCAGGTGCGAATAACAACTAATGAAAGGAAAAATATATGGATAATAAACAAACGAATAATATACAAACGCCTGAAGTTACAGCGAAGATTACATGGATTAATGATGATCCGCAGGCAAGTAAGCGCGCATCCGCCAATATCACCATTGGCAAGTGCTTTACAGTCCATGGCTTAAGCATCATAAATAGCACCAAAGGACTCTTTGTCGCAATGCCGCAAAAGGTCAAAACCGATAATGGTGAGAGCAAGTATTATGATGTTGCCCATCCGGTAACTGCGCCGATGCGTCAACTGATCTCAGATAAGGTCATCGATGCTTATAACGAGATGATTGCAAAGCAAGGTCAGAACCAGAAGACTGAAATCAGTAACTGTGATCAGCCTGTTGAGACTTCCGGTAATGAGGAAGCAGAGGAGATAGGCGCTGAATCAAATACCGGTCAGAATCAGGATGAGGACAGCGTGCCGGTTATGAGTCAAACGATGTGATCCTTATCTGTTCTTATTAAACATATGGACTTTCTTAAGAGAAGGGAGTATGCTGAATATAGATAGTTCACAAATGTGGACAAATATATATGAGGAGGTCACAGTATGACAAGGAAGTTCCTGGGAACTGTCCTGTCTGTTATTACTGTAGTCCTCGGTATCGTTAGTTGCAGTAGTGAGATTTCAGAAGTTAGGGTAAACGAGATCGAGATTACAGCATCGCAGATTGAGACATCAGAAGATATTATAAAGAATTCCGAAGAAACAGTGGATGGTACTGTAATTGTTTGTGAAGAGTCGTCAGTATCGGAATCTGATACAAGCGTAAGCGAAAGCAGTACGGAAACTACGAATGATATATCGGCCGGGAATACGGCACAACAGACAAGCCAGACTAATCGTAGTTCCGCGCCGCGTGCTCATGCAACGTCAACTCCGACGCCCGAACATGCATCATCAACTGCAGCTGATCCGACACCAGCGCCGACAGCTACGCTTGTCCCCGAACCGACAGATACTCCGGTTCTCACGAATACTCCAACACTGGAACCAACTTCTGCTCCTACACCGACCAATACTCCTACTCCGACGCCCAAGCCAGTAAACGATCAAAGATATAAGCACTGCATAGCGGATGTTGAGTATTGGGCAGGGAACGATAACTGCTATCACGGTTTTGTTTACGGTGTTCCCTGCGTAAGAAACTCGGCAGGAAAATGGGTTGAGACAGGTGATGGAGAAGACATGGTATGGGATGCAATCGAGGATGAACATCCTGATTCCGGCGGTTACACGACGCGAATAGTCTCAGGCTCCCACAGGAACTTCTCATAAGAGATAAGAATACATATCAAGCATGGAAGAGAGCTTCAGAAATGGGGCTCTTTTCTTTTGCGCATTTTTCAAAAGTCGAAATCAAAACAAAAAATCTAATGGAGGAAAATATAATGCAGAAGAAAAAGCTCGCAACTAGGCTTTCTGCAGGACTTCTTGCAGCATTTATCGTTATGCAGGGATTATTACCAACTGCAACAGTCCTTGCTGACGAGATATCCGAGGCGGCGGAAGCGACTTCTTCTGTGGTTGAAGAAACGGTCATAGAGCCGCCTGAGACACCAGAAGAGAATGCTGCTGAACCTATTGAGACGGTTGAGCCAACCGAAACTGCGGAGACTGAAGCTGAAAAGTCGGCTGAGAGTTCTGAAACAACTTTCGAGACGACTGAAACATCAGAGACTACTGATACAGAACCTGTTGAGACTTCGGAAACGACAGCATCTATTGAAACAACTGAAGTTAAATCAAATATCAATATTGATAATGCGTCAGATTCCGAGTCGTTCGGCAATATCATCGCTTCTTTATCAAACTCAAACCGTCTAATCGTAAAGACATCATCGGATATCAGGAACGGAATAAAGAATGCAACTGGTGCTTATCTTGACGGTACTTACGTTATCTCTTTTGCTGACAAGACATCTTACGACAGTGCCATTAACTATTTTGAAGCAAACAATATCGCATATGCCGAAGACGGCGCAGTAAGTATCTGCTCAAAAAAGAAAGATCTCATTCTATATGAAGAGATAAATCCGAATGCTAAGACAAAGATTGCAGTAATTGATACCGGATCTAATATAGCAAACGAGAAGTACTCCGTGATCGGAACAGATGCTTCCGATACACATGGTCACGGTACGAACATCGCAAACTTCATTCTTTCCGAGACAAACGATTCCTATATCATCTCGATTAAGGCAATCGGTACTGACGGAACGGGTAATGTATCTGATATATGTGCAGCTGTCGCCATGGCTCAGAGCTTGAATGTCGATGTTATCCTTATGGCTTTATCCGTAAGAGATAACGGCGATTACGATGCTTTTGAAAAGCTCGTTAATGATGCCGTAGCAAGCGGCATCACCGTTATAGCTTCCGCAGGTAATAACAATTCAGACGCGTCAGCTTATCTTCCTGCAAAGATCAGTGGCGTAATCACAGTTGGTGCCATTACTGAAGATGGATATAAGTATTCTTCTTCTAATTATGGATCTTGTGTAAACTACTATGTTCCTGCAACATCCACGTCGCAGGCAAGCGCTCTTTTTGCAGGTAAGTTCATTGCCAAGAACATAAAAGATGTTGCAACAAGCTGCACTATCGCTGACGACAACCCGACAGTGACTGATGATTCTGACACAGATCTTGCTGAGGTCAACCTCACAAAGAAAAAGGCCGGTGTCTATGTCTTTGTAACTAAGGATCAGATGGTAGCTGCAGGATACACAAACTCCGATGCTTTCAGAGCAAAGGTTATCTCCAGCTGCGATGCTATGACTGGTGCCAAGTACGCACAGTCAGGAAGCGGTGGTTCTGGTGAAAAGGTTGACTGTATCACCTATACTCATCTTGCTTATGCTCAGGCTCTTGGTAATATCAGTAATCTTCGTGAGTCAGGCGGTTATGTGTATTTCAGTGGAAAGTGCTCAGGAGAAAATCCCTGTAAGCTTTATACAACAACCGGTTCAACAGGCTGTACTTCATGGCTCTCTCTTCATGGCATCGGTGGTCCAAGTTCCGCTGGTGTAAATCCCTCAACTCATTCTCTTAAGGATATTGGAGTTGAAAAGGGCGATCTAGTCTTCTTCGGTAAGACAAGTGACGGCTATTGGCATCACGCTGCTATCTACGACGGAAGCGGCACATACTTCTGGCAGGCTAAAGGTTCTGCCTATACTGCAGGAAAGTCCCAAAGAACTGATGTCAGTGTAAATGAAAACACAAATGGCATTGATCGTATCCTTGTTCTTCATATTGAAGACTTCAAGGAAGATACGAAGATTACAATAACCAAGTCGGTTGAAGGCGGATATAACGTCCTGACAGACGGAAATACATGTTATAACCTGTCGGGAACTACATATACACTTTACAGTACTTATTCTGAAACCTACGGACTTTCTGGTTCTCTTGCAACATTCAAAGTAGATACAAATGGTAAGACAACTACAACTTATAAGATTGCTGCCAATACAACATACTTCCTTACTGAAACAGCAGTAGGTTCGGGTTTTGAGAAAGATACCGCAATCTACAAGATAGTAACCGGTAGCAAGGTATCAGATCCAATTACGGTAACGAATCTCTCAAAAGATGAATCAGAGACGATCAGTGTTAAGAACGATCTTTTTACAATCTCATTAAGCGATATACCTGTTGCAGATCCCTTCTGGTTCAATCTGGATAAGGTATCTACTGAAGGTCAGGATACAACAGCTGATTTCAACAATGCCAAGTTCAGACTTGAGTACTATGGTCAGCCTGTCGCTTTTGATACTTCCGCATCCGGCAAGACTCCTACTTCGGTATTTGAATTCAACTTGAATGGTAAGACTCGGAGAATAACGCTTGAGTTCCTTGCAGGACTGACTGCTACGGGTGGTTCTGATAAAACATACTTCAAAGACCTGTACGACTCCGGAATTTTCCCGAAAGGTAAAAAACTTCCTCTTGGAACATACCGTATCACTGAGATCGAAGCGCCTGACGGATATACAAGAAACAAACAGGTCTTTCGTGTATGGATCTATCAGGGTGATGACGGTATCGCAACCAGAAAGATGGGCGTGGAAGGAACGGCACCTAATGGTTACAATTACTTCACGCACACTCTGGATAAGACAGATCCCAACTACAATGCTTTGAAGATCACACTGAACGAGACTACGATCAACGGCTACTATTCATTGACAAAGACAATGGATGATAACGAGATCGTCAAGGATATTACAGGACTTTATAACTTCGAACTTCGTAACGCAACGGATAAGAAGCTTATCGCAACAGGTGTTTCACAGAAGGACGGCAGGGTTCTTTGGACATATAAGCTTGAAAAGCTTTATGCTGCTGATGACCCGTCAAAACTTCTCACGGGTACAACGACTTATAAACTTGAACTTGCTGTCTATAACAAAGACAAGGTAAAGATTACTTATGAGGTTAGGGAGTATATCCCGAAGACTGTTTACGATGATACTCCTATCGAGTATTCCTATACGACTCCTTCCGGATGGACATTGAGCTCTGACTGCAAGTACTTCACAAAGAAGATCACTCTTAATGACAACGATACTTTTGTGGATACAATCAAGAACAATGTCGAGTTTGGAGATATCACCATCACAAAGGAAATCCCTAAGGATGATACCTTCGACAGAACAAAGGTAACTTTCTATCTGTATAACACAGACAAGAACAACCTTATCGCAACAGGTAATGTTGATTCCAAGGGCAACATCGAGTGGACAAAGTCCAGCACAAAGGGCTATGGCGTTGATGACTACAAGGTTGGTATCAATGAAGTAACGCACCTTCCTCTCGGTAACTACCGTGTCGAAGAGGTCTGGGACAGAGCTTATCTCAACTCCCTTAGCGGTGAACAGGTTGAAATCATATCAACAAACAACTCCGATTGGGAATTGGATCAGAGACCCACAACGATAAGATACTTTAAGAACTTCAAGCTCACAAAGGACGGACAGAAGCTCACCTTTGGTGCCATCGAAAACGATGAGCACGTTCAGTGGTTCAACATGACCAAGAAGGTTACTGTTGCAGGCGATATCGGCACAGTCAAAGCTGTTCTCTACTATGAGGCAGATGATGGCAATATCATCAGTGTGGCTGAAGGTACTTGTGAGACTTCAAAGGGCATTGGCACTTATAACTTCACTTGGAAGTATAACGGTGTGTCCGAGATGCGAAATGGTCTTCAGACGCTTAAGCTCCCTGAAGGCAACTATCTCGTAAGAGAGTATGTACCCGAGACCTACTACAAGAACGGCAAGGACAATGTTCCTTATACCTATATGGTTCCTGAGGGATTCACAGGTATCAAGGATTCAAGAACAGGACTCTATATCTTCTTTGAGAAGGAGTTCCGTGCTTCCAACAATGAGACTTCCGTTATCTCTCAGAGCATAACCAACACAAGGATCGAGGCTTCTCTTGAGATCCGTAAGGTCGAGCAGGCCGCAACGATCGACAGAGACTTCACTTTTGCCATCTACTACAGAGGCAACGGCGAAAAGGCTAAGAACATCGGTGTATTCACAGATAATCTTCTCTTGGATACAGTAACGGTCCGCACTTCAAAGGGCTCTGGTGTTGTAAAACTCAACAAGATCCCTGAAGGCTGGTATGAGATCATCGAGATCAATGCTTCCGAGTGGGATGCTGAGTGGGTCAACACAGACACCAATACAGCTGACGGCAAGCTCATCCACGCAACATCCGAGAACGGCACAAATGCTAAGCCTGTCATTCGTGACAATGTAGCACTCTTCGGTGCTGACATCCCAGGTGTACTCGTGTACAACCGAATCTCCATCGACGTTTTCGTTAAGAAGTATGACGCGTGGACCAAGAAGGTAATTGCAACAGCAGGCAATCACCCCGAAAACATTCACCTCACATTCCGTCTGTACAAGGATACAAACGGTAACGGCATTTTGGATGCGGACGAGATGGGAACCTGCACGGTAGTTATCGATACTGATGACGACGGCAATGTAACTTTCGAGAACATTCCTGCAGGAAAGTATATCTTGAGAGAAACAGCTACAGTCAACGGATACTACCTCACAGCTCCTGATATCGCATTCGAGGTTAATGATGCCATCAACTTCGAGGCATATCCGGCCAACACTCCTTATTCCGAACCCGTTAAGGTCAAGAAGCTCGACAACGAGACAAACGAGCCCCTCTTTGGTGCTGAGTTTGCAGTATTTGTCGACTCCAACGATAACGGTAAGTGGGATAAGGACGACAAGAAGGCTCAGGTCTGGTCTGATGACAATAAGAACAATATGGTCGATGATGGCGAGCTCAAGGATTGCGTTATCTCTGAAACCTCCAAGGGTGTATACGAGTCAAACGGCAATCTTCACTTCAACGATGGCAGCAAGAATTTCGGCAAGAGATACTTCATCGTCGAAGTAAAGGCTCCTTCAGGTTACTTCTTCGTAAACCCTGACGGAACATTCACCGAAGAGAACACAGGCGTAGCTTTCACAATCGATGCTAAGGACACGACAGCTCCTGACTTCAAGGTGGGCGTTAAGGAGTTCACTTTCAAGAACCAGACAGGTTCCGTATCTGTCCACAAGGTCAATGAGATGGGCGAGTTCCTTACAGGCGCTGAGTTTGTTATCTATTGTGACGCTGAATGCACAAAGGTTGTCGGCACTCTCGTTGAGGATACAGCGAAGAAGATCTACTCATATAGAGGTCTCGGCCTTGGTACTTACTATATCCGTGAGATCAAAGCACCCGAGTTCTATATCGCAGATCCTAACGCGTACTCCTTCGAGATCACAACAGCTGCTACTCACGCTATAGTCGATAACTTCGGCTGGAAAGTGATCAACGGTATTCACGGTGACTTCCTCAATGTTAACCCCATCGTTAAGACAACCCTTACAGATGATGTCACTAAGACACATATCGTAGCACTCAGAAAGACAGTAACACTCGTTGACACTGTTGAGTACAAGGGTCTTATCGTTGGCAAGACTTATGTAATGGAAGGCACTCTCTACGACAAGAAGACAGGTGAAGTCATCCTTGGCGCTGACGGCAAGCCCATCACCAACTCTGTAACTTTTAAGCCGGAGACAGAGGAAGGAATCGTCGAGGTTCCTTTCACATTCGAGATTTCTTCTGTAACGGGTAAGACACTCGTTGCAGGCGAGAAAGTAAGACCAGAAGACAGCGACAGGTATTGTGGTATTCACTACGATCTTTCCGATGTGGATCAGACAGTCTATGTCCCTAAGCTTGGAACAACTGCCACGATCAACGGCGACAAGGCAATCTATCTCGGTTCAACTGAAGTAAGGAATATTACCATCGTTGATACAATCGCCTATGAAGGTCTTGAGCCTGGAAAGACATACCATGCTGAAGCAACGCTTTATAAGGCTGATGGCACTCCGATCATGGTAAACGGCCAGCCCGTTGTCTCCATGATCGAGTTCACGCCCAAGTCTTCTGAAGGCAAGGTTGAAGTCAAGATCACATTCTCTTCTGAGGGACTTTCCGAAGGCGACAAGATCGTTGTCTTTGAGAAGGTATTTGATGTTGAGACTGGAATCCTTATTGGATCTCACGAAGATCTTAACGATAAGGATCAGACAGTAACTATCCACTTCAGACCTTCAACCGGTGAGATCCTGCCGACTTATGCAAAACTCGGTGTGGCTCTTATGGCAGTTGTAACTCTCGCAGCTTCTGTTCTGTTCATCAGAAAGAAGTTGTTATTTGTCTGACAACGAATATGGCCCCGTGGGGTAACTCACGGGGTTCTCATTTAGGAAGGAGCAATAATGAAACAAAAAAGAAGAGTATGGATCGTCTTATGTGTTCTGCTGATCGTTCTTTTTCTCATTGGTATTGCTCTCGGGAGCATTAATGTAATCAGGAACAGAATGAGACAGAAAGTATCTGACGGTGCAATTGAAGTCGCTGAAAGGATAATCATTGAAGGCGGAGATGAGAAAGAAGTCACGGTTCTGGTTCCGAAGACCGGATTTCTTGCAGTTGATGGTGAGGACGGTGAAAATGATGAGTCGCTTGCCGAACTCTTACATGAAATGCAGACTATCTCATCAGAACATGAAGGAATGAAACTGTTGGGAATACTTGAGATACCATGCATCAATGTAAAAGAAGCAGTATGGGAAAACTGTACTTCCATCGTTTTGAGATATGGTGTCGGCAGGTTTCCGCAAACATGCAACATCGGCGAGAATGCCAATTGCACGCTGTTCGGTCACAGGATGAGACAGAGCAAGACAATCTTCTGGCAGCTTCAGACACTTCAAAAGCATATCGGTGAAGAGGTGATCGTTACTACGATTGACGGCATTAAGCATATCTATACAATCTCAGACACCGTTTATGTAAAAGATGCGGATATAGATCCGTACTTAAGGTCAGACCTGTTCGACAGGGAACATCTTTGTCTTGCGACTTGCGGATACGGTGAGGATCCATATGACAAATCAATATACAGGGCGAAGAATACCGAGTTTATCGTTATCTGCGTTCCTGAATCTTAAGAAAGAGAGGAAACAAACATGACTACACTTATAAAATCGGGCAAAGCCCGTAAAATGCTTTGTATCGCTCTTACAGTAATTTTGGTCGTTAGCATAATGGCAGTACCTTGTCTTGCCGACGGCAGCGGTGATGTTGCAGGAGCGGTTCAAGCTACATGGGATGCAGCAAAGACGCAAATAAAGACGGTAACGAATAACGTTATATTCCCGGCACTCGATATGATCCTCGCAATTCTGTTCTTTGTCAAAGTGGGAAGTTCTTACTTTGAATACAGAAAGCACGGACAATTTGAGTTTACGGCGCCTTGCATTCTTTTTGCTTGTCTCATATTTACACTGACGGCACCACTGTATATCTGGAACATTTTAGGATAACCACGAACCAGGCGGCTTGATCAAGTCGCCATATCTATATCTGATACAGGGAGGTGACGAAAGTTGTTTGACTGGCTTGAAGATCTGCTGAGGGCTCTTGGTGATCTGTTGGGCGATGCGTTTAAAGAGATTGGAGAAACGGTATCAAAAGCAATCTGGGATACAATGCTGTCCTGGCTATATGAAACGGCATACACGGCTCTTGCTGCATTTTTCAATCTAATAAACGGATTTGGAGCAGAGATATTTGAACTTGGATGGGTTAAAGCGGCAATTTCCTTCTTTGTTAAGTTCGCATGGGGACTGTTTGTTGTCGGTTTGGTTGTCGCCATATTTGACGTGGCAGTAGAGTATCAGCACGGCAGAGCAAATATTAGATCCTGCACATTAAATATACTAAAAGGTTTCTTGGCCTGCAGCCTAATAGGAACATTACCAATAGAGCTATACAAGTTCTGCATTACTCTTCAGATGACTTTTTCAAATAATTTGGTACACGCTTTTACAGTTACGAAACGAACCGATTTTCCGGGATTAGTTGCGGATGTTTTCAATAAAGTATTTGACCTTCAAACAGGACATCAAGGTTTTATTGATCTTGTGTTTTTGTTTGCGTTCGCATATTGCTGCGTAAAGCTGTTCTTTCAGAACCTTAAGCGTGGTGGCATTCTTATGATTCAGATCGGAGTAGGGACATTGTATATGTTCTCGGTGCCGAGAGGATATACAGACGGATTCAATCAATGGATGAAACAGGTTATTGCAATATGTCTTACAGCATTTCTACAGACAACGTTGTTCTATTTGGGCCTGCTTACCATGGCGGATAAACTGGTGCTCGGTCTGGGTATTATGTTTGCTGCAAATGAGGTACCGCGAATTGCACAGCAGTTCGGCTTGGATTCTTCGGTAAGAGTTAATGTGATGAGCGTTGTACATACGGCATCAACTACGGCAAATCTCGTTAGATTGGTTGGAAAGGCGGCAGGAAAGTAATATGAACTTTATATATCCAGAAGATTTGAAATCTAAAGCCAATATGTGGCTTTGGGACCTTAAGGATTTCGCAATCATAGGAATCGGAGCGCTTATAGGTGCGGTATTTCTTATACATTTTCATTGGGTCGCACCTATAGGCGTTGTTGCCGTCTATGCATTTATGACGATAAGGCTTGATGATACGACGATATTGGATTACATCCGGTACGCTGTCAGATATTTCATAACAACACAGCAATATTACGAATGGAGGTGAGGTTTTTGCTGGAGAACTTATTGAATAAGAAAAGATCGGTTCAGGAACTGCTTGGTGTTAAAACCTTTACTATGTACGGGATTGCGACAGATAAGTGCGAATACCTGTTTTATCAGGTCGCACCGACGAACATATCTGTTCTGTCAAAGGATGCTATAACTACAAAGATAAGGCAGCTGATGCTTGCATTGTCGGCAAGGCCAAATCTTGAGTTTATCTGTACTGATGCATCGGAATGCTTTGATGACAATAAAGTATATCTTGCAGAAAGAATTGAAGAAGAGATGAATCCGCAGATTGCTTCTCTTTTAAAGAAGGATAAAGAGTTCCTTGACAGCATTCAGATTGAGATGGCAACGGCAAGACAATTCGCCTTCATCGTAAGATGCAAGAATCTGAAACCAGAACAGGTGTTTGCCGAGATGAACAGAGTTGAGAAAACAATATCTGATCAGGGATTTGAAGTGAAACGAATGTCAAAGGAAGACATTAAGCGATTCCTGGCGATATATTTTGATGCTTCATATGAAGGCGACCGAATGCCGGATGTTGACGGATCACAGTATCTCGAATATGAAGAAGGGGAGTGATTTATTGGCTAAACACAAGATGTACACACCGGAGCAGATGGAAGAGATCAGGACAAAGGATTACTTTGACTGCATCGCTCCGGGAACGATCAAATTCTATACTGATTACTATATTGTGAAGGATTCATACAGATGCTGTTGGGTTATAAAGGAATATCCGCCTTCTACAGAAGAATTGGCTATACTTTCACAATTATCTGACAAGTCCGGAGTTACGCTCCGGATTTATAATAGGCTCGTAGAGCCTGCAGAGCAACGCAAGATTATCCAAAATGCGATGCGTAAGAATACCATGCAATCTACCGGCAACGACGTAAACGATACCATTAAAGCGGAAGAGAACATTCAGGATGTGGTAGAGCTCCTGAGTAATCTCCGTAAGAATCGCGAGCCTTTGCTTCATTGCTCGGTATTCATTGAACTCAAGGCTAACTCACTCGACAATCTTAAGGAATTGCAGTCCGACATCAACATGGAACTTTCCAGATCAAAGATCGAAGTTGAGAAACTGACTCTGAGGCAGAAGGAAGGATTCCTGTCCGTCATACCGATGGGAACAAATCAGTTCGGCGCTCAGTTCGAAAGAGTCCTACCGGCAAGCTCCGTAGCAAACCTCTATCCTTTCAACTTTAGCGGCAAGACGGATCCGAAGGGCTTGTATCTTGGAAGAGACAAGTATGGAACCAACATTCTGGTTGATTTTGACAGAAGGGCAGAAGATAAGACAACGAGCAATATCCTTATCCTCGGTAATTCTGGACAGGGTAAGTCTTATCTCATGAAGCTCATTCTCACCAATATCAGAGAATCCGGTAAGAGCATTATCGTTCTTGATCCGGAACATGAGTATGAAGATCTTTGCAGAAATCTCGGCGGATGTTATATAGATTTCCTTGATGGTAACCACATTATCAATCCTCTTGAGCCTAAGGCGTGGTCCGACGGAAGTATTGATGCAGACGTCATGTCGCCAGATGCGTTCCGTAAGGCTACCCGACTTTCCCAGCATATCGCTTTTCTTAAAGATTTCTTCAAGACTTATAATGATGATTTTGAGCAGAAACATATAGATACTATCGAGATTATGCTGACAAAGCTCTATGCGAGATTCGGAATAACTGACTTTACCGATTTCTCCCAGAAAAGGCCGACGGATTACCCGACTGTAAAGGATTTCTACGATATTTGTGAAGAAGAGTTCTATGCATACGACACTCAGCGCAAATATCTCTACACTGAAGATATCTTACAGGATATCTGCCTTGGCATTCATTCAATGTGTGAAGGAGCTGAGAGCAAATACTTTAACGGACATTCAAACATATCAGATGACAAATTCCTATGCTTTGGCGTAAAAGGTCTTCTTGACACCAATAAGAAACTTAAAGATGCGATGCTCTTCAATATCCTGTCTTACATGAGCAATAAGCTGTTGGGTGAAGGATATACGGCTGCATCGATCGACGAGCTTTATCTGTTCCTTACAAACATGACGGCAATTGAATACATCCGTAATGCAATGAAGCGAGTCCGTAAGAAGGAATCGACTGTGATCCTGGCATCTCAGAACATTGAAGACTTTCTTATCCCGAGCATCAGAGAGTTTACGAAGCCGCTGTTCAGCATCCCAACTCATCAGTTCATGTTCAATCCAGGACAGATCAATCCAAAGGATTATATGGATGCCTTGCAGATAGAGCCCTCTGAATATGAGCTGATAAAGTATCCTGAGCGCGGTTCGTGCCTTTACCGGTGCGGTAATGAGAGGTATCTGCTGCAAGTAAAAGCACCAGGCTATAAGGCTGATCTGTTCGGTTCAGCCGGAGGAAGATAATGTGGTCAACAGTAGCGGCTGCACTGAAGAAGATCGCGGTCGCAATACTTACCGACAAGAAGGCCAGACACAAGGTCTGCATCTTCATTCTCACTTGTCTTGCGATGATCATAATGCCGATAGCAGCGGTAATTGCCATTTTCTCGGGAAAGATAGAGTTTACGCCTCAGCAGCTTACTGAGATAGCAAGTAACATTGATGTCGTTGAGTTCGCAAAGCTGACAAGGGTTCAGGACACCTTGGATGCGATAGAAGACGCAATGGAAGAAGCAGACATGAAGGACAGAACAAAGGAAGCGCAGCTTCTTTATATGCTCGCGCTTTACGAGTATCAGGATGAGAGAGACTTTGTAAACAGACTTGTCGGATGCTTTGAAGAAGGTCAGTCAGACTCTCAATTGGTCAGAGCGGTCAACCGAGAGTTTGGCTGCGACATCGATGCTTCGGATTATATCAAGATAGTAAACGGGATGAGACGGACGACCATAAGTAATAAGATCTTCAAAGATACTTCTACAAAGAACAATCAGGATCTGGTTGCTTGGGCAAAAATGGCCTATGGCAACGAATGGGGATATGTCTGGGGCACATACGGAAGAGTTCTTACTCAAGATTATTTCAACAGCCTATGCAGTCAGTATCCCGATCATGTCGATAATTATCACGATTATATTCAAAAGCACTGGGTTGGAAGAAGGTGCTCCGACTGTGTCGGACTCATTAAAGGATATCTTTGGTACAACCCTAACAAACAACAGATTCAATATGGTTATGGCGGTGCGACTGATTATGGAGCCAATTCGATGTATAACGCGGCGTCAGTGAAAGGTCCCATATCTAACATGCCTGAGATACCCGGACTCGGCGTTTGGCATTCAGGACATGTAGGAATCTATTTAGGCAACGGTTATGTTATACAGGCGATGGGGACAAAGTATGGAGTTGTTAAAACAAAGCTATCAGGTTCCAGCTTTACTAATTGGTTCAAGATCCCCGGAATAACCTATTTGGATAACTAAACAAAGGAAGGAGGAAACGAAAATGCCAAAAAGCACAGTAACGGTAACATGTGACAAGGACAAAGTTGAAGCTGCTGATCTGTTCTTGAGACTCAAGGACTCATACATAGAGCTTGAACTTCAAAAGTGCGTAGATGCGATCTACAGCAAGAACGTGCCGGCAGCGGTCAGAGATTACATAAAGAAAAAGACCGATATGGCGGTAAACGGAGAGGAGGAATGACAAGGATCCAAGTGCACATAAGGCTTATCAGGCCCGTATTCCAAGGAAGATTTTAAGCAGGATAAAGGAGTGCGTCGCTTACGCGACTTCACTCGTTACACAATGCTCGGCAGAGCCGATCATTTAAGGCTATTGCTGTAATTCTGCAATCTGAAGACTACTGAGTCGGTTTGTATTCCGGGTGAACATATCGTACATCGCAAGCATTCAGAATCCTTGACAATACGGGCTTTTCTTATGCGCCGAAAACCTTGCCATAGAAGGTTTATGGAAGACAAACACATCAGACATTCTACTTGGCTGAAAGAGTCGACTGTAAAACTTGTCGAACAGTATTATGAGTCTGATCAGTGTAAAAGCAAAAGCGCTTTTATCGAGAAGGCGATCCTGTACTATGTGAACTACTTATACCTTGAGCGGAACATGGATGTTTTGTCTCCTGTGCTGATGTCGTCACTGAGAGCCATATCTGAAGAGAATACGACGAGGATAATGAGAATAGTCTTTAAGATGGCAGTCGAGCTCGGAGTGATCAACAACATCGTTGCCTTCAGATTTGATATCAGCGAAAAGGACATCAAGATGGTCAGAGACGAATGCATCAAGGAATTGGAAAAGACAAACGGGATCTTTGACCTGAAGAAAGCGATCAATTGGCAAAAGGGTGATGATCCGTGGCAAGACTGATAGTAAAGATCAAGTACATGAAGCCGGGCAAGGCGCGCAACCTCGGCAAGTATGCAAGATACATAGCTACAAGAGAAGGCGTGCAGAAGATAGACGAATCATCTAAGTACCATGAGGCAACGACTGCACAGAAGGATATGATCCAAAAGTTAATCAAAGACTTTCCGGACTGTAAGGAGTTGCTTGAATATGAGGACTTCTTGAAGACGCACACCATAGGAAAGGCATCCGAATTCATATCTAGAGTTTTGGAAGAGAATTACGAAGGCGAGCTGGATAAGAAGACCTATGCGGATTATATTGCTACGAGACCGAGAGCCGAGCGCATTGGCCGTCACGGACTTTTTACTGACGATGGTGCTGAAGTTGATCTTAAGAAAGTATCACAGGAATTAAATGAGTTTCAGGGAACAATCTGGACGGCGATCATATCGCTTAGAAGGGAAGATGCAAAAAGACTTGGATTTGACAGCGGTGAGAGATGGAGAAGTCTGGTAAGGGCTCATACCGATGAGATTGCCAAAGATTTCGGAATGAATCTGTCTGACTTGAAGTGGTATGGCGCTTATCACGATGAATCTTATCATCCGCATATACACCTGATCATCTATGACAAGTCGAACAAGGCATATCTCGGCAAGAAAGGCATAGAGGCTCTGAAGAGCACTTTTGCTCATGCGATTTTTAAAGATGAGATGTATTCGATCCAGAATGAGAAGAGTGACATCAGAGACCGCCTTAGGCTTAAAGGCAAAGACGAGATAAATGAGATCATAAGCAGATTCGAAGCCGGTGCATTGGCAGACAAAAGACTGGAACTGATGTTGGTCGATCTTGCTTCAAGAATCAGAAGACATAAGGGAAGACTTGCATACGGGTATCTAAGTAAAGATGATAAGAAGCTCGTTGACAGTATCGTTGATGAGATCGGAAAGATACCAGCTGTGTCTGAATGTTATGAGATGTGGTATGAGAAACAGGAAGAGTTATCACGATACTACAAATCTCAAATGCCAAAGAGATTGGCATTGTCTGCAAATCCTGAATTCAAGTCATTAAGAAATGCCGTTTTGAAAGCTGCATGCGAGATAGATATTCCTGAAACAGAAGATTTTGCTGATAAGATCGCTTCCGAAGAAGAACGCAATGAACAACAGAAAAGGCAGGAGCAGGCTCGTAATGTTCAGCATCAATATCCGGAACCGATGGGCGTCGGTCTTGTGATCACAAGGCTTTGTAATAATGTTTCCCGCATATTTAGGGAACAGTTCAAGGATAATCCGGAAAGTGTTCAGAAGGTGGATCGCAAGCTCAGAAGCAAAATACTTGAAAAGGATCAGGCTCATGGTATCAAACACTAAATACTGGAGGAAGAAATATGCACGTTATATATACGGATGATGAAAAGCGGACCGCAGTCATGACGGATATTGTTTCTTTGCTTGAAAGATGTGGTCAGCAGGTGAAAAGAGCCGGTTCTGAATATGTATGGCTTGATAACGGTCAAACAGTGTCGATCAAAGACAATCTTTGGTTTCATCACTACGATCAGGTCGGCGGCAATACGATCTCGTTTGTGAAGCGGTTCTTTGGTATGGATTATCCTGAGGCATTGGGCTTTATCCTCGGTTCCGGTGCAGGAACAATTGTTAATTCACCGGTGAAGACAGAGACCAGAAAAGATCTGATTATCCCTGAAAGGAACGGCACTATGAACAGGGCTTATGCGTATCTTATCAAGACTCGCGGTATTGACAGGGAAATCGTACATGCCTTTGCACATGCGGATCTGATATATGAGAGTAAAGACAAGCACAATGTCGTTTTCCTGGGCAAAGATCCCGAAGGAAATATCAGACACATTCATCAGAGAAGCACATTGCCTGACGGCAAGTGGAAAAACAACAGCATAGGTTCAGATAACAGATACACATTCAGTTGGATCGGCAAAAGCGACAGGTTGTTTCTGTTCGAAGCTCCTATAGATATGATGTCTTATATCTGTCTTATTAGGGAATGCTGGCAGGATAACACTTATGTCGCAGCGTGTTCAGTATCTGATCTTTCTCTTATGCAAAGGCTTAAAGAACATCCGAACATTAAGACAGTGTATCTGTGTCTTGATAACGATAAAGCGGGGCAGGAAGCGACAGAGCGCATTAAAACCAAATTAGAAGCAGAAGGCTACAAAACAGAGGTCCTCATTCCTAACTTGAAAGACTGGAATGAGGACCTTTTAAGTTCCGGTCAGGAAGAAGGTGAATCTATATGCCCCAAGGCATCCCAGGGCTTATCGCTCTGATGGTCATTGTGGTTCTTATCATGATTGTGATCAACACAGCAGGACAGATGTACAACTTAGATGGGATTAAGAGCAAAACAGTAGGCGATGGTCAGCATGGTACGGCAAGATGGGCAACGAAGCGTGAGATAAGAAGGACTTTCAAGATCGTGGATTTTACTCCTCGAAAATGGAGAGAACAGGCAAAAAGAGGCGAGACGCCGACAGTGAAATCCCATTATTCTTTAATTCTTAAGCTCCGAAACATTTTCAGAAAGAAAAAAGGAAAAGAACCCATTGTACTTGAAGAAAAGCCTTTGCCTCAAGGAATTGTTGTCGGATGTACGGAAAGGAATCAGGCGCTGGTTGATGTTGAAGATGTTCATGTATTGATGCTTGGAGCTGCCGGTGTCGGAAAGACTTCATTCTGGTTATATCCGTGCATCGAATACGCTTTGGCTTCAGGTATGAGCTTCCTTTCGACGGATACGAAGGGCGACATCATGCGTAACTACGGTTACATATGCAAAGAATACGGATATAAGGTATCAGTCCTTGATCTCCGTAACCCTACAAGGTCTAATGGTAATAATACCCTTCATCTCGTAAACAAGTATATGGATCTTGCTAAAAAGTATCCGGAGAATGTCTCATACCGCGCCAAGTCAGAACGATTTGCTAAGATAATCGCTACGGCGATAATTATGGCAGATGCTGATACGGCATCCTTGGGACAGAATGTGTTCTTTTATGAATCAGCAACCGGACTTCTTGCTTCAACTATTCTCTTGGTAGCCGAGTTCTGTGATCCTTCAGAAAGGCATATAGTATCAGTATTCAAGATCATCCAGGAACTGTTGGGGCCGTCTAATGTTAAAGGCAAAAACAAATTTCAGCTCCTGATTGATGAATTGCCTGATGATCACAAAGCAAAATGGCTTGCAGGATCTGCACTAAACTCTCCCGATCAGTCTATGGCTTCCGTTATGAGTACAGCGCTTTCAAGACTCAATACATTTATCGATTCTGAGATGGAGCAGATATTGTGCTTTGATACGGATCTTGATGCTCACACTTTCTGCGAGAACAAGAGTGCTCTGTTTATTGTTTTACCTGAAGAGAATCCGACCACGTATTTTCTTGTATCGCTTTTGCTTCAACAGTTCTATATGGAGATTCTGTCAACTGCCGATGCCAATATGGGAAGGCTCAAGAACAGATGCGTATTCTTTTGTGATGAGTTCGGTACGATACCGACCATCAATTCAGCAGAGAAGATGTTTACGGCATCCCGATCCAGAGGCCTTCAGATGGTTCCGATAATTCAGTCTTATGCTCAGCTTGACAGAAACTACGGACAGGACGGCTCGAAGATCATCGGAGATACCATACAAGATACAATAGCAGGCGGATTCTCACCGAGCAGCGCTTCAGCAGAAGCAGTATCCAAATCGCTTGGCAGTAGAACTGTAATGACAGGTTCGGTCAGCAAATCAAAGGATAATCCGTCGCAGTCTTTGCAGATGACGGAAAGACCTTTAATGACACCTGATGAATTGCGCAATATGCCTAAAGGCACATTCGTAGTAATGAAGACCGGATATCACCCGATGGTTGTCAGGATGAAGCTTTTCTTCAAGTGGGGTATAGAGTTCGATAAAGATCATCCGTATATACTTCCTGAGAATGCGGAACGAAAGGTTCATTATGCTTCAAAAGACAAGTTGATAAATGCAATCAGAAAGAAGTACAGTGACGGGTCAAAAGATACCGATGGCAATGCTGCATCATCTTCTAATCCCAAACAATCTGAAGAACCGGCAGTTAAGAAGCATATGAAGGGTGCGCCTAAAACTGACAGATTCAGTCAATATGCGGCTCTATACCAGAAAGGACTGATAAACAATGGCTGATCACAGATTCTTATATGAGAACGACGAAATCAAACCAAGAGATATCTCGGTCTATATCTATCTTGAAGAGCGGACTAACAGCGAAGGCGTTTGCTGGCCTTCCATACCGACTATTGCCAAAGATCTTAAGTGTTCAAGATCGACAGTGGAAAGAGCTATCTCAGATCTCAAGAAATTGAAACTGATCACAACTGATCAAAGATACCGTTCAAACGGTTCATTTAGCAGTCTCGAATTCACATTGCCGAGAACTGCAACAAAAAACAATTGGAGGAAAAAACATGAAACATAATTATGATGATTTTAAGAAATATGTGAGAGATCACATTAAAGAGCATTTGCCAGAAGAATTTGCAGATGCCAACATGAGATTTCAGGATATTCACAAATCAGGCGGAGTGTCTTATGAAGCCCTAATGATCAATCTTAAGGATCAGGAACACTTTTCAGCCGTTCCAGCACTTAATCTTACATCTGCCTTTCAGGAGTATGAACAGGGAAGAGACCTTGATTCGATTGTTTCTGGACTAGCTGATATCAGGGCTCATGCAACTCTTCCAGGAGAAGTAAAAGCACAAGCTTTTCTTGATTATGAATACGCAAAAGATAAGATCTTTCCACGTCTTATTAATGCGAAGGCGAATGCGGAATACCTTTCTGATAAACCTCATGTAGATATAGAGGACCTTTCTGTAATGTACACCATGAGGATCCAAGAGGACAGTAACGGGGTTGCTGAAGCAATTATCTCAAATGATCTTATGGAGGCGTGGGGCGTAAATGCTGAGGAGATCAGTAATACTGCGATGGCAAATCTTGCTCAAAGAAGACCTTTCTTTGCAAATATCGAAGAGGTGCTTTTTGGCGGCGGTGTTAAGGATATGCCGTCTGAGGAGTTCAGTTCTATTGAGGATATTGATCCCGGTCAGTATGACATGCCGTTCTTTGTGCTTTCAAACGAGCATAAAACAAAAGGTGCTGTGACAGTGCTTGATCCTAAGACAATGACACAGATAACCAACAAATTGGGAGAAGTATATATCATACCTTCTTCTGTTGATGAAGTACTGATAGTGCCTCAAGGCTGCGTTGATAGCGTTGCACATCTCAGCAAGATGGTTACAGATGTAAATAGTGAGGCTGTTGCTCCTCAGGATCAATTGTCTAATAACGTATATGAGTTTGATCTTGAGAATCAGACTATTACAATTGCAGCTGATCCTGTACAGAGTGAAGTGCAAAGCATGTGAAAATCTGATATGACCTGATAACGATACCCTCGAGGCGTTTTGCTTCGAGGGTATACTTGTCATTTATCATCTTTTGCAAGTTCTCCTAATCTAATGGTTCCGTATATCATGTTTAGGATTTTATGACAATCAAGTTTTGTATACTCTTTTTGTGTTCGACCATGCATAATCCAATGCCTGTTTAGAATTTGAGGCTCATCCTTAGAAAAATCACTGTTATCAACAAAGGAACTGAGAGCTTCCGGATATGTTATTAGCAGAAGGTAGTCTTTTCCATCAATATCGTCAATAAAATGATCTCCGCGATCTTCAACTTTCTGGATAATTGCTTGGTATCTTGGCTTAAGACGTGGATTATTAATTTGACCAGAATATTCGGCTAAAGTTTTGTCGAGCACTGCAATGAGACCAACCATTGCAAGATTATAATGACCGTTTTTAACGGCTTCAATTGATTGGTTAAATACTATATTGTCAGATAGATTACAGTTAGAAACCGTCTGATCAAAAACTTCATCAGTTGTCAAATAATGGTCTATCAGTGAATCTACATCTCTTTCACTGTTGATATAATCTCTTGGTAATAGACATATGAGAACAAATTGCTTTTTAGAAAGCTCATCGGCTGTGCTGAATACTTTTGATGCTCTGATTGAAGATTTTGCTAACTCGACGAGAGTTGGACGTATCGAATTGTATGCTTCAATTATTTGCTTTGAGAAATCACTAAACCAACTAAGGCCTTCAGACCATTCTTTCAATGCTTGAGCTAATCCACTCTTGGCTGTCACGCTTATTCTTTCTAATGCAGGTTTTAGAGTATTAACCATAGCACTACCTACGCGAAGTGATAATTGGTTTGTATATTTCAGTAAAGCTCTTATATATCTTTCAGCTTTATTTGTTTGAGTTAGTGCAGAATAGATATTACATAGTTCGTTATCATTTATAATGCTGATATCGATGTATTGCTCAATTATTGAATCAGGAAGTGTGTTGATTTCATCAACTATAAAAACATCCTTTGTTCGTGAGGTAATCATTTGAACGATAATGAACCTATAGTCTACACTGTCTGAAGAAAAATCATATGTTGATAATAAAGTCATATCCTCAACAGAAAACGAGGGAATAATCTTACAAGTTTTTTTCCCTATAGTAATTGTTATCGATGATCTATTGTCATTAAGATGTATTTCTTCCATATTAAATTCTCCTTGATGCCTTTTTATTTCTATATTTTACACTTATAGGAAATAGCTCTATATGATTTAGTGCGCATTGGTTTTAGATTGCTCTATTACCATGCCCATTTGCTGAAGGGGCTGCCTTGTCAATTTGACGGGGCAAGGAACTTTATTCACTTGAACCATTCCAGTTGGAACAAAAACATCAATTCTACCGACAGTTATGAATATTCTTGAAGAATAATGATGTTTTGCATAGAATACTAACGAAATGAGCATATAGGCAGGAAGTATGGCTAAAACTAAATATGACATGACTCTCACGGATGAAGAACGTGTTTTTCTAACTAGAATAGTTGCTGAAGGAATTATGCCTGAGCACACTATTCTTCGTGCCAGAATACTGTTGCTTTCTGATCTGAGCAAGAATAAAAAGATGTCTGTGCCTAAGGTTGCCGAGCTTGTCGGAACATCGCATACTACTGTACAAAAAACCAGATGTGAATTTGGAAATAACGGATTGGAAGCAGCGCTGCATCTTGGGCCTAGGCAAAGAAGAAAGACGAAGAGAAGCGATGAGATCATAAAGAAGGTTGTTGCATTATCAAAGCAGAACCCTCCCGAAGGCAAAAAGAAATGGTCGCTTACTTTATTGTGTAAGGAAAGCGTCAGATTAGGCTATGTTGACAGCATTGATGAGGCTACCATGATGAAGATCATGCATGAGTACAACCCGACATACAGAGGGTAAGTCAGAAACGGTATCCGTCAAGCATCAGATCCGTTTTTTCAAATAGAAGAGGCGATTTAAGGTCAGGATCGATAAGGAGCATATCCGGTTCTTTTTTTGCTCTGTCTTTGAGCGCCATATAAATGGCTATACGTTCCAAGATGTCTTTGTTCTTGAAGGTGAGTTGAATTGACATCGGTTCATAAGAGCCGTCTTTATTCTTTGTGCCGGAGAAGGTAATACCGGCAGTTTCATCAATCTTGATCAAAAGGGACATTACGTCTCCGACGGATCTAACATCAAAATCCATCAGGGTGTTGATGCTGATGTTCATGCCTTGGGCTATCTGTTCGAGTTGCTCGAGCTTGGGGACTCTCTCTCCGGATTCATATTTGCGGATCTGTCCAAAGTTGATCTTTGAGGCACAACTAAGGTCTTCTTGAGTCATTCCGCGGAGTTTCCTGAAAAACTTTAGTCTATTTGGTATTTCTAAACTGCTGACGGACATATCAATTATCTCCATTCTTTTTATAAAATAATAACATTCTAGACCACAAAAGTGAACATTTTCTTGACACTCATCATTAGAGATATTAAAATGATGTTGTTCACGGAAGTGGACAAATGACATCTTTTAGTTCTGAAGTCATTAGTTTGCATAGTGCCTCGGTTGTATTTAAGGCTCCTAAAAGTGTGATTAGTGAGAACACCTTTTAAGGAGCAAGTCATGAGTAGTATTTTCGAGACAATCGATGGTAATAACCCCGGTAGAGAAGAACTCAAAGAGATATTGGCAGAACTCCGGAGATTGAAGGAGACCGATATCAGGGATGTTGATCCCGATTCTCTTGTAGAAATCTCCGAAGTAGAGATCGATACAGATCTTACTCTGGCTGATCGTCTAATCGACTATCTGAAGAAAGTCAAGAATCCGTACTGTTACAAGATTCACGGTGTTGTGGTGAAGGTCAACTTTACGGGTAAGGCTTCAATAGATGATTGCCTCGAAGAAGCACTTTTCGGGGGAGGCTCAAGCAAGATCTGAGTAATCCCGCAGGGGAGGGATGACTTATCAGACAGAGTGACTTGATAAAGGCATGCGGATATTTCAGGCTTTCCAGAGAAGATGGAGATAGAGCTGAAAGTGACAGCATTAAGAACCAAAAAATATTTGTGCGCGATTATGCGAACAAAAATAATCTCCCTATTATTGAAGAATATATTGATGACGGTTTTACCGGTACAAACTTCAATAGGCCGTCTTTTACTCGCCTTATGGACGACATACATCAAGGCAAGATCAACTGCATTATAGTTAAAGACCTTTCAAGACTTGGGCGTAACTACATTGAGATGGGCAGATTGATATCGAATATCCTGCCGTCTCTTGGTATTAGGCTAATTGCCATAAATGACAATTATGACAGTATCGATGAAGAGAATACTGTCAGTCAGATAATAGTTCCATTCAAAAACTTAATAAACGACGCTTACTGCCGAGATATGTCCCTTAAAGTCAGAAGCCAGCTTGATATGAAGAGGCGCAAGGGCAAGTTTATCGGCAGCTTTGCGCTATATGGTTATATAAAAGATCCCAAGGATCGTAACCATTTGCTTATTGATGAAACGGCAGCCGGCGTTGTAGAACTAATTTTCAATCTGAAAATGGACGGATTTAGCACCGGCCATATTGTAAGTAAGCTGTCTGAATATGAGATCCCGACTCCGCTTGAATATAAACGCATATGCGGTATGAACTATAACAGCGGTTTTAGATCGGGTAGTAAAGGTAAATGGTCTCCTTCAACTGTTGACCGCATTCTCCGTAACGAGATGTATACCGGGACAATGATTCAGGGTAAGAGACGCAAGATCAACTATAAGATCAAGCATATTATGAATGTCGATCCTTCCGAGTGGTATAAGGTCGAGAATACTCATGATGCGATTGTTCCTAAAGAAATCTTTGAGACTGTACAAAGGATCCTCTTTATGGATACCCGCACTTCTCCGGATAACGAGAATGTATCTGTTTTGGCTGGATTGGTTAAGTGCGGTGACTGCGGACAAAACATGGTCAGGCGATCAGCAGTTAAGAATGGTAAAAAATACTATTACTACCATTGTTCAACATATAAAAGCGGTAAAGGTTGTTCTTCGCACCTGATAAGTGAAACTTCCTTAGTTAGGAGTGTCACCAAGACTATAAGGCTCAATCTGGCTTTCCTGTCTGATAGCGCCAATGTAATTAGAAGTATGAAGGAACGCCCTTATGACGTTATCGGCGTAAATCTTCTTGATAAGCAGATAACCGAGCAAAAGCGTGAGATAGAGAAATACAGTTCATTGAAGGCGAAACTGTATCTTGATATGACCGAAGGTCTTATAACTCGAGACGAGTTCACGGATATTAATAACAGTTTTACTTTAAAACTCGACAGGCTTAAGGCTGCCCTTACAGCTAATGAGAAGAAAAAGACTGAGAAGCTTTCTCTCAACATCAACGAAGTTCCATGGATAAACGAATTCCTCGAATATAAAAATATACAAAAACTTGAAAGACGCGTGGCTATCTCGCTCCTGGAGAAAGTAATCGTCCACGACAAAACCCACATAGAAGTTGAGTTTAGACACAAGGAAGAATTCGAAGAGATATTAAAGATCGCATTGGCAGCAAAGGAGGTAACAGCATGATCTGCGTCGGATATTCTAAGAAAACACCTTTTATTGATTTGCTGGAGCAGGTAGGGATCAAAGAGCAGAATGACAGGATCCGCGAGTTCGCTTCTAAGAACAGTATTAAGATATCCCGGTTTTATGAAGATAAAAGTGATGATCCTGATTCGGATACAGGATTTCAGGATCTTCGCAAAGATGGAATGAACAGGAGATTTGATTTCATTATATTTGAGTCATTAAGCCGATTTGGACCTAATCCCGGCATGGCAAAAAGTCTTTTGCTTGATACATTCTCTGTTATCGGAATTAATTTCATTGTGCTTGAAGATCAGTTTGATAGCAGAAAGGCTGATAATAACTCGCTTACAGCATATTTCGATAGCAGTGATCTTAAATACAATCAGCTGTGCTGGAAGTATTCCTTAATTAATAAGTATGGAACGGATCGTTATATCTATTTTTGCAGAGAAAAATATGGATATAAGCTTAATTCCGAAGGAACCGCTTTTGAAATCAACGAAGATACTGCAAAGATTATTCGACTGATCTTCTGTATGGCTGATGAATGTTCGACTTTCAGTGATATCGCCAGGTACTTAAACGAAAACAAGATACCAGTGCCATCGTTAAGCAGCTGTAGGCATAACCGTACTAATAAACAACTATGGCGCGGTTCTGTAGTGAATAAGCTTATAAGAAACAAATGTTATGCAGGATTCACAGAGAAGAGTGGTGTGACGTTTCCGCCAATTATTTCAGTTGAATTATTTGAAAGTGTTAACAGAAAACATTGTGTAAAGAAAATTGTTAATCCTGAGGATCCATTGGTGAGAGAAATCAGAAAACGAATTGTCTTTATTGATCCAAACAGAAAATTCAAGTTCCGCGTTTATAAGAGAGGTAAATCCGCATATAAGGCGTTTAGTCTTGAGAATCGCTCTCTTGAAGTTGAAATGGATGACATTCTTGATAATGTGCGGAAAACAGTAATTGCTGAGCAGAAGTTATGTCGGAATGTATTGTCAAGATTGGATGACCTTTCTGCTATGAGGTATTGGGAAGATCTTGTGGAAAGAGATTTTAAATGCAAGGCAAGAGAGATTTATGAAAGATGTGTTGATATTCAGAAAGACAACATTCCTCTTTATATCAAACTTAGACAAGGTGAGATAACTGAAGATGAATATCTGAAATATCATTCGCATATGATTGCGGAACTTGAGCCGCTTGATGACCAGTTAAACGGGATAATCGCAGAAATGAAGAAGCGAAAAAGGTTATTTAGTAAGGATAATCCTTGGTTGCTGAGGTTTACTTCGCAAGTTATTCCGGAATGCTTAACACCAAATGATATCAAGAGATATGTATCTTCGATCACAGTCCTTGATGACGGAAGCATATTTGTGAACTTGTTAGAAACAGGGAAAGATGCTTTTGGCAATTTTGTATCGGAAGGAGATTAATATGGCGCGTAAGAGTAGAAAAGATAACATAAACCCGGATCCGATGCCGCTTCCTGTATCTGCAGATTGTCATGACGGAGAACGTATTCCAACAGCGTTGTATGCCAGGTTGTCTGTTGAAGATGGAAACAAAGGCAACAGCGATACGATAAACAATCAGATTGCTTATGTAAGAAACTATATTGTCAATCACAGTGAATATGAACTTGTTGATATGTATGTTGATAACGGTTTTACCGGAACCAATTTTGACAGACCGGAATTCAACCGCATGATGTCCGATGCCAGTCACGGTAAGGTTTCATGCATAATCGTTAAGGACCTTTCTCGATTTGGTCGCAATTATATTGAGACGGGCATGTATCTTGAGAGCATATTGCCAAAGTTGGGTGTGCGACTTATCGCCATAAATGATAACTTTGACAGTTTCAATGAGAATGACAGAAACAGCATTTCCGTTCCAATGAAGAACATGATCAACGAGATGTATGCCCGTGATCATTCTAGGAAGAGCGCTCTTGCTCATAAGCTTAGACGAAACAACCCTAGCAAATTACCAGGTGGAATTGCCCCCTATGGATATTTTATAGACGAAGAAAAAAACAAATATGTTTTTGATCCTGAGAAGTCAGACTATGTGAAAATGATTTTCCTGTGGCGATCGTTAGGCAATAGTTGTGGACAAATATGCCTGATGCTAGATCTTATTGGAGCACCTTTACCTTTGAAGGGTAAAAGAAACTCGGATAATCGTAAATGGAATACCAGTACAGTTGAAAGGATTGTATCAAGCAGGGCATATAGGGGTGATCTTTGCTTTGGTAAGACAATGCATCGGTTAAATAACAACGGACACACGATGAAATATGTTCCTGAAAGCGAATGGACTATACGCGAGAACCAGCATGATCCTCTGGTTACTTCATATGAATTAGAAGCAATAGAGACTAATAAGACAACGTATTCAAAAGGCGTTTTTGTAGACCATTTAGGATGCTTTAAGGGAATCCTTTACTGTAAAGAATGCGGAAGAAGCATGAGTGCTATGGATATAAGCTTCTACAGGAAATTCTCCTCGGAAGAGAAAACTACTGTTTACAGATTTGGTTGTTATAATCGTCCTAAAGGATTCGGTTTCTGCGGAAACAGCATCTCAGAAGATGCGCTTAAAGTAATTGTAATGGAGAATATAAAACTCCATCTGAAGTTGATGACCGATAAGGCAGAAACAATAAAGTCATTTATGTCTTCTGATGCTTATATGGATATACCGCTATCAATTGATAAGAGGATCATGGCAGCTGAAGTATCTCTTTCAGAGGAAAAGGAGAGGCAGGCAAAGCTTTATGAAGACTATCGCACCGGGTTTCTTGAGCGGGAAGATTTTGAACTCATAAACGAAAAGACCTCCTCGAGGATCGTTTCTCTTGAAGATAATCTAGCATTACTTAAAAAGAAGAAAGATGACTACTTGAGAACTATCAACAGCTATCTGGGGATGATAGACGAGATAAAGCCTGATCCGGATGAAGATGGCTTTGATCCAGAACTCGTTAGAAAGCTGGTCGACAAGGTTGAAGTTACTAAAGATAAAAGAGTGGAGATTACATTTAAATTTGCTGACATATGCTCCTTGATCGATGAAACGTTGAAAGGAGTGGGTTCGTGAGAATTGCAGCTTATCTTAGATTGTCTATGGCTGATGGCGATATATGCGACAAAAAGGAAAGCAACAGTATCGCAAACCAGCGTATTCTCATTCATGATTTCATAGAATCACGCGATGACTTGGTCGGCGAAATCATAGAGTATGTTGATGACGGCTATACAGGAACAAACTTTGACCGGCCAGGGTTTACAAGAATGATCGCTGATGCAAAGAAAGGCAAGATTGAAGTGATCATTGCTAAGGATCTGTCTAGGCTTGGCCGTAATTATATAGACCTTGGTGATTATCTTGAACAGATATTTCCCAGAATTGGCGTTCGTGTAATTGCAATCAATTCCAACTATGACAGTAATGAGCATATTGGAGATGTTGCCGGTCTTGATGCAGCAATAACTAATTTCATAAATGCAATGTATAGTAAGGACCTGTCCGTAAAGCAGAAATCATCCTATAAAACTTCATGGTCACAGGGGCATTGTCCCAATGCCAGGCTGCCTTATGGATATGTATTAGATAAAGAGAACAAGGGTAAGTGGTTGATTGATGGGGATGCGGCAAAGGTTATTCAGTATGTTTTCGGGTTGGCTGCAGAAGGGTGGAGGGCTAGAAAGATCGCTGACCGCTTAAACGAATTGCTGATTGAAACACCGGGTGCTTATCTGGCTCGTGTTTATAAGGAACCGATAAGATTCCGTGTTACAGAACACGAGAAACTTTGGGATTATCAAAAGGTTCGCAATATCCTGAGAAGCGATACATATGTCGGCGATTTCTATGTACACAAAACCGAGAGCACGCTTTTTGGAACAACTAAAGGCAAACAACAGCGTGTTCCTCGTGATAATTGGATTCTTTTGAAAGATCATCATCCGGAAATCGTATCTCGAGACCTGTTTAAGCGAGCTCAGAATGCTATTACAAAGAAAGGCTGGGTCGATAAGCATGAGCCGGCGGAGTTTTCTTTGAGGAGCAAATGCAGATGCGGAAACTGTCATCTCATATTGGATTACATCGAACAGGAAAAGAAAATGGTATGCTCTCACAAATGGAGAGCAGGTAAATACTCAAGGTGTCCAAAGCATAAGTTCTCATATGAAATCATTGAGAGAACTGTATTTGCTGAACTTCAGAAATATCTGCGTGACATGAAGGCTCTTGAATATATTGTTGAAAGTACGGTCGGCACTCATAAAACCGAGACGGAAAAGAGTATTAAATATCACGAAGCACAAATAGACATCCTTAAAACCGAACGAGTACGCCAGTATGAAGGTTACGCTCAAGAGTTGATTACTTCAGAAGTGTATTTAAAGAAAAAAGCTGAACTTACAGCTGAGATTGAAGAGCACCAAAAGGCTGTTGATAAAACTAAGGATGAATTGGACGAGGATTACGATGTTCTAACTCTCGTGCATGACAGCTGTGAAGCGGCAGAAGTAATTAAGGATGAGACCACACTTACCAGACAGATGGTCGAAAGCTTCATAGACAGAGTTTATATCCATGCTGACAACAGGATCGAAGTCGTTTATAAAACAGAAGACATTATTACGAAAGCGATTAGAAGAAACAACGAACTTGTTGATGCGGAAGAAGTTGAACCGGTAAGAGTAACTGTAGATAAGAAAAGCTAATGGAGGTTTAGTATGAACTTTAAAGATTATGATGAACTGAATATTTATGACAGGATCGCAGTAAAGGCGGTCGCAGCATATCTTGCTGACTTTGATCCGGCTGAGCGGAATGAACTTATCAAGTCTATGAGAGCAAGCCGTGAAGTATTTGGTAAGACACTTAAGGCTGCGGTTGCCAAGTTCCGAGAAAACTATGAGAAGAACTTCAAGAAGGATGTCTATCTTAAGCACATCGGTGCGGAGTATCTGAGATATATGGAAACGATCGAATGTGACATATATTTCAATTCAGTGCCGGATATATTGTTTGACTGTATTGAAGAGTGCTTTAAGTGATTTCATTAGCTAAAACACATCGTTTTATATTAATTTGCATTTTTGTCACACTGAAGACAATATTCGACCGTTTTTTCATCGATTTATGTAAAGTGCAAATCGTTATTATATGTAACAGCACATTCTCTTATGCTGTTAAAAGCTCAATAGACAAAGGAGAAATCAATCATGAAAAAGTTAATTAGAGTAGCAAAGGTAACAGTAGATGGTAAAAGCGTCCCCCAAAAGGGCTGGAAGAATAAGCCCAAAACCGGAGAGTTAGAATGCTATACATGTGGAACTTGGATAAGACATTGGGAAAACTTTTCGGGAAAGGATAGACCATCAAAATGTTCTATTGTTGGATGCAACAATGATGTTGCTGATGGAGCTCATGTATTTAATAAAGATCTTCTCGGTACTTGGATAGTTCCAACATGTCACGAGTGTAATGTGGGTCGAAAGGAAACTTTTAGTTTGAAGACGAATACTATCCTTGTGAATCCTCACATGCATATATACGGTGGCACTATAGAGCCACCAAAAAAGTAATCTTATCTGTATGAACTACGCACACAGTTTTATTCTGTATTTAATTTATCTTATGAGATAATAGCCCGATAAATAAACCCAATCAAAGAAAACGGTAAGCGCTGTATGAGTGATTACCGTTTCTTTATGAACAAACACATCAAGTATTGCAATGAAGTTTTGCAATATTGGATACGCTGAAATACATACTAAATCTGGCCTTGAAGTCAACATTGCAAGGATGCAAGCGTTTTCCGGGACACCCCCTAGTTTGGATCATTTGCTTTGTATATTATTGCGAAGATCTTCCTTGGCGTGCTTCATGAGATCAATAAGGAACTGCTTTTCTTCAGCAGTACAATCTGAAAGTACATCTTTTGCTTCAGAGTCATATTTCGAAACAAGCAGGGGAGAACTGTCATACAAAAGCGCATCAATAGTAGTATCCAGGGCATTTGCTATTGCTATAAGAGTCTGAAGACCAATCTTAGACTTAGCAAGTTCAACGCTGCTCATATATCTTACGGAAACATTCACCATGTCAGACAATTTTTCTTGTGATATATGCTTTTTCAAGCGAGCTTCGCGTATGCGAGCTCCTAATGCTTCATAATTGATTTCGTTTTCCATAGGAATCTCCATTACATTGAACAATTAGTATCAAAATCGCCAAAAATGCTACTTCTTATTGTAATTCAAGCATATCTAAATTATAATGAACAAGTAGTGACGGATTAGGAACAACCGACACTACAGCATCTATATATCGGGAGAAGCATAATGTCGCAAAGTGTTACATTCTATTCAACTATAAAAAGTTCTGAAGTTGAATGGTTATGGTATCCGTATATACCTTTTGGAAAGATCACGTTGGTTCAAGGTGATCCAGGTGAAGGTAAATCGACGCTTGCATTAAAACTGGCATCTATTGTTTCTGCCGCAGGAATGATGCCTGATGGAAGAATATCTGATAATAAACACAAAGTAATGTATCAGTGCGTAGAAGATGATATCTCTGATACGATAAAGCCAAGACTAGAAAACAATGGCGCAGATCTTGAAAATGTTGCTTTTATTGGTGATGGTCTGAATCCTACTGATTTTTTCGACGAAGAATCGCTGCTTGAGACGATTAGAACATTTGATGTCAGATTATTTGTTATAGACCCTGTTCAATCATTTATCGGGAAAAATAGCAATGTATATGATGTTTGTAGAATAAGAGAATTCATGGGAATGATCGCACGAGTTGCTAATAGAACGAATTGTGCTTTTGTACTAATTAGTCATCTAAACAAGAATGAATCCGGTAAAGATTTATATCGTGGACTTGGAAGTATTGATTTTGTTGCATCTGCAAGAAGCGTGCTTCAAATCGGAAGATTATCGGATGGTTCGAACATTAGAGTTATAAAGCACATTAAATCAAGTCTTGCACCAGAAGGTGATTGTTTTGCGTTTGAAATAGTTGATGATAGCGGCGTGGAATGGATAGGCAATGTCGATGTTGATGAAGAAATTGCAGTTTCAGATCAGGCAATTCAGTCGAAGGGTAATAAATACGGAATCATTAAGAAAAAACTTAAGAGTTGGCTCCGTAAGGATGATTTGCCTTATTCAGAAGTACTTTCTCGAAGTCAGGCGTTAAACGTCGGTGTTAGAACTATGAACGAAGCAAAAAAGGAGTTAAAGATACATTCCATAAAGAGAGATGGTCATTGGTATTGGCACATGGATAAAGAAGAAAGGAATATATCGTGACAGAAGCCGAAAAGCAAATTACAGATACTGAGCGAAAACAGAAGATCAGAAGTCGCTATAGAGGAATAGATCCTTCTGAACTTGAAGTAATCCCTGCTAAACCAGTGGATGAAGTTAGCCTTGCGGATAAACCTCTCAAAGTGGCCGCTTATGTTCGTGTTTCAACAGAAAATGATGAACAAACGTCTTCTTATGAGTTGCAGATTAATGATTTCACCGAAAGGATCAAATCAAATCCTAATTGGGAATTCGTAGGCATTTACAGTGATGAAGGTATTTCAGGAACTGAGCTTTCTCATCGAAAAGGCATGTTGCAGATGATAGAAGATGCAAAGGCTGGCAAGATCGAGCATATTTTGGCTAAATCCATAGCCAGGTTCGCTAGAAATGTAGTTGATTGCCTTTCTATTATAGAAGAATTGCGAAAAATTAATGTTGGAGTGCATTTTGACGAGAATAATCTCTACACGCTGGATACTACAGGAGCCTTGGTTCTGACAATTCTTGCTACGGTTGCTGAGGAGGAATCTCGATCAAAATCGTTCATAATGAACTGGTCTATTGAACGAAGGTTTTCGAAAGGGATTTTTCTTCTTCAAGAGCTTCTTGGATATGATAAAGATGAAGATGGAAACCTTGTAATCAACGATAGCGAAGCTGAAACGGTCAAGGTTATCTATGATTTATATTTGAATGGTTGGAGCTATAGTGACATCGCAAAAATACTTTCTACATACAGAAGAAAGACGAAGCTTGGCAATACAAAATGGAATCCGACTTCTATTGCCGGAATAATAGGGAATGAAAGACATTGCGGAGACGTATTAGCCCGTAAGACATACACTCCGGATTTCAAAACTCATAAAGCTAAAAAGAACGAGAATAACCGCACTCAATATAAACAGAAGAATCATCATGATTCTATAGTTTCAAGGGAAGTTTATGATGCAGCGAGGAGAATGCAGGCATATATGAAGTTCACAAAAGGAAATCGTGCTCTTCCTGTCCTAAGCGTTGTCGAAGATGGCTTGCTGAAGGGGTTTGTTCCTATACATAAAGACTGGACCGGTTTTTCAGGTGACGAATATCGTGCTGCATCTGAAAGTGTAAAGCCAGACAGGAAAAAACCTCAAATTAATGGAAAGGTTATAGATTTGTCTGGTTATCAGAGGGTTAGCGCTTCGCTCTTTCCATCCTCAGATAAACCGGTTCTTACAATAAATAATGGACGTATGCGATTTAATACTGCATGTGTCAGAAAATTACTGAACGTTGAATATGTGGAGTTGCTGTTAAACTCTGTCAATAATCGTATAGCCATCAGGCCTTGCGAAAAAGATAATCCTAACGCAATCAGATGGGCAAAACTGAAGAATGAAAAATGGGTAGCATATCCTATGGCATGCAAAGGCTTGTTTGGTGCACTTGTAGATATTGTGAATTGGACGGATGATTCTGTTTATAAGTTATATGGTCAATTGATCGATGACGGAAAACATAAGATGCTTTTGTTTTCGTTGGATGAACCGGATGTTATTAAGACTCAGGAACAGGTGGTTGTTCCTGAAAAACCTGAGTCTGATCAAGAGGCAGAGAAATCTGAATTAGAAGAGGGCAATGAGATTGTCGTTATTGAAAAGATTCACTTGTTTCCGACTACATGGTTGGGATCTTTTGGAGTGCCCATTAATGCTATAACCTCAGGCCTGTCGTTTAAAAGAACACATTACTCTGGAGACTGGGATGTGCTTCGTCCAGCAAAGGAAATTGAAGAGATGAATTATATTACTTCAGATAGCTTAAGAGATCTATTAGCAGAAGCAGAACAAATCATGGAAGGATGGACTGCAGATGAAGCAGGTTGATGAACAGATTCAGCTCGAGGAATTGGAATCCGAATCAGAAGAAAAGAGAAAGCAATTAGAGGAAGAGTTCTCTTATGATGGCTATAAGTATGTCCGTGGTGAGCTCTTTGCTAATCTTCGTGAACCTGCAATCACAATTCGAGATGGAAATATTACATTTAACACTGCGTGTATCAATGGTCTGGAGGAAGTTGTTTATGTAAATCTCATGGTAAATGAGGATCTTAAACGCCTTGTGGTTAAGGGCTGCTCTGAAAACGATAAAGATGCGCTCAGATGGTGTGTTGCAAAGCCTGACAAAAGAAAAAGCAGAAAGATGACATGTCCTGACTTTACAAAACTTGTTTACGACATGATGGGTTGGGAAACATGTTATCGCTATAAGATTAAGGGATATAAGATCGTCATAAATGGCGAAACATTGTATGTATTTGATCTTATGGTCCATAAGATATTTCATGAAACCAAGAAAACTAACCAAAACAGCAACTCTGAAACTAACAACTATGGTAATAAGACTTTGGATCCAACGCTTCGAAAAGGATTCTATCCGGATGACATTGCAAACACATTTGGAATACCAGTAGAAGAACATAAGAAAATGACTGAAACAGAAGAGTCGCTGGATGGGTTTATATCAGTCGCAGCCATCTCAAGAACAACGTCTATACCTAGTAAGAAAGCCGCTAACGCACCAATAATCCACAATAATACTGATGTTTCATCGAAATCAAAAGGGAAAAGGGCTGTGCTACCAGAGAATAAGGGATAAAGCATATGGAGAATAACAAAAAAATATGGCCAACAAATGCAAAAGGACTAACCTTTGATCCGTTCAAGGGGCGTATTATGCTCTATAAAAGTACTGTCGAGGCACTTGGAACTCCGGAATACATTCGTTTTCTCTTTAATCCAATGAAAAAGAAGTTTGCTGTCCAGGTTTGCAGCATCAAGGATGGCGGAGCAGAACGAATGCCTAAACTGAATGATGGGGATAATTGTTATATATGCTGTGTTGCGTTGGTTCGTTATGTTTTTCAATCATGCAAATGGGATTCGAAGTACACGCATCGTGTTGAAGGTGTACTTTATCCTGATGAAAAGCTTATTGATTTTGACCTTACACAATTCTGGGAGATTAGATGGGAAGAGATTGAAGATCCTGAATAATCTATATATATAATAATGTATATAAAGATGATGGGAGCTACTGGCTGGGTAGCTCCTTGTTTTTTGTTTATTTTTCAGCCTAACTTTTTCTGATTGTTCTGGTGACGCTCCGTGAAAAATGGTTGTTCCTTTTAATTCATCAGCAGAACAGCATTGGGTTGATGATGCAATCCAGACAAACTGGGTATCAACAGTTGGTGCAAACATAAATGAAGTAGAACGCATTTGTGCTGAGAAGATTGGCCGAAAATATGCTGTAGCACTTTCTGCCGGTACAGCTGCTTTGCATTTGGCTCTTAAACTTGCCGGAGAAAGAGTTTATGGTCAGCCTAAGGTTGGTCACGGAACTCTTGAAGGCCGTAAGATCTTTTGTTCTGACGTAACCTTTGATGCAACCGTAAATCCTGTTGCATATGAAGGCGGTGAAGCGGTATTCATTGATACTGAATATGACACCTGGAATATGGATCCTGAAGCTTTAAAGAAGGCTTTTGAGTTATATCCTGAAGTGAAGATAGTTGTTCTTGTTCATCTTTATGGAACACCTGCTAAATTCAATGAGATCAGAACAATATGCGATCAGCATGGCGCGCTTATAGTCGAAGATGCTGCTGAATCATTTGGTGCTTCCTATAACGGAATCCAGACGGGCGCTTTAGGTGATATCAGCATCATCTCATTTAATGGAAATAAGATTATTACTGGTTCTGCAGGTGGAATGCTTCTTACAGATGTTGAAGAAGAAGCTAACAAAACTCGTAAATGGTCAACTCAGTCCAGAGAGGATGCTTCATGGTATCAGCATGAAGAATTAGGATATAACTATAGAATGAGTAATATCGTTGCAGGTGTTGTAAGAGGCCAGCTCCCTTATCTTGAAGAGCATATTGCTCAGAAAAAAGCTATTTATGAGAGATATAAGGAAGGCCTTAAAGATCTTCCTGTATCACTTAATCCTTTTGATGAGAATAACAGCGATCCGAATTACTGGCTCTCATGCCTTATTATCGATAAGGATGCTATGTGCAAGCAGGTAAGAGGAGAGAAGGAAGCACTTTACATCTCTGAAAAAGGTAAGAGTTGTCCTACGGAGATACTTGAAGCTATTGCTGCAATAAATGCTGAAGGAAGACCTATCTGGAAACCAATGCATATGCAGCCTATTTATCGTATGCATAGTTTTATTACTGCAAATGGTAACGGCAGAGCAAGAAGCAATGCCTATATCAAAGAAAATGGAATGATAGATGTTGGTGCAGATATCTTTGAAAGAGGCCTGTGCTTGCCGAGTGATAATAAAATGACGGCTGAAGCTCAAGATAGAATAATTGATATTATCTGTAACTGTTTTAAATGAAGCATAAATGGATAAAGCAAGTTTTATTCGTTGTTTATTGCATTTTTATTGTTTGGTATACGATATTTAATCGATCCATAAATGAAGTTCGTTTTATAGATTTACGCTTTATGTGGTCATATCGTGAGATGCTTGCGGGTGACTTAAATTGGGAAAAAGATGTACTTCAGAATTTGCTAAATATAGTATTCTTTGTTCCGTATGGTGCTTTGTTTCCAGTCAAAAAGTGGAAGTTTGTATTAGTCACTGCTTTTATATTTTCGATTCTAATTGAAGCTTTTCAATATATTTTTAAGCTTGGATATTGCGAATTAGATGATGTTATTTGTAACTCTCTAGGTGCAATGATTGGTTTTGGAATCTCAATAGTACTAATGAAAGTTGTTAAGAAAAGAAATGATGCTTGAAAGAAAACGCGGATTCTATGAGAAATATATCAAGAGAATTCTTGATGTAATTTGCAGTCTTTTAGCTATTATTGTTTTCTCATGGCTTTATCTAATTATCGCTTTAATTGTTCGGATAAAAATGGGTTCACCGGTTCTTTTTAAACAGCCTCGTCCAGGTATTGTTAAAAATGGAAAAGAGACTATTTTTAACATGTATAAATTCAGGACAATGACCGATGAAAGAGACGAAAATGGAGAATTGCTGTCTGATGATAAAAGACTGCCAAAGTTTGGTGAATTATTAAGAAAATCAAGTTTAGATGAATTACCTGAGGCATTTAATATCTTAAAAGGTGATATGAGCGTAATCGGTCCTCGACCTCAGTTAGTTAGAGATATGGTATTTATGTCCGAGCAACAAAGAATGAGACATACTGCTAAACCCGGACTTTCAGGTCTTGCACAGGTAAAGGGACGTAACGCTATTTCTTGGGAAGAAAAGCTTGATTGGGATCTTAAGTACTTAGAAAAAATTACTTTCTGGGGTGACTTAAAACTTGTATTTGCTACAGTAATATCTGCTTTCGTCAAGGCTGAGGGCATTAGTGACGGAGAGAATGCAACGGCATTAGATTATGGTGACGCACTTTTGAATTCAGGCAAAATTTCAAAAGCTGAATATGATCAGAAGCAAGATGAAACGAAGCGATTACTTGAAACATATCTTTTTTGAATGCACATAAATATGAGTGATTTGGTTTCTATCATTATGCCGTCTTATAACACGTCTAAGTTCATTGTTCAGACAATTGAATCTGTACAAGCTCAGACCTATTCGAATTGGGAACTTCTTATTGTTGACGATTGTTCGACTGATAATACTGATGATATTGTTAAGCCATTCTTATCGGATCACCGTATTCATTATATGAAGAATGAAAAGAATAGCGGAGCTGCTGTGAGCAGAAACAGAGCATTAAGGGAAGCGAATGGACGTTGGATAGCATTTCTTGATTCAGATGACTTGTGGAAGCCTGATAAATTGGACAAGCAAATTAACTACATGATGAATAATGGATATGCCTTTTCTTATACGAATTATTCTGAGATAGATGAAACTGGAAGATTAAATGGTGTATCAGTTACGGGTCCAAAGAAAATAACAAAAACTGGTTTTTATAATTATTGCTGGCCTGGATGCTTGACGGTTATGTATGATAAGGATGTTGTAGGCTTAATTCAAATTGCAGATATCAAGAAGAATAATGATTATGCCATGTGGTTAAAAGTATGCAGAAAAGCTATTTGCTATCACTTAGATGAAGATTTAGCTTTATACAGAAAAGGGCGTTCTGGATCTGTAAGTAATCATAGTATTAAAACAATGATTGGTTGGCATTATCGACTTTATAAAGAGGCTGAAGGCCAGAATACTATTCTTGCAATATTCAATACTGCTAGAAACCTTGTTTTTGGATTCTATAAGAAGATCAGATATGTTAAGGGATAAGACGGATGGGTTTAGCAAATAAGTTGAAAGATTTAGCTGTTAAATTGGAAATCAGCAATGACAGTGTATTTGGCTTTCCGGTAGAAAAACAAAAACAATATATTGAACATTTTCCTGAGCCGAAGGATGATGTGCAGAGGAGTTATTTTCAGTACAAATGTCAGATGCGGTTCAATAAGCCCATTATTACTTTTATCCTGAATATTGCTTCTTTTCCACTCTTGCTTCTATATTTTCTTAAAAGCAGTTCGACGATTACTAATTTTGAAAAATCAAATACTAATATTTTTTTTGCTGATGGTAAGCCGGACAACATTATCCCTGAGACATTGAGAAATAGTGTTGGATATATTGCTGTAATTAACGAAAAGAAAGAATTATTGTCAAAAGAGGATAAGAGTTTTATACGTGCTATTTGGAAGAGATATCCTTTCTCTTTTCAATTCGTGGTTAAGTGTTTGATGAAGATTAGATACTATAGCTATGAGATTAAGCGCGTAAATCCCAAGAACATTATAGTCTGTAATGAATATTCGTTTACATCTTCATTATTGACTAAGTACTGTGAAGATCGTGGAATAAAGCATATAAATGTCATGCATGGGGAAAAACTATATTATATGCGTGATAGTTTTTTCAGATTTGACGAGTGTTATGTCTGGGATGATTATTACCGCGAACTCTTCATTAAAATGAGAGCTGCTCAAAGTCAATTTAAAGTTGCTGTACCACCATCGCTTCTGTTTCCGAATAATACAACTGTTTCAAAAGAAAAAGACTATACCTATTATCTAGGGTGGGAAAGTGGTGAAACACTTAAATCTATCGTATTAGCAATGAATGATTTAGAAAAGAATGGTTATAAAGTCGCTATTAGACCTCATCCTCGTTATACAAATTTGAATGAGATTCGTAATTATGCGCCTGAATTAGAGATTGAAGACAATAATATTATTACGATTGAGCAGTCTTTAATGAGGACTAATAATGCGATTTCTGTTTATTCTACTGTGCTTAATCAGGCATATAATAATGGTATTGGAATAGTTATAGATGATATTTCTGACAAAGAGAAATATGAGAAATTAGAAGAACGACAATATATTATGATAAACAAACCCCATAAATTATTATCAAGTCTGTTGGAGACAAAATAATGAAGAAATTTATAAAAAAAATATATACTAATGTCTGTACCGTTCGTTCGCTTCGCAATGTGAAGCACGGAAACGGTATCAAGTGTAACTTCCCTTGTCACTTTTCAGTGAAAACTGAAATTGGAAACAATTGTCATTTTAATGGCATTAACATTTCCGGAAGCGGAAGAGTTATCATTGGGAACAATTTCCATTCAGGTAAAAATATCCGTATATTGACTACATTTCATAATTTTGATCATGGAATTGCAATTCCGTATGATGATACGACGTATGACAGAGATGTTATTATTGAGGACAATGTTTGGCTTGGCGAGTCTGTAATGATTCTTGGTGGTGTGAAAATTGGTGAAGGTGCTGTTATTCAAGCGGGAAGTGTTGTTTGTAAGGATGTTCCTGCACTTGCAATCGCAGGTGGACATCCTGCTGTACCATTTAAATATAGGGATAAGGATCATTATTTTGAGTTAAAAGAACTCGGGCGGTTTATGTAAAGATAATATTTTATTATCAAATCAGATGAAAATTCTAATTGCAACATCATATATTTATAAGCAAGAATGGCCAGAATTTACTAAAAACCGTACCGGTTTTGGGATAATGGTCAATGATATTTTTGAATGCATATCCGAAGATGACGAAGTTTATCTTATTTCTAATGTAATCACTAAAGGACATAATAAAGTTTTAAAACACACATGGTTAGATGTTTTTTTGAATGCAAAGCCTAGAGACTGGATTAATGGGGTCAGAAATTTCTTTAAATATAAACAAGGGCTCAAAGATAGAATAAGATATTTTTATTATGCTTTGAACGCTGGAAGCATTCGAAAAACACTTAAACAAATTAATCCTGATTTGGTCCATGTTCATGGAATTGGCGAGCAGATTAAATCCTATTTTGAAGCTTGTGAGGAAGAAGAGGTTCCATACATCGTTACTCTTCACGGCCTTATTGGTCTTGATAAGTCAATTAAAACATCCGTTTGGGATAAGCAAATGGAAAAAGATTTTTTAATTAGTGCTGATAGGAACGGAATCCCTGTTAGTGTTATTAGCTCAGGTATGAAGAAACGGATCGAGGAGAATTATTTATATCATGAAGCAAAAAATATATCTGTTGTGTGCAATGGAACAAAGATTCCGTATATAAAAGAACTTATTAATCTTGAGAATATAAATTTGCGAAGTTTATATCAAATTACAGATGAAAAGATTATTGTTGTTATTGGTACCATATGTGATCGTAATAATCAGATTCAGATAGTAAGAGCTATTGAGAACGTGAAAGCATCTTGCCAAGTGTTTTTTTGTGGTGCTGATGCGATGAATGGCTTAGTACAATCCGAAATTAATAAAGCAGGCCTAAGTAAAAAAATTCATATGCTTGGTTTTCTGTCTAATGAGAAAGTTGAACAAATTCTTGAGCAAGCCGATTTGAATTTAGTAGCAAGCAAAGAAGAAGGGTATGGTGTCTCGATTGTTGATGCATATAGATTTGGAGTTCCAACAGTAATTTTTGAAGACCTTAATGTAGTGTCTGGATTGTATAATGAGAATGCAATGTTAAAAATTGAAGATAGAAGTGATGAGGCATTAGTTGAAGGTATTGAAAAGGGATTGAATCAGCAATGGAATAAAGAATGGATTAAGACGTATGCAAAAGGGTTCTGCTTTGATAATGTAGTTGATCATTATAAAGCAGAATATCAGCAAGCTTTAATTGACGGAGGATATATGTCAATTGCGAAGACTTGCGACTACATTTCTGTTCAAAAGCGAAAAGGTTTTAAAATTTTGTCTTATATCGGAAATATTACTGAGAATAAAAATCAGTTTCAATTAGTGATGTTGATGTCTGAATTAAACGAAAAGAATATTATTGCTGTTTTAACTGGCAGGGAGATGGATGGTGGGCAGACTAGAAAAGTTGTAATAGATAATAATCTCTCTGATTCTGTTATATTCGCTGGCTTTTGTTCGGAGATGGACAGCTTATGGATAAATGTAGATGCAAATGTATTATTGAGTAAAAACGATGGTTTCGGTCTTTCAATTATAGAGGGCTATATGAGAGGCGTACCTTCTGTTATGAACAATGAGCTTGATGCTTATGAAGACGTGAATGTTGATAATGCTCTTATTGGTGTATCTATCAGCAATATGACTGATGTAAAGAACGCGATTTTAGCATCATTAAGATTCACATATAATAGTAAGGCTATTTCATTGAGCGCAAATGCTTTTTCGTTAAAGGAAATGGCGAGGTTGTATAAAAATATTTACACAAACTACATTTTTAAATTTAAGGATGGGTGTAGACTTTGAGAACTATATCTTTAAAATACAAGAAATTTAAGAATGTTTTTGAGTTTGCCATCCCGTTATTTCCGGTATTGGCACAATACAAATTCGGTTTTTTTTCTGGTGGTATAATTCTTTTAGTTATTTGTGTAATTCTAGAGTTAATTAACAACCAAGGTAAAATTTCTTTTGATAAAAGAATAAAGTATTTCTTTTATTTTTTGATTTTTGTTATTTCTCGCGATATTATCAGATGCTTTCTTGGCTCTGATCCGATACAAACTCAATTTAATCGAATTATTGAGTATACATTTACTTTTGCATTAGTTTTTATATTATGTTCAAAAGAATTAGATTTAGATTCGATTTATAGATCTTGGAAATTCTTTGGATCTATTTATTGTATTGGTTTAATTTATCATGTTGTGTTAATTTATATCTTTAGTAAAGCTGCTTATCCTATTAGTATATTCCCTGGATATATTCTACGACCTGCAGAATCAGTCGCAACTTTAAGACCAACATCCTTTTTTGCTGAGCCTGCTTCGTTTTCTGATACAATGTTACCTTTAGAGTTTATGGCTTTAAAAAGGAAAGATATTAAAATAGCCGCCATTGTTACAGCATTCATTTTGCTTTCTACATCTTCTGTTGGAATCATTCTTTCTGTTATTCTTTGGATCTTATTCGTATTAGAAAAAAATATTGATATTAAAATAAAAATTTTTACGATAGTAATTGCTTTTGCTTTATCTTATTTGTTTATAAAAATAGATGTTTTTAGATCATCATTTGATAAGCTGATCAATGTAGCTAATGGCGGAAGTACTGTGCATTCAAGAATTACAGGGAGTTTTGATGTAGTTAAGTCATTGGATCCTTTATCTTTAGTTTTTGGAACAAATTATAATGAAGTAAATAATTACATAGCTCAAAACATTGGAAGATTTCCCTTGGGTAGCGAAGCTGTTAAAAGTTGGTCTAGTGTAGGAGTTTTCTTAAATACAATTTCTAGAACTATATTTATGTATGGAATTGTTGGACTCTTAATTTTCTTACTTCCGTTTGTTCAATTACTTAAAAAGCCAAATTATTTAGCAAAGCACTATGTTATTATTATATTAGTGGCAACTTTTGTTCAGTCGTTGCTTTTAAATCCATATTATTTTATGGTTGTAATCCTTGTTCTTTCTTTCGATAAATCTGTTGCAAAAGTATGAAAATATGAAAACTATAAATCTGGGCAAGAAACTATCCAACGAAGAAATAAAAAGTACTGAGATTTCAATTCTGAAGTATATTGATAATATATGTCAAAAAAATGGAATCTCCTATTTCCTAGAAGCTGGGACTTTACTTGGTGCAATTCGTCATAAAGGGTTTATTCCGTGGGATGACGATATTGATATTGCGCTATTAAGAAGTGATTATGATAAATTGGTTAATATTTTGAAACAGAACGATTCATCATACGCTGTAAGTGATATTTATGATGATCCGAGCTGCATTCTTCCTTTCGCAAAGGTATATGATACACGAACATTAGTAAAGTGGAGAGTTAAATATCCCCGAGAAGCACAATATGGTGTTTGGGTTGATTTGTTTCCTATAGATAATGTGCCTGATAATGTGCTCAAATTGCGTTTGTTTCAATTCCACATACGTATTCTTAAGAGCTTGTATGAGCATTGTAGAAATATTTATACAGAAGATAAATCGTTTAAAAAACTGTTGGCACAAAAAATTTCAGGAATTCATTCTATTGATTATTATCTAAAGAAATTGGATTCATTAGCAAGGAAATATTCGAGAAAAAATACAAACAATGTTATGAACATATTTGGAATGAAAAGCAATTATCATGTTTTCAATAAAGAATTATTCACTAATTTTAGCAAAGCAACATTTGAAGATATGCTATTGCCAATTCCTTCAAAATACGACTCGTACCTGACATTAATGTATGGTGATTACATGACATTACCGCCTGAGGAGAATAGGAAAATTGTTCATGTCATTGATGCATATTATCTTGAACAATGAGGAACATTAATGGCTAAAGTTTTATTTTTGCTTGGTGCATATTATCCGGAACCATCTGCTAATGGTGTTTGTTGTAACGAATTAATTAAATTCTTCTTGTTGCAAAAGCACGAAGTATTACTTATTTGCAATAAGCAGAAGGGAATGACAAAGCCTACTATAATTGGAGAAGTAAAAGTTTTCCCGGTTTCGGATTTACTTTACCAACAATACGCAGAGAAAAAACGTTTCGCTAAAAATGCAATTTTGAAATTTGTATATTCTTTGTTGGAAAAGTTGACTGATTATGCTCGGCTTCTTTGTTTTTCACCGTTTTATCCAATCTGCTCTCCAATTAGGAAGAAAAATTTCCTTAAGTGCGCTAAAGAGGTTATAAACAAAGAAAAAATCGATATTGTTATTCCTGTATGTATGCCTGCGGATGCAGTGTTTGCATCTATTCAATTAAAGAAGTTATTTCCAAGGATAACTCTAATTACCTATTTGCTTGATCCAATTGCCGGTGGTTTAAATCATAAACTTTATTCAAAGAAACGTGCTTATGAGCTCGCTTTAAACAATGAGAGACGTGTAGTAGAAATATCTGATGCCGTTGTTGCGCAGCTTGAACATAAATCACATTTTGAAAAAGAATATAGTGGTATTGAGTTGAAAAACTTGTATTTTCTTGGTGTGCCGTTACTTACGGAAAAATTGGTTAAGAATAATAGAGCAAGCAAAAAGAAAATTGTTGTATATGCTGGAGCTATTTCAGAAAAAAATAGAAATCCACAATATATTATCAATGTGTTCAAACAAACCAATTGTTCAAGGTTGGTTATGTATATTACAAACGATCCGAGTATCGCTATTGAAATAGCTGGTAATTCACCAAATATTGAAATTAGAGGGCGTATATCTCACGATGAACTTGAAGAAGTATTAGCTGATGCGGATGCTTTCTTGAATATTGGTAATAATCAACAGATGCAGTCACCTAGTAAGCTGGTTGAGTATATTAGTTATGGTAAACCCATAATTTCTACCTATAGAATCGATGAAGATACAAGCGCAAAACTACTTGATGGATTTTCAAATGCATTATTGTTAGATGAGAGAGCGAGTAATGACTTTAACGCCATAGCTATGAGTATTGATAATTTCCTTACTGATCATAATAGCGTTATTCCTTTTGATGAATTGAAGCAAAAATTCAAACCCTTTTCGCCTGAATCTTTCTATGATATTGTAATGAACAAATTTTGTAATTCTAGTTTGAAAATGCTGAAAGGTCTAGCTGAATGGAAAGATTAATATTAATTGGTGCCGGAGGTCATGCTGAATCGGTTGCCGATTCAATTGACAAAGAACAATATGAATTAGTTGGTTTTATTGACAGCAATAAATCAGGCTATCATATTGGATTGCCTGTTTTAGGAAACAGTATAACAGATGTTCCCGATTATAGATCATATGTGTATTTCGTTTCTATTGGAGATATAGAAGCCCGTGAGCGCTGGTTTAATATGCTTTTAAGACAAAATCTTCGTATTATTAATATAATTGATAAAACTGCGTTAATTTCAAAATCTGTGTCTATAGGAATTGGAAATTTTATCGGCAAACTGGCCATAATTAATGCAGGGACAAGTATAGGTAACAATAATATTATAAACACTAAAGCTCTAATAGAACATAAATGCATTGTCGGAAACCATACGCATATTTCTACTAATTCTACTATTAATGGTGATGTAATTGTTGAGGACTCTGTTTTCTTTGGTAGCACAGCAGTGTGTAATGGACAATTAAAGATTGGACATAATTCAATAATTGGTTCTGGAAGTGTTGTTATAAATGAAGTAGAACCATGGACAACTGTAGTTGGTGCTCCTGCAAGAGTAGTGAAAAGGAGAACCCTAGATGAGTAAAGTTAAAATTGTTGCTGAGATCGGATGTAATCATAATGGGAATATTCAACTTGCAAAAGATCTAATTAAAGAGGCCGCCAAGGCTGGTGCAGATGCTGTAAAGTTTCAGACTTTTATCGCCGAAGAACTAGTATCTTTGAATGCTCCAAAAGCGGAATATCAGAAGGTTGATAATGCGGATGAAACTCAGTTAGAAATGATTCGCAAATTAGAATTAACGCAAGAAGAATATAGAGAAATCAAGTCGTATTCTGAAAATATTGGAATTGAATGTTTTTCAACAGGTTTTGATATGTTATCTGTTGATTTTCTCATTAGTTTGGGCCAGAATGTTTGGAAAATACCGTCCGGTGAAATAACGAATTTGCCATATTTAGAAAAAATAAGGGATGTTGAATGCATAAATAAAGAAATAATACTTTCTACAGGCATGTCGACACTCGATGAGATTCGATTTGCTGTTAATGTTTTACAGGAGTCTAAAGACACTAAATTTACGATACTTCATTGTAATACTGATTATCCTACAAAAGATACTGACATGAATCTTCGGGCTATTGAAGTATTGAGAGATAATTTTCCCGGTTGGAGTGTAGGACTTTCTGATCATTCTGAAGGCGTGATTGCATCATTAATTGCCGTTGGTATGGGCGCTTCTTTTATTGAAAAACATTTCACTATAGATAAGAGCCTGCCCGGGCCAGATCATCGCGCATCTATAATTCCTAAAGAACTTAAGGAATTGTGTAATGGTATACGCAGAGCAGAAGTAATGCTTGGAGCTAGAGATAAATTCGTTACCGATACCGAGCGAGGCAATAAGCTTATTGCGAGGAAGTCAATAGTTGCTAAAAGAAATATCTTAGCTGGCGAAGAACTTTCAATTGATAATATTACATGTAAGCGTCCAGGAAACGGAATTAGTCCTGTTTATTGGCATGAAGTGATAGGACATAAAGCAGAAAAATCTTTTTGTAAAGATGAGCTTATTAGTGTAAAGGGCATCAAATGGCAAGGGAAATGTTGAAGAATATAGCTATAATTCCAGCCAGGAGTGGATCTAAAGGCTTAAAAGATAAGAATATTAAAATGCTTTGCGACAAACCGCTAATTGCATATTCTATTGAAGCAGCATTAGATTCTTGCTGTTTTGATGAAGTAATGGTTTCTACTGATTCTGAGAATTATGCGGAAATAGCAAAGGCGTATGGTGCAAATGTTCCTTTTCTTCGTAGTGATGATATGTCTTCGGATACTGCAAGTTCTTGGGATACCGTAAATGAAGTATTAGAAAAATATCAAAAAAATGGAGAAACATTTGATACTTTTTGTCTTCTTCAACCAACGTCTCCTTTAAGAACTGCTGGTGATATTCAATCTGCATACGATTTGTTTTATGAGAAGGCATCATTCTCTGTTGTGTCTGTATGTGAGGCAGAACACTCTCCTCTTTGGTGTGGACAACTTCCAGATACTCACGAATTCGATAATTTTATTGATGAAAATAATATAAAAAGACGGCAGGCGTTTGGAAAGTATTATAGACTTAACGGAGCTATCTATATTGTTGATGTTAAGCGGTTCAGCACAGATCGTTTTCTGTATCAGAAAGGTAGTTATGCTTACATTATGCAACAATACCAGAGTGTTGATATTGACACAGATATCGATTTTCAATTTGCTGAATTGCTTATGAAGAGGTTTTTAAAGTGAAAGTCGCATATGCAACAGGTTCGAGAGCGGATTATGGTATAGTTCGCAGATATCTTGAATTATTGAATAGTAAATTAGACTTATCGGTTTTAGTTACTGGATCCCACCTTGATGATAAGTATGGAAGAACTGTTGAAATGATTAAATCAGATCATTTTAATATTGCCTTTCAAGCTCCTATCAACATAAACAACTCTACATCGAGTGGTGTAATCCACAGTATGTCTATTGCTTTGGATTCTTTTGGTTTATATTTTCAAGATAATAAATATGACCTTTTGATAATTCTTGGCGATCGCTATGAAATGATGTCGGTTGCGATTGCTGCCGCTATGCAAAGAATACCTATCCTACATATCCATGGTGGAGAGGCGACATATGCTAATTATGATGAGTTTATTCGACATAGCATAACCAAAATGAGCACATTTCATTTTGCTAGTACTGATATATATCGAAAACGGATTATTCAACTTGGAGAAGATCCTGCTCGTGTATTTGATATGGGGGCTCTTGGAGCTGAAAACTGTCAAATTATTAATGAGAGTCTTGTTGATAATAGAATTAGGATTTTGCCTTGTAAAAAATATTATGTTGTTGTATTTCATCCAGAAACTCTAACTAATGTATTGCTTGTTGATCAAGTGAAAGAGGTGCTTAAAGCTATCGATAATTTTATCGACAAAGATTTTGTTTTTATAGGTACAAATGCTGATACTGGCTCAGATGTAATAAGAAACACTTGGTTAGAATACGTTCAAAATCACAGTAATACGCATTATTTTGAAAACTTAAATAATGATTCATATCTATACCTTGTAAAAAATTCGCTTGCTTTAATTGGTAATTCATCTTCCGGAATAATTGAAGCTCCATCTCTTGGAGTTTGTACTGTCAATGTTGGTCATAGACAAGATGGAAGAGTACGAAGCAATAGCGTCTATGATGTTCCATGTCAAGCTCAAATGATTATAAATGCGATTAACGAAATAAAGAACTTTGACGAAAGTGAAATAATAAATCCATATTTTAAGCCGAATACGGCTCGTAATTATTTTGATAAGACACTTGAATTGCTTGAATCTTTGAATCAATTGGATATAAAATCGTTTTATGATGTTCCAATATATACTGGTGAATAATATAGTCGTAATAACTGATAAGATATTTTATTTAACTTAGAAGTTCTGAATAATTATGGATGATTTGTCGAAAAAAAATATAAATAATACCACTAATAAATCCGTTAAATTAAATATGCTTATGAGCACAATATTAACGGTATCCAATTTTGTTTTTCCATTAATTACATATGCTTATGTTGCTAGAATCCTTTTGACTTCAGGAATTGGCAAGATTTCTTTTGTTCAATCTATTCTTGGATACGCTGGTTATATTGCTACACTAGGTATTCAAGGTTATGCTATGCGAGAGAGTGCTAAATGCAGAAATGATAAAGACCGTTTATCTAAACTTGTGCATGAAATAGTAATGATTAATTTTTTGTCTACTATTCTTGCTTATTTTGTATTGTTTGTTGCAGTTATATGTGTTAAGAAATTGCATGATTATTCCTCTTTGTTTCTTGTAATGAGTTGGACTATATTACTCGAAACACTTGGTGTTGAATGGTTATATAAAGCTTTAGAGAAGTATACATATATCACTATACGATCTATTATTGTCAAGATAATTTCCGTAATATTGATTTTTGTTTTTGTAAAAACGAAAGATGATGTATTGATATATGGAGCACTTTGTATATTTGGAACTACGGCTTCAAATATTTTGAATTTTATTAGTGCCAGAAAATATATTTATCTAAAACGATACCAAAATTATAATCTAAAAGCTCATATTAAACCTATTATGGTTTTCTTTATGTCTACTATTATTATTTCAATTTATGGGCATATTGATACAGTTATGATCGGCTTTTTAAAAGGAGACGAAGAATGTGGGCTTTATAATTCAGCTTTAAAGATTAAAACTGCTATATTGTCTTTTTCTACAGCTATAACTTCCGTTTTAATTCCACGACTATCCTATTATATAGGTGAAAAGAATCAGCGCAAATTCAATGAATTAATCATTAAATCTACAAAAGTATCGCTTGCCTTAATGCTACCACTTTCGGTTTTTGTATTTATTTTTTCAAAAGAGGTTTTACTCTTTTTGTGTGGAAATGAATTTTTGCCTGCTATACCAACAGTAAGAGTATTGTCGATATGTGTAATAGTTTTATCGATTACTAATCTTCTGGGAAATCAAATTTTGATCCCCAAGGGAATGGAGAAGCAGTTCTCAAAAACTGTTTTTTGGGGAATGTGGATTAACTTATTAGTTAATTCTCTATTAATTCCATTCTTTGGTTCTTTGGGAGCTGCTATAGCTACTTTAGGAACTGAATCTTTTAATGCACTTTATATGGCACTTGCATGCAAAAGTGAAACGAAAACAATTAAAGAAAATATCAAATTTAGCAAATATCTAATGCCTTTACTTTTAGTTGCAGTATTAGGATTTGTTTTTAGAAATTATATAATGATTGATTCCGTCATTATTAAATTAAGCATAAGTACAATATTGTACTTTGGTATATATTTTACAATACTTTTGATTGAGAAAGAGGAAATTGTGACATTAGGTTTATCCTCAGTTGTTAGATTATTCAAGAAACCGTTTAATAAACCTTGAATTACAAATACACATTTAAAGTTTAATAAGGACAAATAAGAAGGTAAGTATACTATCATAAGAAAATTAAAGAATTTATATGACAGATTCACAAAAACAGTTATTGAATATTATTAGCTCATCACTTTTTAACAGTTCTTGCAAATTGTCAGATACTGTAGATTGGAATGAAGTTTTTCAGGAAGCCAAGGATCAAACCGTGGTTGGATTACTAGTTCCGTTTGTGAAGCAATTACCTGAAGATATTACTGTACCTAATCTTTCTCAATGGATCGAAGCCGGCAATCAGTTATATGCTAATTATGTTCGTAACTTTCATGCGCAAAAAGAAATAGTCGGATTGTTTGAGAAAAATGGAATCCCAATTGTCATAGTTAAGGGATATGCTGCCGCAGTATATTATCCGAGTGCATGTATTCGCACTATGGGAGATATTGATTTTCTTGTGCCTAAAGATAGATTTGATGAAGCTCAATTAGTAATGGAAAAAGCCGGATATCAGCAAGAATTTGGTGTCGAAAGCGAATCTTCACGTCATATTGGTTATTTTAAGAATAATACTGTTTATGAGATGCATAGAAGTATGAGTTCTTTTGGTATTGATATTGATACGGTTATTAATCGTGGACTTGAACAGTCTAAATCTGGTGTGATAGCGAATAACGCTTTCCCCATGCTTCCACCTCTTGAGAATGGATTGGTTTTACTTACTCATATCCGACAGCATCTTCTAGAGGAAGAATACAGTCTTGGATTAAGGCAGATTATTGATTGGATGCTGTATGTAAACAAATATTCCGGGCTTGATTTGAATGGTGTTGTCTGGGATAGCTCTTTTATGTCTCTTGTACAACAATATAGATTGGATACGTTAGCAATAAATATAACTTTTATGTGTAAAGAATGGCTTGGTTTGCCCAAAACTCCAGCTTGGTGTGAAAAAGCTAACCGTGATATTGCTGATGAATTGTTAGAAATGATTTTAGAGAATGGTAATTTTGGATCAAAGCTTGATGATAGTGATAGAAGTATTAAAGAACTAATTGTTGTTTATGGCCAAACTGGGGTGTTTAACTGGTTGCAGAGTCATGGAATCGCTAATTGGAAAGCTGCACAGAAATATAAAATCCTCAAACCATTTGCTTGGTTATATCAGGCTTGTCGATCTATTGGTATTGGTATTAAGGCTTTGTTTTCTAGAAAGCATAGTATTAGGCAGATTAACGATGGCTATAAGAAGCGTGTTTTGATGAAGCGCTTGGGAATATAAGAAAACAAACTATATTAATTTAGATTCAAACACTAATTGATTTGAATTCTGTTTTTGAAAGAATTTATTATTACTGATATGGTGCTTTTTTGCATATTAGCTTAATAATATAAATTCGATTCTCATACCTTAAATATTTTTTTTGTTACTTTCACTATCAAAACACGGAAAATAAATCCAGCGAAATACGCTAAACATAATGTAATAGGTAACAGAGCAAAGAATGATACTATGATTTGAACTCCTAATTTATTTAATATACTCAATGCAACATGCACAAAAGGCCAAACAAAGAATGAATGCAACAAAAAAATATAATATGAATTCCTACCCCAATTTATCAATGGTTTTGTAATCCTTTTTTGCTCTATATCTTTTTCTTTACAAAGCAAAATATACAATGCAAAATAAGTTGCAAGTCCAGTCATCCAAGCGGAAGGTATACTCATCCACTGTAAAGGAATATAAAACAGAATAATAGCAATAATCAGTGAAACTATACTTAATAGAACGAATCTAGGAATTTGAGCTTTGCTTAAGCTTTTTTGTGTGAAATTATAATAAAGTATAATTCCAAGCAAATACTCTGGATAATGCACTATGAAAAGGAAATAGCCGAAATCTTTCTCTATAAATGTATCTCTAAATAATAAAAACAATATAACCCATACTGCCATTCCAAGAATAGAAGAAACAAGGAAAAATACTTTTAGCTTGTTTTCTTTGTTTATTAGTTTTAACACTACAGGTGTAATTGCGTATAAAATCGCTGTTGTTCCTATATACCATCCTCCGGGCATAACACTGTTATTGCAAAAAGGAAGTAAACCATTTAAAAATAGCAAATTGCAAATGATGGATAAAGCCCCTCTATTTGTTCCAAACGTAAGCATTGCACCTCTTATATGCAATATTATTGTATTTACAATGAATACGATTATGAAAGTTATATACCAACCTGGTGCTAATGCTTTAAACCTAGAAAAATAGAATTTTGCAATATTCTTTCCGTTAAGTTGTCCTTCAAATTTACCATTAATTAAGCACATTATTCCAAAGCCAGAAGCAACGAAAAAAACAGGGCAACCCATTTGTAAGTATTGAAACGCTTTAGAAATGCCTATTAGGTAATTTTGACCATAATGAGCAAGAATAACCATAATCATTGCTATGCCCTTAATTATATCTACTGATTGATATCTACGCTTTTCCATTAAAAATCTTACCTCTATTAATCTCTTCTAAAAAGATCTCTTGTATAAACCTTATCTTCAACGTCATCTAATACGGGATCGTAACGGTTAGCGATTATACAAGCGCATTTCTTCTTGAACTTCTTCAAGTCGTTTACTACCAGTGATCCGAAGAAGGTTGTACCATTCTCAAGTGTAGGCTCATAGATAATGACAGTAGCACCTTTAGCCTTTATGCGTTTCATGACTCCCTGAATAGAACTTTGACGGAAGTTATCTGAATTAGATTTCATCGTAAGGCGGTATACACCAACAACGACTTCTTTTTCTTTATTCTCATCATATTTATTGTTTGAGTAGCTATAAGCTCCAGCCATTTCAAGGACTCTGTCCGCAATAAAGTCTTTTCTTGTTCTGTTGGATTCTACGATAGCCTGGATAAGGTTCTCAGGGACATCCTGATAGTTGGCAAGAAGCTGCTTTGTATCTTTAGGGAGGCAGTATCCGCCGTAACCGAAGGAAGGGTTGTTATAGTAATCACCGACTCTGGGATCCAGGCTTACACCTTTGATGATGTCCGCAGTGTTAAGACCTTTCATCTCAGCATATGTATCTAATTCATTGAAGTAAGAGACTCTTAAGGCAAGGTAAGTGTTTACGAAGAGTTTTGTAGCCTCAGCTTCAGTTGTACCCATAAAGAGTGTATCGATATCTTCTTTAATAGCGCCCTGCTGTAAGAGGGATGCAAAAGTCTTTGCTACGCCTAAGTTATATTCCTCGCATCCGACGATGATGCGGCTAGGGTAGAGGTTATCGTAAAGTGCCTTGGATTCTCTTAAGAATTCAGGGCTGAATATGATGTTGTCCATATTTAGCTTCTCGCGTACATGAGCCGTATAGCCAACAGGAATAGTGGATTTAATTACTATTGTAGGCTTGGTCTTGTTACGTTTGGTAACATTCTTGATCTGTGTGATAACGCCTTCTACAGCAGAACAGTCAAAGAAATTCTTCTGAGGATCGTAATTAGTAGGCGCTGCGACAATAATGAAATCAGCATCCTTATATGCTTTGTCGCCATCGGTTGTAGCCGAAAGGTTAAGAGAACGCTTGCCTTCAGCGGCTTCGTTTAAGAAACGCTCAATATATTCGTCCTGGATAGGGGAGATGCCATTATTTAGCTTATCTACTTTCTCTTTAACGATATCAACAGCAGTTACCTGGTTATCCTGAGCCAAGAGAACAGCAAGGGAGAGGCCGACATATCCAGTACCGGCTACAGCAATCTTATAGCTTCTGGAAGCTTTTACCTTGGTTTTGTCAGGATCAGCGAACACGTCTGTAATATTGAAGTCCAAAACAGTTGCCAAAGCCATTAACTGGTCGGCAGAGGGTGTAAACTCTTTGTTTTCAAGCTGTGAAATAAGTGATCTGTTTATTCCGGTATCTTGACTAAGCTCTGTCTGAGTGATTTTCTTTGCTTTGCGCTGCGCGATTACTTTTGAGGAAAGTAAGTCTGCTGATAAGGTCTTCATAAGAATTCTCCTAATACATATTATAGCTAAGAATAACATTATATTGATAAAACCGTCAATAAAAATGATGCAATTGTTTGTGGTAGCAACAATCGCAATAGCGATTAAATATAAATTCATAAAATAATATGTGCTTATTGGATTGGATTAGGAAATTTTAGTGGTAATTTATACAATAAATCTGAAGTAGGCAATTTGATAATTGTCAGGCAAACTTAATATTTATCTTTATTAATTATAATATAATGTTATTGAGCTACTCATGTAGTTCTGTTTTTTGTGGCCAAATGATCGTCGCCTCCGTGCGCGTCATGAAGTTCCAAATGTCGGAATCTGATGCGAAGTTATAGGCTTCGTATAGCGTAGCTCACAATAATATACATATTAGTTGACTAGGTTATGAACACATCAAATAGATTATATTCATTTAAACATGAGATTGGATTGAGATTTATCAAATTGATAAATCTTCTTTGTATGGTTGCAGCGTTTGGTGTTACTTGGTTTTTCTATTACAAGTACCAAATGAGTCATATGTTCTATTTTTGGGGCGATGTTGCTGTTGTAGCAGTCTTTGCTGTCCTGTATTTCTATTTCTGTAAGACTTATGATGCATTTGTTATTTCACACTATCGCATCTTTGATATTATAGCTAGCCAGACATTAGCTTTGTTATTCACAAACGGACTTATGTATGCTATTACAGTGCTTTTGTGCAAGCATTTTCCTAATCCGTTTCCTCTTCTCTTGTGCTTCGTAGATCAAATTTCAATATCGATTATTTGGAGTTGTATTGCTCACTGGACATACTTTAAGTGGTTCCCAGCTCAAAAGACAATAATTGTTTACGACAGACGCCGCGGAATGCAGGATCTTATTGAGGAATATGGTCTTGCCAAGAAATTTGATGTAAAGAAGACTGCATCTGTTGAAGAATGCCTTAATGATCTGTCAATGATTGATGACATGGAAGTTGTATTTCTGACTGGAATTCACAGCCATGACAGAAATTTCATCCTTAAGTATTGTCTGTACGAGAAAAAGCAGGTGTACGTTATTCCCCGGATAGGTGATGTAATTATGAGCGGTGCCTGGCAGGTCCATATGTTCCATCTCCCTATGATGAGAGTTCAGAGATATAGACCACGTCCTGGATATTTATTCTTTAAGAGAGTTTTTGATATAGTAGCTGCTTTGCTTGGTTTGATTATTTTGTCTCCCGTTTTCTTAATAACAGCTATTGCAATTAAGTTAACTGATAAAGGACCTGTTATATATAAGCAAGAGAGGCTTACCAAGAATGGGAAGAGGTTTATGATCCATAAATTCAGAAGCATGAGGGTAGATGCAGAGAAAGACGGTGTTGCCAGACTCTCTTCCGGCGATAACGATGACAGAATCACTCCCGTTGGCCGTTTTATAAGAAAATTCAGAATAGATGAACTTCCTCAGTTATTTGATATTCTTTCCGGAAATCTCTCTGTTGTAGGTCCGCGTCCCGAAAGGCCAGAGATTGCTGAAGAGTATATGAAAGAAATTCCCGAATTCCAGCTCAGACTTCAGGCTAAAGCAGGTCTTACAGGATATGCTCAGGTATATGGCAAATATAATACAACGCCTTACGATAAGCTTCAGATGGATCTGATGTATATTGCTCACCCCAGCTTTGCTGAAGATATAAGGATCTGCTTTGCAACATTTAAGATTCTGTTCTCGCCTGAGAGTACAGAAGGAGTATCTAAAGGGCAGACAACGGCGATAGATTCTGAGGGCAGTGATCATCACAAATGATTTTAAGAGAGTATAGATAATGAGTTTTCGTGGTAGAGTTGAGTATATTCTTAAGCATAATTCATGGATTATGAAATCCTTTATTTTCTTAGGAAGTGCTTTCTTTAGGATTGTAGGATTATTCGTGAAAACGGATAACTCTTTAGTTCTTCTTAATTCATATAGTGGAAAATTTTATAATGATTCTCCAAAAAAAATATATGAATTAATGTTGGCTGATCCTCGTTGTAAAGGTTTTCGTTATGTTTGGGCATTTCGCGAACCAGACAAAATAAATGTTCCCGGTAATTGCAAGAAAATTAAGATTGACACTTGGAAATACTTTATTACGGCGCTTAAAGCTAAAATCTGGATTACTAATGTGAACATAGAACGCGGTTTAAAGTTCAAGAAGAAAACACAGTATTATTTAAATACTTGGCATGGCACATCAGTCAACTTCGTTGGAAATGCTGTAGAAGGTCGCAATGATTTTAAATGGGATTATGTGGATTCTTTCTGCTACGCAGGTGAATATGAGAGAGAGTTTATCAAGCGTGATTTTTGTGTAAAGGATGAGCATTTATTACCTTCTGGATTACCTCGTAATGATGATCTCTATACTTTCGATGAAGCCCGTATTACAAAAGTTAAAAATTCTCTAAATATTCCATTAGACAAAAAAGTAATTCTTTATGCACCTACTTGGAGAGAAAGTACCGATGGTGGTGAAAACTGCAATATTAGACCACCTATTATTATTGATAAATGGAGACAAGCTCTTTCTGATAAATATATTCTGATTTTCCGCACACATCATTACACCAAATCCATGCTTGGTATTGAATTTGATGAATTTGTGAAAGATGGATCAGATTATCCGGAGGTTAATGATCTTCTTGTAATCGCGGATTATCTGATTTCCGATTACTCATGTATTATGATGGATTATTGTATTCTAGGCAGACCGATTATTGAATTTGGATATGACTACGATGAATATAGTAAAGCAAGAGGTTTTTACCTTGATCTTGATAAAGATATACCTTCCCATATACTTCGGACAGAGGAAGAAGTGATTAAGTATATAACTGATTTTGATTATCAAGAAGAGTGCAAGAAAGTTCAGAAGTTTAGAGATGAACATATTGATTATGGTGGCCATGCAGCATTGATGTGTGTTGATGCAATTTTGAATGGGATAAATAAGTGAGGAATATTGTATGAATATATGTGTGTGGTCTGGTGATAGTTTTGAAGAATGGTATTCTTCATATCATCTTATGAATAGAATAATTAGTGAGATGTTAACTGCAGGACATAACGTTTTTCTTGTTCAAGTTCAAAAAAGTGATGGTAAATTACCAGATAATCTGATTAATCAACCTAATCTAAAAGTATTTAATGTAATTCAAAAACCAGCTTCAAAGAGCAATTTTATTTTCAGATATATTAAAGATTTTCAGTATTATTTAAAATCTGGTAAGTTAGTCAAATCATTATCGGATATTGACGTTATTTTTCTGCAATCGAATAACATAGCATATATACCGGTCAAGATTGCTAACAAACTTCATATTCCGGTTGTTTACAATGTTCAAGATATATTTCCTATAGATGCATTAGTTATTGGAAAACTTTCCAAGAATAATCCAGCATTTATCATATCACGAGTCCTTCAAGCTAAGGCTTATAAGAAAGCTTCTAGAGTCGTTACTATTAGTGAAGATTTGAAAAAGACTATTCAAAAGGAGGGCCGAAAAGACGTAGATGTCATTTATAACTGGAGTTATCAGAATGAAGCTTATGATATCCCAGACGATAAAAATCACTTTTTGACAAGCAATAATATACAAAGAAATGATGGCTTTCGTGTTGTATATGCGGGTAATGTTGGCCAAATGATGGATGCCGAAATGCTAGTTCAAACTGCGAAGAGACTGGAGAACTATAAAGATATTATTTTTTATGTTATCGGAGAAGGTAGTGGATTAAATAGACTGAAGGAAAGAGTAAAAGAGCAGAGTCTTAAAAATGTACGGTTTTATTGCCGTCAGCCTATGGAATATGCGCAGGATAATTATTGTTCAGCGGATGTCAATATAAATCCTGTTCCTCAAGGAGTAATGTTCACTTGTATGCCTAGTAAGACCGCTACATGCTTATTATCTGAAAAGCCGACAGTTGTTTCAATGGATCTTGATTCAGATATGGCAAAACGACTTAGAACTGTTGATCAGTGGAGTGTTGTAGCTCCGGGTGATTCGGAGTCGATGGCTAAAGAAATATTAAAAATATATAGGAATGGAAGCCGTAAATCTATTAATGCAACCAAATTCTTGTCTGAGTTAGGTCCTGTTGAAAATGCGAAGTTATATGTTCAAATTCTTGAAGAAGCAGCAAGAGGTAATTAATATGAGTTTATCATTGTATTTCGCAAAATTAATGTCAAAAATGCAAATAGCTTCTATCAGGGATTCTGAAATTGATCCTACAGCTAAAGTTTATGAGAAATCTTCGTTATACAAAGTAAAGCTCGGAAGATATTCTTATATTACTAAGAATGTTCAAATCACAGATGCTAATATTGGAGCTTTTTGTTCTATTGGGACTGGATGTCAAATAGGCGGTGGTCTTCATCCTACAGACATGGTTTCAACTTCTCCAGTTTTTCTTAATGGTAAAAGTGCTGTTGGTTACAATTTTGCAGCAATAGATTTTTCTCCTTCTGAGACTGTTATTATAGGAAATGATGTCTGGATAGGTGATGGTGTTTATATTAAAGCAGGTGTCAAAATTGGTTCTGGAGCAGTAATTGGAGCACATGCTGTTGTTACCCGTGATGTTGAACCTTATTCAATCGTTGCGGGTGTGCCTGCAAAGGAAATAAGAAAACGTTTTGATTACGAGACGATTAATAGGTTATTGAAACTTAACTGGTGGGATTGGTCTGATGAAAAAATCAAAAAGTATTCTGATTGCTTTAGCGATCCAAAAAAGTTATTCAGCGCCATTGATTCAGAAAAGGCATAATTAAATGAAAATAGTTCATTTGTGTCTCTGTTCATTCTTTCCTGACAATTATTCATATCAGGAAAATTTGCTCCCTAAGTATCATAAAAGGCTTGGATATGATGTTGAAGTAATAGCTTCAACAGAGGGTTTTGATAAGCAGGGTAAACTCTGCTATATAGATAATGTTGGAACATATCAAAACGAATATGACATTAAGGTTACAAGGCTGCCATATAAGAGCGGTAATAAGATCTGGAAGAAGCTTAGGCGATATATCGGTACTTACGATGCAATCAATAAAGCTGCACCTGATATTCTCTTTATCCATGGCGGTCAGTTTTTAGATATTGACCAAGTGGTTAAATATTTGAAAGATCATCCTGAAGTAACAGTTTATGTTGATAATCATGCTGATTTTTCTAATAGTGCTACTAATTGGTTTTCTAAGAACATACTTCATAAGATTATTTGGAAACACGCTGAACATAAGATAGAACCATATACTAAGAAATTCTATGGTGTACTACCTGTTCGAGTAGATTTTCTTAAAGATGTATATGGTCTACCTGCAGAAAAGTGTGAACTCCTTGTAATGGGCGCCGATGATGAGCTGGTTAAGAAAGCGAAAAATTCCGGAGCAAGGGAAAAGATAAGGTCAAAGTACGGTATTAAAGACGATGATTTCCTTGTCATGACAGGTGGAAAGATAGATCCCTGGAAGACTCAAACACTTTTGTTAATGCAGGCTGTAAAGAATATTAATCGAGATAATTTACGTCTAATAGTATTCGGGTCTGTTACACAGGAATTAGCTGAACAGGTTAAATTATTAGCTGATGGAGATAAGATTCAGTATATTGGTTGGATCACTTCAAAGGATACTTATGATTACTTTGAAGCGGCTGATCTTGTTGTTTTCCCTGGCAGACACAGTGTTATGTGGGAACAGGTTACAGGGCAGGGAAAACCCATGATAGTAAAGGATTGGCCGGGAACACATCATGTGGATCTTGGTGGAAACGTACTGTTTTTGTCCAAAGATTCAGTTGAAGAAATACAAGATAATATTGATTATCTATATAATAATCGCGACAAATATATTAGTATGGCTAATGTTGCCGAGAAGAAAGGTATGGATATTTTTTCATATGCCGAGATTTCCAAAAGAGCAATTGAATTATAAGAAAGTTAACATTGAATTGTTAGATGTTCTTATTGTTTTATGGTCCTTTTCTAGTGGCCTTTTACATGCTTTTTTGTTTTTTACAAATCGCCAATCGAATTCTGGTCAGTTGGCAATTGTTTATATTATTGTTGCTGTTTTATCGGTATTTCTTTGTTTTAAATATTTTTCTAAATGGATACCCATATCTTTCTTGTTTGTTTTATTTTTATTTATTTTTATTGGCATATCATTTGTAATTACAAGAATACGATATGGTTCTGGTGAGCCAGCGTTTGTTTCTGAGTTTAAATCTTTTTTCGCTATGGCTATATGTATAATGTTATTATCATTGCTTGTTTTTTGGAGAAATAAAAAAGACATAAATCTTGGAATTGTTTTTGCTACGATTATTATTCTTACGCTTGTAAGCTTTTTGTCACTTTTTAGAGGTGATAAAGTTACTTCTGGTGGTTATATAAGCGATTCAAGTGGATTAACATATCAAAATATCTCATATTTTTCAGCCAATGCTTTTGGCTTAACGCTTTTCCATTTAAATGAAAAAAGTAAAATATCAAAAATTTCTCCTTTAAACATTCTTTTGTATATTGTTCTTTTCATAGCTCAGTTTTCTTCGTGCCTTCTTTCAGGTGGAAGAGGTGGATTAGTTTTATTCTTTGTTCTTTTTGTTTATAGTTTTGTTGTTCATAATGGCATAAAAAAATCTTATAAGATACTTTTGCCGACATTAATTATTATTTTAATTGCCTGGTTTTTAATTCCGAGAATCATTGCTGTATTAGATATTAATATTAAAGGCCTTACACGCATTATGAATTTTCTTAGTATGGGATTCGTTGATGAAGGCCGTAGTGATTTATTCAGTCAATCTATTGATGCGTTTCTCGAAAGTCCAGTTATAGGAAACGGAATTGGTTCGATTTTCTTTTATTTACATACATATTCGCATAATTTATTCTTAGATATTCTTTCTGAAACTGGTCTTATTGGTTTAATCATTTTCACAATTGTTTTTGTAATATTTATTAGAAAAATAATAATACTTTTTAAACAGGGATCTTTGTATCGACTTTTAACAATTCTATTTGTTTGTGGTTTTTCACTGAATCTTTTTAGTGGATATTTTTGGGGGAATCAAAATCTTTGGTTACCGTTAGTTGTTATTTTTATATCTCCAGTTAATTTCAAACCTGAGGAATGTAATACTACATCTGAAGAAATTAATATTGAAGCTGATGAAATCAAATTAGAATCTGAAGCAAAATAAGATAATAACGATGGATAAGAAGCTTGGCAAGAATATAATTATGAGCATTGGATTCAATCTCCTGACGGTGATTGTGCCATTCATAACCGCACCTTATTTAGGCCGTGTTCTTGGTGCAGAGAATGTAGGTAGTTACACTTATGTTCATTCTATATCTGCTTATTTTTTAATGTTTGGCATGCTGGGATTCAGGAATTACGGAAATAGAACAATTGCTCGAGTCAGAGATAATTACGAAGAGCGAAGTGAAGCTTTTTCACAAGTTTTCTCTCTTCAGCTTCTTACTGGCGGAATATCCTGTATTGCTTATGTTTTTTACCTTATAGTATTTTGCAGAATTCATCAGTTGATGGCTTTAATCGTCGGATTATATGTAATGACTTCGTTATTTACTGTTATATGGTTCCTTGAGGGAATGGAGCAGTTTTCGACACTGGCCATAAGAAATCTAGTAATTAAGCTTGTGAATCTTGTAACTGTCTTTATCTTTGTTCGTAATGAGAATGATGTTGTCATATACTGTCTGTTAATGTCAGCACTATATCTTATTGCTGAAATTATGTTGTGGCCTAGTGTACTGAAGCAAGTTAAATTCAAATTCTGCAAATGGAAAGATATTAAGCCACACTTTAAACCAACACTCCTTTTGTTTATTCCTACCATTGCTGTCAGTGTATATCAGACAATGGATAAGATAATGATTGGCGCGATAGCAAGCGAAACAGAACTTGCATATTACGAGTATGCTGATAAGATAACTCAGATTCCCGGACTCATTTTTACTGCTATCGGTGCGGTAATGTTGTCCAAAATGTCTTATGTCTATACAAATGAAAAAGAAAAAGCAGTCAAACTTATCGGTTCTTCAATGGATCTTACATTCCTGATAAGTACATCATGTATGTTTGGTATTCTGGCTATTGCTAATGAATTCGTGTTTATCTATTATGGCGAAGCGTTCATTAAAAGCGGCCCTATTTTGATGGCTCTTGTTCCTATGATTATTCTCTATGGATGGGCTAATGTGCTTAGAATGCAATACATTATTCCTAATAGTCTGGATATGATTTACATCAAATCAACTTTTGCTGGTGCAGGCGTGAATTTGATCTGTAATTTGATTTTTATAGCTAAGTTTCAGGCACTTGGTGCAGCTATTGGAACTATTGCAGCCCAATTGACAGTAGCATTGTTTTATACATTCTCCATAAACAAACGCCTTCCGTTTAAATCTTACTTACGTAATAATATCGTTGTATGTTTGATCGGATTTGCAATGTTTTGTGTGATTAAGGCTGTTCAGCAGTTCCATTCAGTTTCGTTGAAATGGTTGATCATTGATATCATCATTGGTGCAGTTACCTATGGTTTTTTGCTATTCATCTACGGTTTGTTCAGCAAGAGGAATCTTGCAGGCGTTCTGGTTCAGGGTTTTATAAGAAAGTTTAAACGGGCGAAGTAGCAGGAAAATAAGGAGAATAAATGGCTTATATATATCCGAAATTTTCAAAGCATGAGCTAATTGGTATCAGGTTAGGCGGTGCAGGACTAGGCAATCTGCTGTTTACCTGGTCCAGAGTTATTGCAGCTTCAGAAAAGCATAATGTTAAGCTCATATGGCCTACTTGGCCGTCAATTAAAGTCGGTCCTTGGATTAGACACGAGAAGGACAAGCGCACATATGTCGGTCTGTTTTCAAATAAAACAGGAATGTGTGGTGGTATTAAGAAATACTTAAAACTCTGCTTTAGCAGGAAAATACACACAAAAGATTTGGATGCTGTTGATTGGGGAAATTTGGGTGAGAATGACATTGTTATTTATGATGATTTCAATTTGGCTCCTGGCGAATTTCAAATGAATTTCAATGGCACAAGAGAATACCGAGAAAAAATAGCTGAGATTATATACACTAATCTTGGAAAAAAAGGGAAGAAGGCATTTTCTTTTGATGCTTCGGGCGCAATATGTGTTCATGTAAGGTTAGGTGATTTCTCAAAGACAACAGCAGCTCTTGATACCGGCAAGAATAATATGAGAATCCGAATTGATTGGTATGTTGCCATGGTAAATAAACTTCGAGAAGCTGCTGGTTGGACTGTTCCTGTTTTTGTTTTCTCTGATGGCACCGATGAAGAATTGTCTGAATTAACTGCTCTCCCTGAAGTTCGACGTCTAACTTTTGGTAACAGCATTGGAGACATTGTTGGCTTGTCCAGATTTCCTATAATGATTTCTTCCGGTTCATCGTTTTCACTTTGGGCTAGGTTTTTAGGAAATTGCAGCAGTATTTCTTATCCAAATCAGATTAAGGATAGAGTCCATTCTGGTGATGGGTTTGAGATAGAACTTGGTGCTAATGACGAGCTTACCAATGATCAGAAGTTGTATATTCAGCAATTGTTTTGCAAAGAGGTATTAAAATGAGTTCGAATGTTAAAAGAATTCTTGTATATGGAATGGTTGCTTCGAAGACATTTGGAGGAGTAGGCACTTTCCTAACAGAGATGAATCGACATATGTCTGGAAATACTATTTTTGATTATGTCATTGAAGGCTCTGAGTGTTCGATTCAAAATAGAATTGAGGCATTAGGCAGTAAGATATATTACATCTCAAAGAGAATTAAAAATCCAGTTAAAAACCTTAATGAGAATAGAAAACTATTAAGGGAATTACGTAAAACACATGATGCAGTATACTTTAATCTTTCATCATTGGGATGGATTGAACCAATCAAAATTGCAGTTTCTTTGGGATATAGGGTAATTGTTCATTCACATACATCCAGACTTTTAGTTGAAGATTTTATACATCGATTGATTTATAAAATAAACAAGAAGAGATTATCAAAACTTAAAGTTACTCGTTTGTCTTGTTCGAAGAAAGCTACTGAATACATGTATTTTCCTGATGATAGTGTTGAGTTTATTCATAATGCTGTTGATATCGATACTTTTAGTTTTAACATAGAATACCGTCAGCAGATAAGGATGGAATTAAGTCTTTCTGAAAATTCAAAGATCATAGGTTTTGTTGGAAGACTGTGTGATCAGAAGAATGTGTTATTCCTGCCTGATATTCTGAAAGATGTTTTAAATCACGGTGATCAAGATGTCATGATGATAGTTCTTGGCGAAGGAAATCAAAAAAATCAATTGATTGGAAAATTTGAACAGTTGAATCTTCAAGATCATTTCCAAGTGCTTGGTGATCGATCTGATATTTTTAGATTTTATCAAGCTATGGATCTGTTTTTGCTGCCTTCCTTGTTTGAAGGTTTGCCTATTGTAATGATTGAAGCCCAGGTTTCCGGGTTGCCCTGTGTTGTTACGGATACTATTACAACGGAATCTGACATAAGTGGTAATGTTGAATTTGTTTCTCTTAATGAGAAGAATAAATGGGGCGAAGTTATTTTTGAAAAATTGAACGATTCAAATTCCAATAGAGAGTTAGTGAGCGCAAGGTTAAGAGATTCAGATTTTGATATTATTCACGAAGCTCTTCGATTGGAGAGCATACTGACTGGCCACTGATTACTAAAATATATATGGACAAAAAACTGAGAGAGAATTTAATATTAAATTCGCTATATCAAATACTAGCTATATTTGTACCGCTAATAACGGCTCCATATTTAGGGCGTATTTTGAAAGCTGATCAAATCGGTACATATACATATGTACATTCGATTGTAAGTTATTTTTCTCATTTTGCCATGCTTGGAATAATGAACTATGGCAGCAGGGAAATCGCAAAAAAGCGTGATGATAAAAATGCACGAAGCAAAGTCTTTTGTGAAATCTATGCGATGCAGCTGATTACTGCAGGTGCATCAGTGCTTGTTTATGTAATATATGCATTTCTCTCACATACAGAATATCAATTAATTACAAAACTAATGATTATTTGGACTGCATCTAATTTGCTTGATGTTGGTTGGTATTGTACCGGCATGGAGCAGTTTAGGACAATTGTTAAGCGAAATATCGTTATTAAGACTTTAAATATTGTCCTAATATTGACACTTATAAAAGCGTACTCCGATTTAAATAAATACACAATAATCATGGCCGGGTGTCAGCTTTTATCACAGATTATTATCTCATTTGTTGTAATAAAGGATGTTAAGATCACTCTGCCAAAGTTCTCAGAAGTATGGCCCAGATTTAAACCAAATTTTCTTTTGTTTTTACCAACAATTGCTGCGACGGTCTATCAGGTTATGGATAAAATAATGATCGGCGCAATTAGTTCTAAGGTTGATCTTGCCTATTATGAGTATGCAGATAAGATAATCCAAGTACCGCTGTTGGTTTTTGGCGCTATCGGTACAGTTATGTTATCACGCATGTCTAATCTTCGTGCTAAAGCTGACGATAGTGAATCGGCGTTGTTGAGCCAATCGATGGATCTATCTATGGTTCTGGCATCAATATGTGCTTTTGGGTTAGCCTCTGTATCAGTTGAATTAGTTGATGTGTATTATGGTGTTGAATTTCATTCATCCGGTTTAATAATGCTTATGCTTACACCGGTTATATTTTTTAATGGTTGGGCTAATGTCCTCAGGATGCAATATGTAATTCCAAGAGGCTTGGACTCAATTTATATAAAAGCTACGCTTGCCGGTGCTGTTGTAAATCTTATTATTAATTTTATTTTTATTCCTCGATATGGTTCCGTTGGTGCTGCGATTGGAACTATAATTGCTCAGATAGTAGTTACATTTGTTTTTACTGTATATTCAATAAAAGAATTACCATTAAAGTCATATTTAAAAAACAATATACCTTTCATTCTGATCGGAATAGTAATGTTTATTATCGTAAAATTGATTCAAATGTTACATACAGATAGTTGGGTTGGACTTGCAATAGATATTCTTGTTGGTGGTTCATTCTATATTTTAGCCTCTGCGCTTGTTTCAAAACGATATCCGAATCATATTGTCGGGTTGATTTTCGGCAAGTTAAATCGTAAAATGACGAGCTGAAATATAGGAGGAAGTTGTTTGAAGACTACAGTTGTTATAGGTCAGCTCCATTTTAAGAAAAACGATATGATAGGTGCTGTTGTAAAAACAAGAAATATCTATTATGGATTATTAGAAAAGTATGGGGAAGACTTGATTTCATATGTTGATATTTGGGGCGGGAAAAAACGTAGTGGAATCGTTCTATTAGAAGTTTTTAAGGCATTTCAAAAATGCGAGAACGTGATTCTGGTAAGTTCTGCTATTAAAGGACCATATATTTTTTATATACGGCTTCTTCAAAGATTATTTAACAGAAGAGTAATCTATATACCTATTGGAGTAAGAATCAGCGGCAGAATCGCAAAAGATTCTAAAGCGCGAAGAAGACTAAGCTTTTGTTCAGCTATTTTACCTGAAAGTAAACAAAACTGTAGTGAATTGCAGTCTTTGGGTTTTCCTGAAGTGTGTCTGTTCAGGAATTTTAAGTCCGTGAAGAAATTGGGATGTAGTTATAAATCACTGCATCGCAATATGAACGTTTTCACTTTTTGTACTTTCTCGAGAGTAACAAAAGAGAAGGGAATAACTGATGCAATTATTGCAATTTCGAAAGTTCAAGAATTAGTTCCAAACATTCGATTTGAATTGCATATTTATGGCGAAATAGATCCGGAGTATAAAGAAGAGTTTGAATCACTGCTTAACGATTATTCATTTGTTACATATGAAGGTATCGTTAATGCTGAAGACGCAGTATTGACCTTGCAAAAGCATGATGTATTATTGTTTCCCACCCGTTTCCCTGATGAGGGAATTCCAGGAACTATAATTGATTCTTTTGCTGCCGGTATCCCAATAATCTCATCAAAATGGTTATATTTTGATGAGATATTTGAAGACCATAAAACAGCCTTAGGATATGATTTTCTTAACGTTGATTCACTTGTTGACACCATTATATATGCTACTGAAAATATAGATGAGTTGATTGCTATTGGCCGTAATGGTAGAAAAAGATATGGAAAGTATGATTCTTCTGCTGTTCTTCCGGTTTTAGAGAGTCAATTACAATAAGTTTTATATGAGTATTGAAGAAACAACATTACTTAGCTTGATAAAAAAGTCTCAATTTGGTGTTGAAGATACCATAAACTGGGCTGATGTTGATATGAATGCATTATATAACGAGGCATTTGATCAATCAGTGTTAGGTATTGTTGCAAATGAAATTCCTGATGAATATATAACTAAAAAGTTTGTTGATGCAAAATATCGTCAAAAATCTTCCTATATTCTTTATTGTCATGCTCAGGATGAACTAAAGCATGTTCTTGATTCTGCAGATATTCCTTTTGTAATTTTGAAGGGAAATGCCTCTGCGATAAGTTATGCAGACCCAACCTGCAGGATGATGGGTGATATAGATATATTAGTTCCACAGGAATTGTATGAAAAGACAAAAGACATTCTTTCATCTGCCGGTTACGAAAAGGGATACGATAATGGCAGACATTGTGGATTTAAAAAGGATAAAACCTCAATAGAACTTCATCATCATTTCAGCCATTTTGAAGAGTATGATTTTGAGAACTATATTATTGAGGGACTCAACTCTCGTGAAGTTGCTATAGTAGATGGACATGAATTCCCGATGCTTCCCAAATTAGCCAACGGACTAGTTCTTTTAGATCATTTTAGAAGACATCTTCAATCATCTGTTGGACTTAGACAAACTGTTGATTGGATGATGTATGTCTATAGAAATCTTGACGACGATTATTGGAATAAAGAGTTCAAAGATGTTATGGAAAATAAGGGATTAGTTACATTAGCTGTAACTCTTACCCGTATGTGTCAATTGTTTTTAGGCCTTCCTGATACTATTACATGGTGTATAGATGCTGACGATAGAAATGCTGAGTGGTTATTTGAACTTATAATTTCTGCCGGAAATTTTGGGAGAAAGAATAAAAAAGGATATTTAGTAGAACGCGTAAGCGTGGGTATTAAACGCGAAGGCTTATTTCATTTGCTTCAAAGTGTTGGCGAGAAAACATGGAGTGCATATCAAAAACATCATTGGCTTAAGCCTTTTTGCTGGCTATATCAGGCTTTCCGCTTTGCTAAAAAGTTTATCAAAGCAGGAAGAACACCTTCTCAATTTAAGGACGATATGTATAGGTGTGATGAGCGTTATGAATTGCTTAAAGCACTTAAAATCTTCTAATAAATATTCCTATCGATTTTCGACTCTATGCTTATTAGTTGAGGTGATTTATTATTGCTCGTTAGTGTAATCGTACCGGTTTATAATGTTGAGCCATACCTGCGCGAAGCGTTGGATAGCGTTGTTAATCAGACATATAAGGATCTTGAGATCATTATCGTTGATGATGGATCTACTGACGGGTCGGCTGATATTTGTGAAGAATATGCTGGTTCAGATCCCCGAATTAAGCTGATACATCAGTCAAATAAGGGCTTAAGCGGGGCAAGGAATACCGGTTTGGATAATGCCACAGGAGATTTTGTTGCTTTTGTTGATTCCGATGATTCCATATCTCCCTCTTTTGTTGAAACACTCGTTAGTGCGTTGATTTCTTCAGATTCATCTATTGCAATATGCAGATGTTCAGTTATTTATGCTTCCGGCAGCATGAATGGCGTAGCTGCATCTTCTGTTTTCCCGACGATATCAAACGGCATATATGAACGCGCAGATGCCATAAGACTTTTAATTGAAGAGAAGATGAGCTTTAATGCCTGCAATAAATTATTCAAAAGAGAATTATTTTCAGGTGTTAGATTTCCTGAAGGACATGTTTATGAGGATGCCTTTCCTTGTGTCAAACTTTTTGATAAGGCTGAACGGGTAGTTTTGGTTGATGAAGCCCTATATAACTACAGGCGTAGAACAGGCAGCATAACTGCTTCAGTAAACATGGATATGATAGGCGACTGCTTACTTGCGCACAACAGTGTATCTGAATTTATAAGGCATAAATGGATCGACATTATTCCCGAACCGCTTTATCTGAAGAAGCACCAGGGAATCGTAGCGTTCCTGATCTTAAACTACATTAAGCTGATCAAGAGCGGTTCTGAGGATAAAACGTTGAAGCGCGAATTAAGGGCACAGATAATAAATACCAAGAGGGAAGTGGGGATTAAAACCCTTGAGCCTAAGGTGAAGATTTATTATACCGTGATTAAAGTGTGTCCTGCGCTGATGAGAGTCTTGTGCCGTAAATAATTACGCATTCTGCTGCACATTTGTTTCATAAGATTTTTAACCCCGATTTCTAGTATACAAAAACCCGCAAAGTACGATATACATTGATTATCTAACTAGAAATGGGTGATCAATATGTTAAAAATCGCATTCTTCGATTCCAAAGAATATGACAGGCAGTCGTTTGAGGCTGCAAATAAGGACGGGGAGTTTGATATCCGCTTCCTGGAGACCCGTCTCACACCTGATACGTATAAACTTGCAGAAGGCTGTGACGTAGTCTGTGTTTTCGTAAATGATGATATAAATTCGTTTGTTATTGACCAGCTCTACGCAATGGGCATCAAGCTTATTGCGCTCCGCTGCGCCGGTTATAACAACGTTGACGTCGAATATGCCTATGGCAAGGTCCATGTAGTCCGTGTTCCTGCATATTCTCCTTATGCGGTTGCTGAGCATGCCATGGCGCTGCTCCTGACATCTATACGCCGTATCCATAAGGCATATATCCGTACGAAGGACTTTAATTTCAGCCTTGAGGGCATGACGGGCTTTGATCTTCACGGCAAGACTGTCGGCGTTATCGGTACCGGTAAGATCGGCCGTATTTTCATTGATATCTGCCGCGGCTTCGGAATGAATGTCATAGCTTACGATAAGTTCCCGGCAAAAGATTCTGACATTGAATATGTCTCGTTAGACGAGCTCTGGGAGAGGGCGGACATCATATCGCTCCATTGCCCGCTGACTGATGAGAACAAGTACATGATAAACGCTGACACGATCGCCAAGATGAAGAAGGGCGTGGTTATCATTAACACTTCCAGAGGCGCTCTGATCAATTCTGAGGCGCTTTTGGAGGGAATTAAGGAACGTAAGGTCGGAGCTGCGTGCCTTGATGTATATGAGGAAGAATCCAATATCTTCTTCCACGACTATTCCAACCACATCGTTAACGACGACATCCTTGCAAGGCTCATCTCCATGCCTAACGTTATCGTTACTTCACACCAGGCGTTCCTTACTAAGGAAGCTCTGGCCAATATCGCAGACACGACGCTAGCTAATATCAGGGAGTTTTACAAGACTGACAGATGCGCTAATGAAGTCTGCTATAAGTGCGGAAAGATCGCTGACTGCAAGCAGCTGCACGATCAGAAGTGCTTCTAAAAAGGGTAAAACGGCCTCAGCCACCTTATTTTCGAATGATTTTCCAAAGTTTTATTGGGTGACTTCGTTATTATGATACAATTACTTTTATAGTAAAAATCTTTTGAATATGACAGGTGGCTAGAGGATCTTCATGAAGGTAATAAGTTTTAAAAACATCGCAGATATGAATATCTCCCCCTCAATGTGTTATGAATGGGCGGAGTACATGATTAAGAACAAGAAGCAGGCAATATTACCTCCGAAGATCAGCCTTAAGCCTTTTGACGGCGTATTCTGCAACGTCATGCCCAGCATGGTCTTCCTGGATAATTCATGCAATACGGAAGGCGTTAAGGTCGTAACCAGGTATCCTGACAGGGTGCCCAGCCTTGAGAGCCGTATTCTCCTTTTAAATGCAGATGACGGTGAGTTTCTGGCTCTGATGGACGGCACATGGATTACCGCCATGAGGACCGGTGCTGTAGCTGCACACTCAATTATCACTTTCGCTAAGAAGGATTACAGGACCGTCGGCATGATGGGCCTTGGCAATGTAGCCCGTTCCACGCTTCTGATCCTGCTCGATAAGGAACCTGACAGGGAGCTCGACATCAAGCTCCTCAGATATAAGGGCCAGGAACTTGATTTTGCAAAGCGTTTTGAAGGATATAAGAATCTTCATTTCAGCTTTGTGGATACGGCTGAAGAGATGGTCAAAGGCTCTGATATCGTAATCGAAGGTGCAACATATCTTCCTAATAACGTTTGCGAAGATGAATTATTCGAAGAAGGCGTACTGGTCTTGCCGATCCATACACTTGGATTTACTAACTGCGATCTGTTCTTCGACAAGATCTTTGCTGATGATACAGGACATGTACATCATTTTAAGAATTTCGATAAGTTCAGGAATTTTGCTGAAGTATCAGATGTAGTTAACGGACTCAAGCCGGGCAGGGAGAACGATAAGGAGCGTATCTTAGCTTACAATATCGGAATCTCTATCCACGATATCTATTTCGCAAGCAAGATCTATAATCTTATGGCAGAAAAGGGCGTTCTTGATACCCTTCCTGATATCGAAATGGACGATCCTACAGAGAAATTCTGGATCTGATTTATAATATCGAACAATTAAAGGTAACAGCGTACGAATATTTTTCGAACACTTTAAGAAAATCTATACAAAAATTTACAAACCTGATAGTATATAATACTGAAAATATTAGCTTTTAATGGTTTTGAAGTTTTGATAGAAGGTAAAGTGTAATGCTCGTAACTGAAGATAACAGTATTATCTGCGACTCATTGGAGTCGTTCTTACATTTAATTCTGAATCCGAAGAATGATGCTGTCCGTCAGGAGACACATCTCTATTTTAGAGGCGAGAACAGGTACAACAAGTACATTGTTCCCAGTCTTTATCTTGATGAGAGTCTTTCCAAGAAGTCCAGCGAGTATTACTACCGCGTTCTTTTGAGCCAGATCGGCAGCGCTGATTATTCCAAGAGCTCTGAACTTTTTAAGCACATGGTAGATTTCGAACACCATGGTGCGAAAACCAGGATCTTGGACATCTCTGCCAATCCTTTAGTCGCACTTTTCTTCGCTGTAGAGGACAAATATAACGATTCTGAAGACGGATATGTTTATGTATTCGGCTCTTACCATAAGGAAGACCGTCCGGACAGCAATGCTGAGCAGTTCGATGTAGGTCATACCGTAGCAGTGAAGACCGCTTTGAATCTTATCTCACAGGATAAGATCAATGAATTCATGAACACCTGCAAGTCCATCTATGCACGTACATCCAGAAACGACTGGAACCAGTTAAGATTCAAGGACATCGGCTTGCTGCCTTTCAACAGTGATGACAACAACATGAACCAGTTGAGCTTCAAAGACATTACTTCACTCCAGATCGACAGCAATGAATATATAGCAATTCAGACATTCATGGATCTTCTTAATCAGAGAGCCAAGACGAGTGTAGAGCTGGTATATCCTTTCAACATCTATGAGGATCTCCAGCTGTCCCACATCGTTATTCCGTCCAACTGCTCTGACAGGATCAAGATGCACCAGGGAGCCTTCATTTTCCCTAAGTACGTTCAAACCGAAGGTAAATCCCTCAACATCATCCAGAAGGAGATCGACCGTTCCGTTAATACTTTATCCGCAAATATCGTGTCCAATGACGGCAGGAAGATTAATGTAATCAAGATTCCCGGAGATAAGAAAGCTCAGATCAAGAAGGACCTGAGAAATGTTGGTATCTCCGAAGGCTTCGTCTATTCGGACATCGAGCACAGATCCAACGCGCTGCTCGAGACTAACTTCTGACACTTTTCCTCGGTCAATTTTTTTCAACCCGTTCAGGGCGGGGGCTACGGCTCCTGCTCTGGACGGAAATTGACTGTATAACAGGGAAGACCGTTAAAAAGCTGAGTAATCGCTCCTGTCCTGGACGACGTCAGGACGGCTTACATATTTCTCAACTCGTGCGATTACCTTTGCAGCTACATAGAAAAGGGCAATTCCGACGATCGTTCCAAGCGTATTGTGAAGGATATCGTCATATTCAAATAAGCCTCTGTGAGAAATCAGTTGCGTAAGTTCTATAGCGACCGAAAGCAATGCTCCGGATAGTAGAACATGCCACTTGGCTTTGCTCTTGGATAAGATGGAAGCAAGAATACCGTAAGGCATGAACATTACTATATTCCAGAAGACCTCAAAGAACATACCTTTGTCACCATTCAAAATGTACTTATAAGACCAGAACAACGCTAACTGCATAGTAGCTTCAGGTGTAACAGGTCTCTCATAAATGGTAAGAGTAAATACAAAAGCAAGGTAGAAGGTGAGTATGGACAAGGCCAGGCAATCCATTAACCTTATCTTTCCTCTGCTGCGGAGCAGAAGGCCGATCAGAAAACATGCCAACGCAGGAATTAACCATACGGTAACCGCATCTAAGGTAACTAAAGATATAGCATGTCCGAGATAACCGTTCATAACTAGCGCCACATATTCATTTCTAAAATTGGATTGATATATTAGCTTTAGTATAATGCAATCCGTTGACGTATTGTATAGACAAAATGATAAATTATTGTTTGTCTTTGTGACAAATAGACAAAAATCGATCCTTTGCGAATAAGGAAATAAGAATAAATGACTTCATATTAAGCTGTCCCTATAATCGAATTTTATATAATACATTAGGGGCTATAATATTCGTATTAGTAGTGCAAGATGTTTATCTGGCGGGACATTTGGATTATCATTTCGAGGTGACAATGTATGAATACAACTAGGAAACCAACACATCCCGGAATTGTATTCTATGAGGATGTTATGAAGCCGCTTAACCTCTCAGTGACTAAGACAGCTGAATTTCTTGGTATAAGTAGGAAAGCGTTATCTAACTTTATAAATGCGAAATCTTCTTTAAGTGCAGACATGGCTTTGCGTATCAGTATTGCAACAGGCACTTCCGCTGAGAGCTGGATGAATATGCAGAAGAAGCTTACGTTATGGATCGCAGAGCAGGATGCGCCATCAAATGTTGTGCCGTTTTCTTGTTATAAAGCGAGTTAATACGTTATTAATCTGTTTTAATTAAATATCGTAATAAGTTGAATAGTTTGACTATCAAACTATTTGCGCTATAATAAAGTCGCAATAGTAGAGTGATACTCTGCTTGGCGACAATTTTGTTTATAAATAGTTATTTGGAGACTAATTTAATATGGATGAATTATGGCAGAACAGTATTGACCGTCTTGAATCCAGAAGGGAAGCTGTCCTTGCGGCAGGCGGCGCTGAGCGAATTGCTAAGCAGCATGCTTCAGGCAAACTCACTGCACGTGAGAGGATGGAAGCTCTTTTCGATGACGGTACATTCGTTGAGTTGAACGATCAGATCACTTCAAGATGTTCTGATTTCGGAATGGACAAGAAGAAAAAGCCCGGTGACGGCGTTGTAACAGGCTACGGATATATTCACGGCCGTGTTGCTTTCGCATCTTCACAGGATTTCACAGTCGGCGGCGGATCTTTGGGTGAAGCACAGGCTATGAAGATCTGCAGGGCAATGGATAAGGCAATGGAGATGAAAGCACCTTTTATTTCCATTAACGATTCCGGCGGAGCAAGAATCGAAGAGGGAATCGACTCTCTTACCGGTTACGCTGATATCTTCTACAGGAATACGATCGCATCAGGCGTTATCCCTCAGATCTCTGTAATCATGGGACCTTGTGCAGGCGGCGCTTGCTATTCTCCTGCAATTACTGACTATATCTTCATGACTGATTACGCGCAGATGTATATCACAGGACCTGCAGTCGTTAAGTCAGTTACAGGTGAGGTTATTACATCAGCTGATCTTGGTGGTGCTTCCGTACACAGCTCCACATCAGGTGTTGCTCATTTCGTATATCCTGACGATCTCTCATGCCTTAACGGTGTTCGTCAGCTCCTGGGATATCTCCCGCAGAGCAATGAGGACTTGAGCCTTAATGTTCCCGGCACACCTGTTGATAACAGTGCAGCTCTTGCTGATATCGTGCCTGCTGATTCCAAGAAGGCTTATGACGTAAGAAACGTAATCAATTCAATCGTAGACGCCGGAAGCTTCTTTGAAGTTCAGGAATCTTTCGCCCGCAATATCGTAGTAGGTTTTGCAAGGCTTGACGGCCAGTCGATCGGTGTTATCGCTAACCAGGCTTTGTATATGGCAGGATCACTTGAGATCAATGCCTCCGATAAGGCTTCACGCTTTATCCGTTTCTGCGACTGCTTCGATATCCCGCTCCTTACATTGGTTGACGTTCCTGCGTTCCTTCCGGGTTCACAGCAGGAGCACGGCGGCATCATCCGTCACGGTGCAAAGCTTCTTTACGCTTATTCCGAAGCTACAGTTCCGAAGGTAAGCCTTATCATGAGAAAAGCTTACGGCGGCGCTTATATCGCTATGAATTCAAAGGGTACTGGTGCTGACGTCGTTTACGCTTGGCCTATCGCTGAGATCGCTGTTATGGGCGGTTCAGGTGCTGTCAGCATCATCGGCAAGAAGGCAATCGAAGCTGCTGAAGATCCTGCAGCTAAGAGGGCAGAGCTCCTTGCTGAATATAACGATAAGTTCATGAATCCTTATATCGCAGCTGAGCACGGATATGTCGATGAGGTAATCCTGCCTTCTGAGACAAGAGCCAAGATCGCTGAAGCATTTAAGATGCTTGAGACAAAAGACCGCACATTGCCTCTTAAGAAGCACGGCAATATCCCGCTTTAAGGAGGAAATGATCTGTGGATGAATCTTTGATCGTTGCAATGGCTGTCGCATGTATCGCTGAAGAAAACGGCGTAGACACAAAGAATGTCGTAGTCCGTAACTTCAGGGAAGTGCAGAAGACAAGCCTTGAGCAGTTTATCGCCGATAACGGCATTTCTTATCATAAATATCAATTAGGAGAATAAATATGAGCAAGTATCGTATTACAGTTGAAGGTAAGACATATGAGATGGATGTAGAGCTTATTGGAGCAAACGGCGCTGCAGTTGCACCCGTTGCTAAAGCTGCTACACCCGTAGCTGCAGCTCCCAAGGCAGCACCCGCACCGGTTGCATCTAAGCCTGCTGAAGTTGGTTCAGGTTCAGTAGTTGCACCTATGCCCGGTACAATCCTTAAGGTATTGAAGGCAACAGGCGATGCTGTTAAGGCCGGCGAAGTTGTTCTTATCCTTGAAGCAATGAAGATGGAAAATGAGATCACAGCACCCGTTGACGGTACTATCGCATCTTTAAGCCTTACAGAAGGCTCCACAGTTGCCGGCGGCGACTTGCTCTTCGATGTTAAGTGAGGTCATTTGATGTCTGAACTTTTTAGTACAAATAAGAAACTTCTCATAACAGATACAATCTTAAGAGACGCACATCAGAGCCAGGCTGCCACAAGAATGAAGCTTGAGGATATGCTTCCTGCATGTGAGATCCTTGATTCTATCGGTTATTATTCGATCGAATGCTGGGGCGGAGCTACTTTCGACTCATGCATGAGATTCCTTAATGAAGATCCGTGGGAGAGGCTTAGAACTCTTCGAAAAGCTCTTCCCAACACAAAGCTCCAGATGCTCCTGCGCGGCCAGAACCTTTTGGGTTACCGTCACTATGCAGATGATATGGTTGAGGCTTTCTGCGCTAAGTCGATCGAAAATGGTATCGATATAGTCCGTATTTTCGACGCGCTCAACGATATCCGTAATATGGAAGCATCGATCAGGGCAGTGAAGAAGTACGGCGGCATCGTTGAAGCTGCAATGAGCTACACAACAAGCCCTGTACACAATGAGGATTATTTCGTGGATAAGGCCGTTATCTTGGAGCAGATGGGCGCTGATACTATCTGCATCAAGGATATGGCAAACCTGCTGCTTCCTGCAGACGCTTATAGTCTTGTAAAGAAACTCAAGGAGAAGGTATCTATTCCGATCCATCTCCATACACATAACACGACCGGCACAGGCGCAATGGTTTACCTTATGGCTGCCCAGGCAGGTGTTGATATTGTAGATACTGCTCTGTCTCCCTTTGCAAATGGCACGTCACAGCCTGCTACAGAGTCTTTGGTTGCTACACTCCGCGGCACAGAGCGCGATACTGGTCTTGATCTTGTTAAGCTCAACCAGGCAGCAGTTCACTTTAAAGGTGTTGCAGCGAAAATGGAGGCTGCAGGAACCATCAGCTCCAAAGTGCTCCGTGTAGATCCTAACACTTTGCTCTATCAGGTACCGGGCGGAATGCTCTCAAACCTCTTATCCCAGTTAAAGCAGGCAAATGCTGAAGACAGGATGGAAGAGGTATTGCAGGAAGTTCCGAGAGTCCGTGAAGACTTTGGCTACCCGCCGCTCGTAACTCCTACAAGCCAGATCGTAGGTTCACAGGCTGTATTTAACGTTCTTATGGGACGCTACAAGACATTTACAAAAGAATCCAAGGGCTTGCTCCGTGGCGAATACGGCCAGCTCCCGGGCGTTGTAAATGAAGATATCCGCAAGGCTGCGATCGGCTCTGATGAAGTCATTACATGCCGTCCGGCAGATCTTTTGAAGCCTGAGCTTGAGACGATCAAGGAACAGTACAAGGACATCGCCAAGAGTGAAGAGGACGTGCTCTCCTGCGCAATGTTCCCTCAGGTTGCTCCTGAATTCATCAAGAAGAGAGACGGTCTTGATGCCAAGGAGATCACGGTAGAGTGGATTAAGTAAAAGCCGCAACAATTTATTAGTGTTTTAATTCCCTATAATCGTACTACCAGTTCGATTATAGGGATTTTTCTGTCTAACTCTAATAAGAATGTATGGTATATTAAAAACCAGCATGTGGCTTTATTTTGCATATGCTTTTAGGGGAGAGGAATAAATATATGAGAAAACTACTATGCACTTTAATGGCAGGATTTATTCTGCTGTCTTTTACAGCCTGCGGTATTGGCACCGATGAGAGCAAGCATGTTACTGATGAGATCAGCAAGAATGACGGTGATGAGACGACTGTTACTGAGACTGATCCGGAACCTTTAGAGACAAGAAAGCCTTATATACAGGCGCCTGAGAATCAGACTTTCGAGAGTTTTAAATTCGTTGTAGATAAGGTCTTCGCCTCATTAGGCGATGGCTATGACAACCTCCAGTATCAGTCTGCTGAATCATCCTTATCGAATGAACAATACGGTATAAGGAACAAGGCTCATATCTGGCGTGGAGACTCTAAGATAAAGTCAAATAACGGTCCTGACAGGTTCATAAAAGTTGAGATCTATGTTCTGGAATACAATCCGGACTCAGAAAACTATAGCAATCTGAAGGTTGGTGATGATCTCGAATTCTTTGATGAAGACTGCAGATTACCGGCTGTTGTCACAGGAATCAACGGCCCTTATGTAATCAGTTTTTATGCCGCAGAAGGTAATAACACTCTTCTTGCAGATAAAGTCGAGACACAGCCCGAGTTTACTTTAGGCAATCTTCAAAGTGCTTACGATGCATTCATGAAGATCGATCCTAATAAGCTTGCCAACATCAAATTAGACCCTGTTATCGAAAAAGAGAACTTCAGAAAATTCGAAATTCTTGTCGATAAAGTCCATGCTGCGCTGGGAATTGAAGATTACCTTAATAAGGAGTATCAGAATAAAAGTAATACAGTCAAAAACAGATATATCGGCATAAGGAACATGGTCCATATCTGGCGCGGTGAATCAGATTTGGATGGTAATGAAGTGATATGGGAGTTTAATGTTAATGTCTGGATTTTCGAGTTTGATACAGAGTCGGCTGAATATATGGATTTGAAAGAAGGCGGACTAATGTATTATTACGATAATGATTACATTAATTCAGCTGTTGTTACTGCAATAAACGGTAAGTACGTTATATGCATTGAGGCTTTGGATATCAAATATAGGAAAAAACAGGAGATAAAAGAGACAAAGCCTGAATTTACCCTGGGCAATGCACAGAGCGGATATGAGACTTTTATCAATACCAAGGTTGAGTAATATTATCCGTCCGACGTATGTTAAAATGTGTTAGAAAATAAGCCTCCAGAGGTAATCAGACATGATCAATAAAGGAAGACCGATATCAACTGAAGAGCAGAAGCAGATGCAGCTTGATATACTTTTGTATTTCGATAAATTCTGCAAGGAACACAATTTAAGATATTACCTTACTGACGGTTCATTGCTCGGCTGTATAAGGCACCAGGGATACATCCCGTGGGATGACGATATCGATGTTGAGATGCCGCGTCCGGACTGGCTTAAGCTCATAGAGATATTTAAGAATCAGGGCAATTACAAGTTGTGTGCGCCCTGTGAGAAGGCGTCGCGCTATAACTTCATTAAGATCTACGACGACAGAACATTGAAGATCGAAGATCTGACTACTTACGACGGCGATGATTATCTCGGAGTGGACATTGATGTTTTCTCTGTCGACGGCGGATCCGAAGATGAGCAGGAATTCCTGAAGATGCGCGACAAGATCCATAATATGTTTGTTAAGGCCTCATTCGTTAAATGCGGCCCCAACGGTTCATTTAAGTGGAAGGCCAGATATTATCTAACAAAGCTCACTACCGGAAACCCTGATAAGATGATGGCTAAGGCTTTGAAATTAGCCCAGACCTACGATTTTGACAAGAGCAATTACATTGCAAGATATAACCGTTATGCTATGGGTTACAGGCTTCCCAAGTCATGCTATGAGAAGGCTGTTTTAAAGGAATTCGAAGGTCATCTAATGCCCGTACCGGTCGGTTACGACGAAGTGCTTAAGGCGGCATATGGTGATTACATGAAGCTCCCGCCGGAAGAGAAGAGAGTCATTCACCACAAGAACAACTTATTCTGGAAAGAATAATCTATCAGACGAATTCTTCAGAAGACTGAGGCAGTATCTTACAGGTAGCCGTTATGTAGGGCTTGTCGATACTGTCTTTATCTTTTGCGATGACAAGTACGTATTTGCCGACTTCCATAGTCTCAGGTTCATAATCGAAGTTATAGAAAAGGGAACCGTCGAAATAAAGGAACGGGCTTATCGTACTCTCATAAACAGGCTTGGAATAGTCGACTTTCTTGGTGTCAGCCTTTTCGCCGGGTACGAAATAATAAGCGAAGTAAACAGGCTCAGCATCACTTAAGAGCTGGATAGAGAAGGCGAGAGTCTTCGTATTGATGCAGTAAGTGCCCTCAGATATGAGCGTACCATCATAATCCCACCAGCCGAGATTCTTAATAGTCGCAAAGGACGGATCCTTAATGGTATAGGATGCACCCTTGGGAGCCTTGGTCTTTGCAGGAGAACCCTTGGCACCGTCAACGATTACCTTGATCGTCTCGTCAGCCAGCGGCAGGCCGTCTTCTCTGAAGATCTTGATGTTATAGACACCCTGATCAATGAAGCCTGCGCTGGTAGTTGTTGCACCTAATGCCTTGTTAAAGGGAGCTCTGAAGAAGATATCTTCGTTAGCTTGAGGTTCGCTCTTATAAAGCTCTACGTTGTCTTTGGAAACAATATAATAGAAATTCTTATCCGGGTTATCCGTAAACCAGATATCAAGTTCGATGCTCGTGGTGTTCTCGTATTTGCCGTTTTCAGCAAAGAGCCACGATGTCCTGTCAAAAAGATCAGGCGTATCAGGACCGAATTCGAATTTCTCGTCCATAAAAGCGAATAGATTGTTTAGCTTTGCCAAAGTATCAGATGTGGCAAGCCAGCGGCCCTCTTTATTCTTGTTGAAAGTAAAATCAATGTCGTATGACATATTTTCAGAGCATGAATTTAATGCCTGAAGATATGCATCCGGATAGCCTACAAGCTCATTAAACGCGGTTACATAGTCTTTTATTGTAAACGTTACTGTGCATGAAGCGGACTTGCCCTGAGTGGTAATTGTCTCTTCGTTTACGGTGTAAGTGATGGTTTTTGCGATTGCATCCTTAAGATTTGCCTGGTCGTAGTTTTTATCAGAGAGTAAGAGCTTTTCCGAAAAGGCAGAAGCTGTTGCATCATCAACAGGATCCGTGTTATCCAGGATCCTAGCGGCATCCATATACTGAATGCACTTGGCATATGTATCGATCACAGGCTTAACTTCTTCAGGCTTTGCATCACAGGAGGCCAGGGATAATGCAAACGCTAAAACAAGCAGGGAAGAGAGCATCTTCTTAAAAATCTTCATCAAAAACCTCCGGTATTCTTATTATCCTCAACGAATATAATACCGCAAAAGTTCCGAAATATATAAATATATTCAATTGACCTTTATATTTTAAAATAAGATAATAACAACTCGAATAAAGTAGGGCAGGGGATCTCCCCTGTTTATTAGAGAGGGAAGAGGCGTGAAGTTCAGTAAAGACAGCCTTAAAGCAGCTGTTAAGGACAACAAGAATATACTGGTCAACATTTTAGGTGCGTTCCTCGTAAAGGGCGGATCTATGCTTTTGACGCTGTTTTTGCTGCCCGCATACATCAAATTCTTCGGAAATGACAACATTCTTGGCATCTGGTACACGATCTTATCGATTATCAACTGGGTACTGGTTTTCGATCTCGGCATAGGAAACGGCCTTCGTAATAAGCTTCCCAAGGCGTTGGCTGACAAGAACGACAAGGAAGCCAAGACACTTGTATCATCGACATATTTCTCATCCGCTGCAGTCGTTGTACTGATCGGCATCATCGGAACTTTGGTTATCCAGCTGCTTAACTGGAATCAGATACTTAATATTGATGAGGTTGAGCTTTCCAGCGCAACACTCAGATATGCCATTCAGATCGTATTTATAGGCGTTCTTATTCAGTTCGTATTAAAGCTCGTAACATCGATTCTTTATGCAATACAGCGTTCCGGACTGGTAAATTTCCTTACATTCTTATCGAATGTAATCATATTCATAGTAATCAAATTGCTGCCGCCGGGAGATACTGAAGCATCGCTTATTACTATCTCATATTTCAATATTCTGGCTGTAAATCTGCCTTTGCTGGTTGTCAGCATGATCCTTTTCATGGGCAAGCTCAAAGCAGTTAGACCATCACTTAAATTCTGGTCCAAAGACACTACAAAAGCTGTGCTTAAGATCGGTCTGACGCTTTTATGGCTCCAGCTGGTATTCATGGTCATATCATCAACAAACGAATTCCTGATCACTGCATTCTGCGGACCTGCGGCAGTTGTTGAATATCAGGTGTATTTCAAGATCTTTAATTCCGTTGCTGCGATCTGTTCGCTCGTGCTTATTCCAATATGGTCAGCCGTAACCAAAGCACAGGTCGAGAAGCGCTATGAATGGATCAGGAAAACATACAAACTGCTCTTAGGTTTCAGTGTTTTAGCGCTTTTGGTACTCCTTACGATCGTATTAGTATTGCAGCCGATCGTAAACTTCTGGCTCAAAGACGAAGCGATTACAGTGTCTACTTATTATGCTGTTATCTTCGCATTGTCAGGCTTCATATTCCTGGTGCATAACGTAAATACGGCGATAGGGAACGGGTTCTCGTATTTTAAGCCACAGGTAGTCTTAATGACGCTCGCTGCGGTTCTAGATATTCCGCTTGCCTGGGTATTTGTCCAGCTGACAGGAGGGATGATAGGCGTAGTTCTGGCAAATATAATCGTCCTGCTGCCGTTTGAGATCTTAGAACCGGTATTCTTCTTCAGATATATCAACAAATTGATAAAGGCAGAAGGAGAGAGGGCGGAGCAAGAAAAATCCTGATTGCCCTTTCCCCTATTCTTTCCGAAAACGAACATGCGTTCCTTTTTTTTGTTATGACTATCTTAAATGGATTTTTATAAGGCGTTTAAGATAGAAAAATGGAAAATCCTATCTTAAATGGATAAAAAAACAGAGTTTGAGATAGTACGGAAATTCGGATGTGATTAAATGATCAGCAAGAACAAACTAATTAATCGATCTGAATCAAATTAAATAATCACACGAACAATCTGAATGAATCATTCAAGATAAAACTATAATTGTATACAGATAATTGCGTATAAGGATAACAGTATCCGGCCAGAGGTTCTGAGAGCCGGAAAAGCCATCTGATAATCTATGGTTTTGCGAATCATTATACATATATAGTATTTTTACCTCTTCTCAATTCACCAAAATTGTAATTATACCGAATTGCATATAGAGAGAAATCAGAAAAACAGGGTACTCTTCATTTTAAAAGATTTGGTGAAACCGGTTATCAGGTATATACGATCTCTGATCTTCCCTTTGTCTTGAGATAGATCGTAAATGCGATTCTGATGATTACAAGTACGATAATAATTCCAATGAGATCGATAAGAACGTTAAAGATCGTTCCGGAACGTCCGGATACGAATAACTGATGATACTCATCGAAGATCGCATTAAGGATCGTAAACCATAATGTGAAAATGATGTTCATCTCATTATCAGATCTCATGAGCTTTACAGGGCTCTCCGCATAAGATGTCTTATTGGAGATCTTGTTGGTTGATGACAGAGCCATATATGAGAAAAAAGTCAGGAGAGCAAATTCTCCGGCATGAGCTGCCATTCTTACTACACTGTCATCCTGAATATTCAGGCCGAAGATCTCATTTAAGGCAGCGACAAATCCACGGGACATTTGAGATGACTGCACACCAGTCTGTGATGACATGTAATAGATCGTAACGATCCAGGAGAGAGTCAGAACCCAGAAAATAAACGCGAGAACGCAATATCTTATCGATATTTCCTTCTCGTGCACTGTCATTTTCAGCTTTTCTGTGGTCATAGCTCTTCCCTATTATCTTTTGATAAATCAATTATATATCAATCGCGGTATTTTTTCGCATTCTTCATGGCGCGGTCGATATCTCTGTTCGCCTGCTTCTGTGCAAGAACTTCTCGCTTATCGTAGTCCTTCTTACCCCTTGCAAGACCTATCTCAAATTTGACTTTACTGTCTTTAAAATAGCACTTTGTGGGCACGAGAGTAAGACCGTCCTGTTTTACTGTGGAATAAAGACGGATTATCTCTTTCTTATGCATCAGGAGCTTTCTGGTCCTCTCAGGATCGAGATTAAACCTGTTTCCATTCTCATAAGGACTTATATGAACGCCGACGAGCCACATCTCGCCGTCTTTTACCTGAACATAAGAATCCTTCAGGTTGATCCTTCCTGCTCTAAGGCTTTTTACCTCAGTGCCGGATAAAGCCACACCCGCTTCATACCTCTCCTCGATGTAGTAATCGTGATAGGCTTTTTTGTTCTCAGCTATTATTTTTATACCTTTTTTGATTGCCATAATCGTATATTTTATATGCAAAAGCGTATTTTGCAACTTTTAGAGCGCTAAATGCCCTGATTTATTACATTTGCAGTGACGGATAAGCGTTAAGATCCAGTGAATCACGCCTGCCGTTCATGTATTCGTAGTAACCGCAGGATGCAATCATCGCAGCGTTGTCTGTGCAGTATTTAAGTTCAGGATAATAGAGCTTTATACCCTTTCGTTTAGCTGCCTTATCGAAAGTGGATCTTAGGAAAGAGTTCGCGGAAACGCCGCCTGCAAGGCAGAGCTTCTTTATTCCAGTCTGTTCCACAGCTGTCATTGTATTCTTTAAAAGTGCGTCAGCAATTGCCTGCTGGTAAGATGCCGTGAAGTCCTTGAGTTCGATCTCTTCGCCCTTCTGGCGCAATCCGTTTATGAGATTAAGCGCTGATGTCTTAAGGCCCGAAAATGAGAAATCCAGAGTATCTCCCATATGTGTCTTGGAGAATACATACTTGGAGGTGTCGCCCCCCTGCCCTGCTTTATCCATCTTAGGTCCGCCCGGATATCCAAGACCAACAACACGTGCGATCTTATCTATTGCCTCACCTGCCGCGTCATCTCTTGTTCTTCCAAGAACAGTCATGTCAGTATAATCGTCAATACGTACGATCATAGAATTACCGCCGCTTACACATAAGCAAAGGAAAGGAGGTTCCAATTCTTCAAAGCAAAGATAATTGGCTGCTATATGGCCTTTCAAATGATTTACGCCAACCAAAGGCTTGCCGGATACTTCGCATAATCCTTTCGCGCATGAAAGGCCTACGAGTAAAGCACCAACAAGGCCGGGGCCATATGTAGCGGCTACAGCATCGATATCTTCAAGAGTAACTCCTGCATCAGATAATGCCTTCTGAACTGTGGGATAAACAGCATCGACATGCATTCTTGAAGCAAGCTCAGGAACTACACCGCCGTACTGCTCGTGGAAATCTGCCTGTGAAGCAATGCAGTTGCTTAAGATGACGCGACCGTTCTTTACTACGGATGCAGCAGTCTCGTCACAGGAACTCTCTATTCCCAATATCAGAATGTCACTATTTCTGTTTAGCATTAGTATTCTCGATCAGATAGTATGAATCCAGGAAGTCCTGAATCTTTTCAATATAAAGGTTCTTATTAATCGTATATTCCTCAAGATAACCGGCACCGGATACCATGACGCTCTTGGTGATGCTGGAGTTAAGCCTGTTTCTTTCCGTTATTATCTGGTCGATCTTATCGGCACCAACGAACGTGTCGTGACCGCCGTAGATAATGAGCAAAGGAATAGGAAGTCTTGCGATCTCAGCTGCAAGGCTTAAATTGGATCCGCCTGAAGATACTCTGATCGCATAAGGAACGGAGAACTGTGTGGCAAATCCCAAAGGCTCGCTTCTTACTACCTGGGGCTTAATGTAATCGTCAGATTCTTTTGCAGGAGAATCCAGGATCATGCCTGCTATATAAGACTTGCTGAAGCCAAGGTTCTTGATCTTAGTATCGTACTTGGAAAGATCCTGCTCGCTAGCACCTTCCGGCGGAAGATTAGCATAAGCTAGTATCGAAGATGTGCATCCGGTACCGATACCGCATAAGATAACATTCGTGGTAACTGAAATCTGCTTTACGATGCCTATCGCACCAAGCACATCCTGCCATTCAAGATAGCCGTATGTGCAGCAATCACCGCCTGATGTACCGCAGTTTCTCTGGTCGAAAAGGAATACATTGTAATGGTTTTCGAGCCAGCCTTCGATCATATCGATCATTTCGACGCCGAACGGAAGTCTGTTGGAACCTGCATCATGAACGACGATTATCGTTGATATAGGATTCTTGGTCTTAAAGAACCATCCCTGCAAAGATGTCTGGCCGTCAGCAGACTCAAAGCTCGTCGTGCTGTATGAAGGCAGGATATTGGAAGGCACGTTGGTAACGATATTACCCTTAACGTTCATCAGTCTGTTCGAAGAATAAACCGTAAGAACGATGAATGCGATGATCAATACCGCGACAAAGCTCAAGGCCAACGCAAGCCTTGTGATAAACGGGCTTTTTCTTCTGGATACACTGCCCGAGAAACTTACAAAACCGCTTGAAACTCTGGCCATCAGTTAACTCCGCTTGAGCCGAATCCGCCGCCGCGGTCTTCGCCGATTGCCTTAACATTATCAGTCTCTACAAAGCTTGCGTATTCAACCTTTGCAACGACCATCTGGGCGATCCTGTCGCCTTTTCTGATCTTATATGTGCCGTGAATGCAGCCTTTGCAGTCAAGTGTCAGAGGCTCGTTTATGCCTTCATCCTGGAAGAATGAATCGTTATACATGATCACGTTTACTTCATCCCTGTATCCGCAGTCGATCGTTCCGGGAGCATTAGGGATCCTTAAAGGTGTCTTAAGAGATACGCCGCTCCTGGGTCTTATCTGTACTTCATAGCCGTAAGGGATAGCCATCTTGATTCCAACCGGAACAAGAGCTGACTTGCCGGGCTCGATTATTACGTCATCAGCTGCATAAAGGTCCATGCCGGCATCGCCGTCATGAGCATAAGAAGGAAGTTTAGCGTCTTTTCTGCACTTCTCAATATAGATCTCAGCCATTGATCTTACCTCCGGGTAATATCGTATAATTGCAGATTACGTCAAATCCCATATTTGCAATAGCTTCAGCATAATCCTGATCTACGGGATTCTTGGCTCTGCCGTAAATGGAACATGAACAATCAAGAGGATGAGGAATAACCTTTAGTTCTGTTCCTTCGTTTTCTCTCTTAGGTCTCATATCGTAATACGCATTTCCTCTGCAGAAACCACACGGTCTCTGGTTTCTTCCTGCTGCGCAGAAATCAGACTGCATCCACGGTATAAGTCCGTCTGAATGAACGATTAGCTTCGGATGCTTTCCGCTCATATCAAAGCTCTCCGTAAGAAGTCTTAAGTTGATGATAAGATCATCCGAAGATACTTCATAAGAAGGCATAACAGCGTCTGCGTAACCAAAAGCATGTGATAACGACTTGGCGCTGTAGATATTGGTTCCTCCTGAAGCATAAAGCTTAATGCCGTCCTTTAAGAACTTCCTGTCAGAGAAGATCTTCGATGTCATTACAGCCTTAAATGCATCACCCATATCAACCTTAAGTAAAGCAATAACATAATCTATCACTTTGTTGATCTTATCATGGTGAAAATCAGGCAACATTAAAACTATCTCTGCTCCCTGCTCCCTGACAAAGTCGATCGCAGTGCTGTAGATCTCAGGATCAGACAGGTCATAGATGCTGAAAGCATAGATATCAGCGCCCTCTTCCAGGATATCCTCGTTAAGTCTTAAGACAGGATATGTGTACATATTCTTGATAGTACCGGGTTCTTGTTCCTGATCGCCGAAATACTCGGAATCCTCAACATAATCAAGACCGTAGCTCTTCTTGAACGAATTGACTACATTTACTTCCAGAACAGTAAGCAGATCACGTCTTAAGTAATTGATGACGCTTACAGGACAATAGAACTTATCAGTGTTCTCGAAAATAACATCAGTAACAGTAAACGGAGTATCTAAAGTCTTACCTAATTGCTCCAAGATCCTGTCTTTTTCGAGCGGCTTGCCCTCAAAATCATCAGGAATAACAACCTTGGATTCAGCTGAGATTCCTTCAGCGATACCTTCAGTTACAAAAGCCGTTGCCGTGATCTCATTATCAGTACCCGAGATACTGATACGTACAGGAGTTCTTCTAAGATCCTGCTTGGCGATAAAGAGCTCGTGGTTCATGAGGAACACTTCCATGCCGGGCTTGAGCTTCTTAATCATGTCGGGATGAAGGCCCTTGATGTTTAGTCCGTTAAGAGCCGTATTGGTCTTCCCTACCGGGAATGAACAAATCTCTCTGGCATTCTCTCTTATCGATAAGAAATCGCCCTTCTGAGGCTCTAACGCGCCGTTCTTGATACCGACAGTAACAAGTCCGTTTCCTGCATCAAGACGGCTTATACGGCCTATTCTGACGCCATATTTGCCAGGATATTCACCTGATAACAGATGGTCGTCCTTGCTGCCGCTGAGATACTGGGATGTGAATGCTCCGCCTCTGTTGAAATTGATAAGAAGGTCATATCTGATCTCTTTTATCAGATCCTTATTGAGATTGCCTTCATAGTATGCGTCGATCATGCGTCTGTAGCAGTAAACGGCAGATCTTACATAGTTTGCATCTCTCATACGGCCTTCGATCTTAAGGCTGCTGACGCCGCTCTTAATGAGCCTTGCCAGATATTCGGAAACATCCCTGTCCTTAGGAGATAAGAGATGGCCGTCCTTAAGTCTTAAACCGTTGTTATAGAGCTGATACTCTTCCCTGCACGGCTGAGCGCATGAACCTCTGTTGCCTGATCTCGTGCCGCTTCTGTTCATTGCGGAGAAAAGGCAAAGTCCTGATGCGCATACGCATACTGCACCGTGGGCAAATACTTCTGTCTCAAGGTTATATCCGGAAGCTGCCTTGGTCCTTGTCTCTATCTCATCACAGGATAATTCTCTGGGAAGGACTACTCTGTTGGCACCAAGTTCAGCGAGCTTTTTAAATTCATCAGCGCCATAGATATTCATCTGCGTACTGCAGTTGATAGTTACATCAGGAAAATCTGCCGCAAGCTTGGTAAGTACGGCCAGATCCTGTACGATAAGTCCGTCAACGCCGATATTTACTGCTTCTGCGATCGTCGGATAAAAGAGTTCAAACTCATTATCTGACATCAATGTGTTAACAGCCAAAAATACCTTTGCTGATCTCGTGTGTGCATAATCAACGCCTTCTTCAAGCTCATCAAGGGTAAAGTTATCTGCTCCCGCTCTTGCGGAATATTCTTTTAATCCGAGATATACGGAATCGGCTCCACTGTCTACGGCAACTTTAAGGATCTCAAGGTTGCCCGCCGGAGCTAATAATTCAATCTTCTTTTTTGTTATCATCAGTCTTTTTCAAATGCTCGAATAATCCTGAATTGACCTTGTCTGCAAGCTCTTCCATAGGTGTGGGCTTGATATCAGGTCTTCTCTCTGCCGCATACTCATTAGCCTTGACTTTATAGTAAGTAAGTTCAGTCTTAAGTGTGCTGTTCTCGGCTCTCAATGCGATTATCTGGTCGCACGCCTCGAAAAGTGACATTATTGCAGTCTTATTCGTTGCGATATAAGGGTTATTTTTCTTAGTTTCTTCATAGATCTCGTCAGCGAGCTTTCCGACCTTCATCATGTGGTCGTATCCTGCATCGCCGCTTCTTACGAGATACTGGATGCCGCCTATCGTGATCTGGGCACTTTCTTCCTTCGGTTTATCATCCTGGGAAGCTTTCGCGCGTGCCTTTATCTTCTCGTCCAAAGTAATGTACTTCTTCTCGGTGACGGTCTTGGCCTTGATCTCACCTTTGTAAAGCTGCTTATATTCTACGATTGCGGGCTGATCCTTCTTACCCTTACGCTTGTAAGAGCCGTCCGAATACTTGCCAAGTAAGCTGGAATTAGATTTCCTCATTTAAAGACCTCCGCAATATTAGAAGATATATAATTATAACACTTTGCTTTATTTATAAGTAATTTCGGCGTTTTCAGCACAAGACCTTGAACAGTCTTACGAATTCGCCGGGCTCAAGTTCCTCTGCCCTGCAGTTCTCATTTAGTCCTATGTGTGTAAGCACATTAGCTATCGTTTCAGCTGAACCGAATCCAGAAAGGTTCTTCTTAAGCATCTTTCTTCTCATCGAAAAGCATGAGTTTAAGAACTTAACGAACTCAGGAGTAAGATAATCAGCGGTCATGGCTCTTGTAAAGCTAATTACAGCAGAAGTTGTTCTCGGCTGAGGTATGAATGCTGACGCAGGAACCTTGAATTCGTATTTGTATCCGCCGTAAAGGCTTGCAAGGATTGCCAAAGGTCCGTACTGCTTGGAACCGGGCTTGCAGTCGATCCTTGCTATTGCTTCATCTTCAACCATGAAGACCATCTTCCTGGCATCCGAATATTCACCGAAGAGCTTCTTCATTATGTCCGTCATTATGTAATACGGGATATTACTTACGGCGACATCAATGGAAATGCCTTCAGGACGCTCGAATTTAAGGAAATCCTGATGGAAGATAGTGGCATTGGTGATGCTCTCTTTTAAGCGTTCAGCAAGGCCTTTATCTATCTCGATGCATGCGAGGTGATCCGTTTTCAAAGACAGCGGAAAAGATAAGCTGCCAAGCCCCGGGCCTACCTCGATCACCATGTCTTCCCTATTAAGTTCACAGAGATCGACTATATTCTGGATGATATTCTCATCGCAGAGGAAATTCTGCCCGTATTTTGTTAAGGGCAGAATACCTTCTGTTTGTAAAATGTCTCTTATAGAATCTCTGTTCATCTTAAATTACAGGAAGTAAGCAACGCCGGATTCAAAGATCTTCTGATACTTGTTGCCCGGGATGTTCTTTGTAAGGTCGGACTCATATCTTTCTGTATGACCCATCTTACCAAGAACGCGTCCGTCGGGTGATGTGATACCTTCGATAGCGCAGATAGAACCGTTTGCATTGAACTCTGTATCCGATGCGAAGTTGCCGTCGAGATCAACATAGCAGGTTGCGATCTGGCCGTTAGCTGCAAGCTTTCTTACGAAGTCTTCTGAAGCTACGAACTTACCTTCACCGTGTGAGAGCGGGATGTCGTAGATCTCGCCGGGTGTGCAGAGTGAGAGCCAAGGTGACTTGTTGGTCATGATCTTGGTTCTTGCATACTTATTCTGATGTCTGCCAATGTTGTTGAAAGTGAGCGTCGGGCTGTCAGGTGTCATGTCGCAGATCTTGCCGAAAGGTACAAGACCTAACTTGATCAATGCCTGGAAGCCGTTGCAGATACCGAGTGCGAGACCGTCTCTGTTATCAAGGAGATCGGAGATAGCATCTGCGATGCCGCTGTTTCTAAGTGATGCTGTAATAAACTTACCGGAACCTTCAGGTTCGTCACCTGCTGAGAAGCCGCCCGGGATCATCATGATGTTTGCTTCACGGATCTTAGCTGCCAATTCAGCGAATGACTCGTTGATATCGTTCTGATTTCTGTTTCTGATTACGAATACTTCAGCATCAGCGCCTGCTCTCTCGAAAGCTCTTGCGGAATCGATCTCGCAGTTATTGCCCGGGAATACAGGGATGATTACCTTCGGCTTAGCTCCCTTAAGTACGCCGGGAGCAGCTTTCTTAGGCTCTCCTGCTGTATATACGTCGATTGCGAAAGGCATATCAGCGGGCTTAGCAACTGTAGGGAAAATCCTTTCGAGCTTTCCTTCATATGCTTCAACAGCATCCTTGCCGGAAAGTGTTGCGCCTGCATATGTGAAGTCGCCTGTATCGTTTGTTGTACCAAGGAACTTGCCGCCAGCCATCTCAACCTTATCTACGGCATTGCCGTCAGCAGGGATAGCTACGATGATGGAGCCAAGTGTCTTGGAGAAGAGATCTGCTTCGGAGAGCTTATCAGAGAAATCGAAACCCAACTTGTTGCCGAAACACATCTGTGCAACTCTTGCTGCAACACCTGCACTCTTAACTACAGCTGCATTCTTGATCTCGCCTCTGTCTAAGAGTTCCTTAACAGCCTTGATGACTCTTAAGACGTGATCCTTCTTGTAAGAACCCTTGCCGTCACGAGCACACTTGATGAGATAGAGCTTCTGGCCCTTTCCAGTAAGTGTAGCAGTGATGATCTTATCTGTTGTGGACATGCCTACTGCGAAGCTTACGAGCGTCGGAGGTACATGGATATCATTAAATGTACCGGACATTGAATCCTTACCGCCGATTGCAGCTGTACCATAGTCGAGCTGAGCCTTGTATGCACCTAAAAGTGCTGCAAGTGGCTTGCCCCATGATTCGTTGCTGCCCATTCTCTCGAAATATTCCTGGAATGTGAGTCTTGCCTTCAAAGGATCAACACCCATAGCGAGAAGCTTAAGAAGTGATTCAACTACAGAATGGTAAGCGCCTGCATAAGGGCTCCACTCTGTGTAGAAAGGATCGAAACCATATGTCATTACTGAGCAATCATGTGTTGTGCCGTGATCGAGCGGGATCTTAGCAGCCATACCTTCCTCAGGTGAATTCTGCATCTTACCGCCGTAAGGCCATACAACAGTAGCAGCGCCGATAGATGAGTCGAATCTCTGGATGAGGCCCTTACGTGAAGCGCCTTCCAAAGAATTAAGCGTTCCCTTAAGGCTGTCTGCAAAGCTGCCTTCTACATAGCCGTTTGCAGGTGTGTCAAGGAAGTCACCTGTTCCCTGAGGAACAACATCAGCCTGTGCATACTGTGTAGCGCCGTTTGTGTCGATGAAAGATCTGGGAAGGTCAACGATCGTATTGCCGTTCCATACCATCTTCATGATGGGCTCAGCTGTAACCTCAGCAACTACTGTAGCTTCAAGGTTCTCCTTTGCAGCTGCAGCCATGAACTTATCAAGGTCAGCAGGATGAACTACTACAGCCATTCTCTCCTGTGATTCGGAGATAGCGATTTCCGTACCGTCAAGACCGTCGTACTTCTTCGGAACTGCATCAAGGTTGATTGAAAGACCTTCAGCGAGCTCACCGATAGCAACGGAAACGCCGCCTGCACCAAAGTCATTACATCTGATGATGAGTCTTGTAACCTCAGGATCTCTGAAAAGTCTCTGGAGCTTTCTTTCCGTAGGAGGATTACCCTTCTGAACTTCAGAACCGCAAGTTACAACGGACTGGGTATCGTGAGCCTTGGATGAACCAGTAGCGCCGCCGATACCGTCACGTCCTGTTCTGCCGCCAAGGAGAACAACGATATCACCAGCCTGAGGTCTTTCTCTTACGATATTTGAAGCAGGAGCAGCACCTACAACGGCACCGATTTCCATTCTCTTTGCGATATAACCGGGATGGTAAACTTCATCAACCAAACCTGTTGCAAGACCGATCTGGTTACCATATGAAGAATAACCTGCTGCAGCTGTGCGGCAGAGCTTCTTCTGTGAGAGCTTACCCTTAAGTGTAAGTTCAACAGGTACTGTAGGATCGCCTGCACCTGTAACTCTCATTGCCTGATATACATAAGATCTTCCTGAGAGCGGGTCTCTGATAGCGCCGCCCAGGCATGTTGCAGCACCACCGAAAGGTTCGATCTCTGTAGGATGATTATGAGTCTCGTTCTTAAACATGAAGATATAATCTTCAGGCTTGCCGTCTACTTCGATCCTTACCTTGATAGAGCATGCATTGATCTCTTCAGACTCATCAAGATCAGCGAGCTTGCCGTCTTTCTTGAGCTTCTTGCCTGCGATCGTACCAATGTCCATAAGGCAGATAGGCTTCTGGCTGATCCTCTCACCGTAAACATCTTCTCTTGTAGCAAGGTAATCCTTGTATGTTTCCCTGATCTCAGCAGTGAGCTCGTCATCGCCTTCAAACTTAATGTCTGTAAGGTTTGTAAGGAATGTTGTATGACGGCAGTGGTCAGACCAGTATGTATCAAGAACACGGATCTCAGTAACTGTAGGTACTCTTCCCTGCTCTTTGAAGAAATCCTGAACGAACTTGATGTCGCTAAAACTCATTGCAAGTCCCATGGACTTCCTTAAGTTTTCGAGGTCTTCATCAGACATATCAAGGAAGCCGTCAACATTTGCTACTGTTGTAGGAATGTCATACTTATCGACAAGTGTCTCAGGCTTTTCTGCTGAAGCTTCTCTTGCTTCAACAGGGTTGATGAGATAGCTCTTGATCTTTTCCTTCTCTTCGTCAGAAACAGAACCATAGAAAGCTACGATCTTAGCGCACTTTACAATAGGTCTCTCCTTGGCAGTCATGAACTGGATACACTGAGCTGCGGAATCTGCTCTCTGATCGTACTGACCGGGCAAAGACTCAATGATGAGCACATAAGCTGCATCACTGAGATCAACAGTCTCGTCGTAGAGGATATCTACCGGCGGCTCGCTGAAGACAACAGTCTTGGCATTCTCGTACTCTTCATCAGTAACACCTGATACATCGTAACGGTTTACAACACGTACCTTCTCGATGCCTGCGACATTCAAGTCGTATTTAACATCGTGAAGGATTCCGCCTGCTTCGACGTTAAAGCCTTCTTTTTTCTCTGACAGTACTCGTCTTACATCATTCTCGTTCATAAGGTTCTCCTTGTGAAATTAATTACAGATTATCAGCGCTCTTGGAGAGCAATTCGGTGTTGTACTTTAAGAATCTCTCAAGTCCTGCGGAATCAAGAGAACCGTGTGCAAGTTTTGCCTGATCGTAGATGTGCTGTGCCAGGCGGTCAGCTTCTTCCTTCTTGGTGCCCATGGATTCAAGGGCTTCAAGTTTTGTAATGAGAGGGCTGTCGGTATTAACGACGAGCTCTTCTGTCTCAGGGAACATGTCAGCGAGTTCCTCTTCTGACATTGTACCCATTGATGACATCATTCTCTCATATTGTGCGCGCATTTCCTTCATTCTTCTGTTATGTTCTGCTTCACGGATCAAGGCAGGGAGATTATCTTTTCCCATTTCCTGCGCGAAAACGATAAGCTTCTCATTACCGACTGCACTTCTGAAGAAGTCTTTGAGCTTGTTCTTGGTCTCTTCATCGGATTCCTTGCCGGAAAGCTCAGAGTCAACACGCTTGAACTTGATATCAGGCTTCTTCATTTCCATATATGACATGAAGTTGTTGTCGATCTCCTGATCCATAACGATTACTTCAAAGCCGTCGTTCCTGCTCATCTCGACATAAGCTGCCTGAGCCTTGGGATCAGTTGTATAACGGACAGTCTTCTTATCTTCGGATGTGAGTTCCTCCAAAGTCTTGAACTTGCCGTCAACAGTATTAAAGAGGCAGATCTTCTCGACCTTCTCGTAGAACTTCTCTTCCTTCATCATGCCGTACTTAACGAATACAGAGATATCAGACCAGTACTTCTCGAAGTCTTCTCTCTGCTTCTTGAAAAGATCATTGAGCTTGTCTGATACCTTCTTGATGATGTGACCGGAAAGCTTCTTAACATATTCATCCTGCTGGAGAGCAGAACGGGATACGTTCAAAGGAAGGTCAGAGCAGTCAAGGCAGCCCTGGAGAAGGAATAAGAAATCAGGAATGATCTCTTCGATATTATCTGCAACGAAGATCTGGTGGTTATAGATCTTGATGCGTCCTTCCAAAGACTGATAGATATTGTCTGTCTTGGGGAAATAAAGGATACCCTGCAAAGTGAAAGGATAATCCATATTAAGGTGGATCCAGAATAAAGGATCCCTTCCATCGTTAAATACAGAGTGATAGAACTGCTTATATTCAGACTCAGTGCACTCTGAAGGCTTCTTAGTCCAGAGAGGTGACTTGTTGTTAACGGGAACGTAGGATACCGGCGAAGGTGTGAATGTCTCTCCCTTCTCTTCTGCTTCCTTCTTTCTCTTCTCCTCAGCTTCCTCATGGAGTCTGTCAGACTTGATGTCAACAAAGAATATGTCTGCAGGTGCGAAATAGCAGTACTTTCTGATCGTCATCCTGATTGTTGCGGAATCAAAGATCTTGATGGCATCTTCAGAGAGCTTTAATGTGATTACGGTTCCTCTGCTCTTCTTCTCAGAAGGAAGGATCTCATAATCCATACCGTCATTGGACTTCCAGATAACAGGTTCGGCATCTTCCATAAAGCTCTTTGTATCAATGGTAACCTCATCAGCTACCATGAATGCTGAATAGAATCCTAAGCCGAAGTGACCGATGATGCCGGTCTTGTCTGTTGATTCCTGCTGATACTTTGTAACGAAATCAAGTGCTCCGGAGAATGCGATCTGGTTGATATACTTCTCGACCTCATTCTCTGTCATGCCGATACCGTTATCTTCAAATGAGATAGTCTTGTTATCGTCATCGTAAGTAACAGTGATCTTGTAATCTGCCGTATCAGGCTCCTTCTCAGCCTTGCCGAGCTCAACGAGCCTTCTGTGCTTTGCAATTGCATCCGCACAGTTAGATACCAATTCTCTTACAAAGATATCCTTATCTTCATAAAGCCATTGTCTGATAACCGGGAAAATATTCTCGGTCGTAACCGAAATCTTTCCTGATTTAGCCTCCATTTATACCACCTCCAAATTATTGTCCGCTCAAAGCACGCTTAGCAGCGTCGATATATTCAGATGTATATTCCTTATACATCCTGGAGATCATCTTCAAAACTTCATTGTCAGATGACTTGAATTCATAACCGTCCATATACCTTACAGGCAGGATGTCAAAAGGCGTGCTGCTTACAAATACAGCATCAGAAGCTGGATCAAGCTCTTCAGGCTTAAATGTTCCGATCTGAAGTTCCAGACCTGAACGCTTAAGAGCTTCCATTACTCTCTTTCTGGTAATACCTATAAGGATCTTATTATCAGGCGCCGAATAGACCTTGCCGTCTCTAATGACGAAGAGATTGGACATGGAGCCCTCATAGAGCTTGCCTTCGTTATCTGTTAATACGAGCTCGAAAGGAAGACCGTGTTCGTTCTCCTGCTTGAACTTCTCATTAACAGTCGTCTTGTAGTCGCCTCTGAATATCTTAAGATTGGGAGTCTTGCGTTCCCAGTTAAGAATACTTGTATTGATACCATTTTCGAATTGTTCTTCGGTAGGAATTGAAATATCAGCCTGATGTATAAGTAATACTTCTTTTGTAAGTACTATTCTGACAGAACCGTCCTTTATGCCGTCCATATCAATGAAGCTGTATGCTTCAGCTAAGATTTTCGACGTGTCGACCGGAAAGTTCTCCAGGCCCTTAACTGAATTTACGAGTCTATGGAGATGATCTTCAACGAATAAAAGAACACCGTCCTTTACCCTGACGGTCTCATAGTAAATCCTGATATCAACGGGTTTTTGGAGAGATTCGGTCAATTCCGAACGGACTCTGTAATACTTGCCACAATAAAGAAAGCCCTTGCCGATAAGATGTTCCATCAACGGATAAGCCATTAGAGTCACAGATCCCCTTGAGAAATATATAATTGCATATTATGCCACATAAGATTGTATACATAATCAGACTTTTTTACAAAACGGTAATAATGAAAACATGCACAAAAAATAATTCTTTATTCTTATTTGCTTTTATAAAGAGCCAAGATTAAAATTTGTGTGTTGACTTGTTAAGAGAGCAAGTGTATGATATGCGAAGTTTATACAAAGTTATGCATAAATATTCATAAATCGGAGGTGCCTTATGGCAAAAGAAAAATTCTTACTGGCTTATTCAGGCGGACTTGATACTTCTATCATCATCCC
>JAEEGK010000195.1_pt1 | contig 152450 bp, 147 predicted proteins | sample 8958771 | NCBI WGS metagenome assembly JAEEGK01 (sample SAMN16246547, study PRJNA631951) | gut metagenome | biome: gut microbiome; feature: rumen; material: SC-attached | host: Bos | place: Iran: Karaj | collected 2018-10 | reverse complement strand
ACTGGACAGACCTCAAGATCGTGAGCTGTCACCTCGGCAGCGGCGCTTCCATAGCAGCCATCGACCACGGCAAGAGCGTTGACACCTCCATGGGTATGACTCCGCTGGAAGGCCTTATCATGGGCTCGCGTCCCGGCGATGTGGACCCCGGCGCTCTGCAGTTCCTCTTTGAGAAAGAGCTGGCCAACGGCAAGACTTGGAAGGATATCGTAACCATGCTTAACAAGAAATGTGGCCTCGTGGGCATCAGCGGTGGCAAACAGGATATGCGCGACATCCGTGCCGGCCGCGACGCTGGCGACGAACGCTGCACCTACGCTTTCGACATGTTCGCACAGAAAGTGAAGAAATATATCGGAGCTTACATCGCTGAGATGGGCGGCTGCGACATAGTTCTGTTCACCGGCGGCATTGGCGAGAACGCTTGGTTTATGCGTCACCCCATATTGGAAAACATGGAATGCCTCGGCATCAAAGTGGATATGGAACTCAACGACAAGACTGCCGGCGAGGACGGAGTTATCTCAACCCCCGACTCCAAAGTAGCCGCCATCGTGGTTACCACCGACGAGGAATACGTTATCGCAAGCGACACCTACAACCTTGTGAAATAAACTCGCACATACATTATATATATAGGGGGGAGGAAATTCGGTTTTCTTCCCCTATTTTTTGTGATTTGAAAAAGATGTGAAAATAAAAAATACCATACAATACACCGTAGATTACTGCATTACCTCCGACGGTTGGTATTTGGGCAGGTGCAGGGAGGTGTGCGGAGCACTTACACAAGGCAAGTCTTACGACGAGCTGATGGAGAATATGAAGGAAGCCATTGCGCTTTCGCTTGAATGTAAAGGTGAATCATGTGCCGATTTCGACCTTAACTTCGTTCAGATGACCGAGGATGAGTGGAGTAGGTAGAATGGGAGAATTAAAAAAACAAACCCGCCACAAGTCTCTTGCGGCGGTTTTTTCGTTTTGCGGAAAGGAAGGGATTCGAACCCTTGAAGCGCTTTTGACGCTTACTCGCTTTCCAGGCGGGCCAGTTCAACCACTCCTGCACCTTTCCGTTTTTTCGGTTTGCAAAGATACAACTTTTTTTCGGTTTATCCGAAATTTTTTGCAATAATTATTCCAAAGTTTTGTCTTTCAGTGCTTTTCTTGTAAACAAAAACATCCGCAACGGGTGGCTACGGATGCTTTTTTAAGGTATTTTGTGGCGTTTTTGCCTTTGTAATTTACGGAATCAGCACCAGACGGAAGCCGTAGTAGCTGTAACCGAGTTGCGGGTTGTAGTTGCAGCGGTCGGTGATACGGCATCCACGGGTAGGACTCGTGTAGCAGCCGCCTTTAAGAATGCGTTCCTCGCCGTGGCGCGGACCTTTGGGGTTGTCCTGTGAGTTTTTGGTGTAAGGTCCGAGGTAGTCGCTGCACCACTCCCACACGTTGCCGCTCATGTCGTAGAGTCCCAGCTCGTTGGGTTTCTTCTGTCCCACCTTGTGGGTGTGCGAGTTGGCGTTGGGGCCGTACCAGCCGTACGAGCCGAGGTCCTGGTTGCAGCCGGCGTATTTGTAGTTCTTGCTTTTCTCGCCCCCGCGGGCGGCGTATTCCCATTCGGCCTCGGTGGGCAGCCGGAAATTGCGTCCCGTAAGGCGGTTGAGCTTGTTGATGAAAGTCTGTATGGTGTCCCAGCTCACGCGTTCCACGGGCAGGCTGTCGTGTTTCCATTTGGAGGGGTTGTAGCCCATCACCGCTTTCCAGATGTCCTGTGTCACTTCGAATTTGCCAATGGCGAAGTCGCCTACCGTCACTTCGTGTGCGGGGAACTCGTTCTCGTAGCAGTCCTTGTCCTTGGTGTTTTTGCAGCCCATGGTGAAGGTGCCGCCTTTCACTTTCACCATCTCGAAAGTGAGGTCGTTGAGGGTGATGGTGATGATGTTGGTGTCGACGGGTTTTGCGGCCACGGTGTCGCTCTTCGCGGTGTCGTTCTGTATTTCCGTCTCGATGGGGTATTGGGCTTTGGCCACCAGAGCCGCAAGTGTCAAAAGTGCAAAAAATAACTTCTGTTTCATTATTTTACAGACTATTTGTTGTTATTTTCCGAAAATTTCTTTGAGTTTGTTTTCCAGATCTGTGCCGCGCAGGTTACGAGCAATCACCTTGCCATCTTTGTCGATAAGCACGGTGGCGGGGATTGAGGTGATGCCGTAGGTTGCACCGCCGGAGGATGTCCATCCGTTGAGGTCGCTCACGTGGTTTGGCCACACCAGTCCGTCGCTCTTGATGGCTTGTGTCCACGAGTTGCGGTCGCGGTCGAGGGAGACGCTGAAGATGTCGAATCCCATCGATTTGTATTTGTGGTAGAGTTTCACCACGTTGGGGTTTTCGTTGCGGCAGGGGCGGCACCACGATGCCCAGAAGTCGAGCAGCACCACTTTGCCGCGTAGGTTGCTGAGTTTAAGGGTTTTGCCTTCCGGCGATTTCATCTCGATGTCGGGGGCGGGGGTGCCGGGCAACATCACCGATTTCACTTTCTGGTCGATGTATTTCACCATCTGGTCGTTGGGATAGTCTTTGATAAGGGCGTCGCGCACTTCGACGTAGAGGGGGGCGTAGGTGTCGAACTGGTTCTCGAAGAAAGTCACCAGCAGTGCGCTGAAGAGTCGGCTTTTGTTGTCGCGGAGCAGTTTTTCAATCTGGTCGAAGGTGGCGGGCACCATAGTCTCGAAAGCGTTCTGTATCTCTCTGCGGCGCGATTCTTCGGCGGTCTGGTATTCGCGGTTGAGGGCTTCCACCGGCTCGTTGATGTCGAGGAATTTTTTATAGAGCAGCATCTCGTCCGACGATTTCACGTTGCTTATCAGCACTGTCTGGCCGAGGCTGTAGTCCACCACTATTTTCGCTTTCGGCTCGAAGATGGCGTAGGAGGTCAGTCCCGAGGGCTGGAATTGCAGCAGCAGCAGGTTTTTGTTGGCGTTGTCGATTTCGAAACTGTAGGCTCCGTTGTCGGGAACCACGGTCTGCAGCGGCACCAGTTTGTTGCCGTCCACGGCGTTCACCACTATCTTTTCGCACGGGGTGCTTCCCGAAATTTTGCCGGAAACCTTGGTGGTCTGGGCTTGCATGGTATTTATTGCTAACAAGGTGGCCAGTACGGCGACGAAAGCGTTTATCTTCATAATGATAATGTGTTTGTGTTAATAACTGACTGACAGAAAGTTGCTGTCTTTGCGACGCTTTTCTGCTATTCTGCAAATTTACACAAAAAAATGATTATTTTTATATAGAGATATAAATTTTTGAACACGAATCGCACGAATCACACAAATATTTGTGTTAATTAGTGCTATTCGTGTTCTTTAATTATAGAGGAAAATACGATATTTTCTTGTTTTTTTCGACAAAAAAATCCGATGACACGAAAATATTGTCACAAGTCGTAAAATAAACCACTCAAAGCGCAAAAAGAAAAAGTTGTATATCTCGTTTTTTTTTGGTATCTTTGCAGATTGCTTTTTTTGTGAAAAAAAGGCTTGGAAATTATTGTTTTTTGACAAGAATTAAATCTGTAAAGATATGAAAAACAGTGATATGGATCCTGTGATACTGTCGGCTCTGCGCGAAGACATTGGCGACGGCGACCACAGCACATTGGCCTGCATTTCGCCCGACAACCGCGGCAAAGCCCGCATGATTGCCAAGGCCGACGGAATTATTTGTGGCATTCCGGTAGGAAAACGTGTGTTCGAACTGGTGGACCCCACGCTGGTCGTTACCACCTATAAAACCGACGGCGAGGCCGTTGCCAAAGGCGACCTGATACTCACGGTGGAGGGTCCTTCGGGTTCGATACTCACCGCCGAGCGCACCGCACTTAATTTCATTCAGCGCATGAGCGGCATCGCCACGCAGACCCACGCCATGACCGACATGCTTAAGGGTATGCACACCAAGCTCCTCGACACCCGCAAGACCACGCCCAACCTGCGCATTTTCGAAAAATATGCCGTGAAAACCGGCGGCGGTGAGAACCACCGTTTCGGCCTTTACGACATGATAATGCTGAAGGACAATCATATAGACTTCGCCGGAGGCATCGAGAAAGCCATCGCCAAAACCAACGACTACCTCAAGGCCAAGGGCAAAAACCTCAAGATTGAGATAGAGGTGCGCAACCTCGACGAGCTGAACCGCGTTCTGGCCGTGGGCAATGTGCACCGCATCATGCTCGACAATTTCACCCCCGAACTGCTGAAGGAGGCCGTCAAAATCATCGGCGGACGCTACGAGACCGAGGCCTCGGGCGGAATTACCGACAAAACCCTTCTGCAATACGCCGAAAGCTGGGTGGACTACATCTCCGTCGGCGCGCTGACGCATCATATTAAAAGTCTGGACATTAGCCTTGTGGTGTAAGCCATGAAAAGGATAGAAAAGTTGAAAAAACGTAAGGAAAGTCTGGTGGAGTATTTCCAGAAACTTCCCCGCAAGCTGCTCTACAAGCGGCCGGTGCGTAAGTTTCTGCATCTTATCAAGCAGATAACGCTGCCGGGCTTCCAGGGCGTGCCCATTTTCGACGTGCTCGACTTTTTTATCCGCAACCTGCTCAAGGAATCCATCGCCAACCGCGCCAAGGCCATGGCGTTCTCGTTTTTCCTTGCGTTGTTTCCCATGCTGCTGTTCCTGTTCTCGCTGTTGCCCTATTTCCCCATTCAGGGCATTATCAACGAGCTCTATTCGGCCCTCAACGAGATGCTGCCCGCCGATGTCTATGCCAAGGTGATAAACACTATGGACGAGATACTTACGCACAAACATACGGTACTGCTATCTGTCGGATTCTTAGGCACTTTGGTGGTGTCGGTCAACGGTATGGACTCCATAATGCAGGCTTTCAACCAGTCGTTGAACATCATCGAAACACGTAGTTTTATTAAGCGAAAACTGCTGTGTCTGTACCTCGTGCTGCTGCTTTTCGTGCTTGTGGCGGTGGTGCTTACCATCATGATGGGATACAAACATTTCACGGCCTATTTGCTGTCGCGGGATTTGCTTGCCGAAAATTTCTGGTACTACGCCATGAATGTGGGCAAATGGATTCTGATGATTGCCATAGGTTTGTTTGTGATTTCGTCTATCTACTACGTGGCTCCCGTTAAAAAACAGCGTTTGAATTTCTTTTCGGCAGGAGCGTCGCTCTCCACAGTGCTTTTCTTCCTCGTAACGGCCGGTTTCCGTCTGTATATCGAGAATTTCTCCAATTACAACGCCCTGTACGGCTCCATCGGAACGCTGATAATAGTGATGCTGTGGATTCAGCTCAGCTGTATGATACTTCTTATAGGTTACGAACTGAATATCAGCATTGTAACCACCAAAAACAAAGACAATCCGTTTATACACGGAAAGATAGTGAACAAACCTGCAGAAGCTGAAGTGGCTGCAGAAAATGAAAATAATACTGAAGAAAATAAATGATATGGAAATAGACATCCCCAAAGGTATTGAAAACCAACTGACAAAGACCGTCCTCGACAGCGACTCCGCCTCCAACTGCGGCTCGGGGCTGCTGCCGGTGTTCGCTACGCCCGCCCTTGTGGCGTTTATGGAGCAGACGGCACACACTTCCATCGAGCATCTTCTGCCCGAAGGACTTACCACCGTGGGAGCGGAAATCAATGTGAAACATCTGAAAGCCACGCCGTTGGGAATGCAGATACGTTGTCATTCCACCCTTGTGGAGTCCGACGGCCGCAGGCTGGTGTTCAACATCGAGGCATACGACGAAGTGGCCAAGATAGGGGAGGCGGTGCATATCAGATATGTCGTTGATTCCAAACGTTTTATGGATAAGTTAGGAAAGAAATAATTGTTACTGAATAAACTTCTCAAACCATGATAATAATAAAAGAAGGCAACAAACAGGTGGCGCAAAAAAGCAACGCCGAACGTTTCAAGATGATAGCCAAGACCATATTCGGGCTGGAGGAGGTACTTGCCGCCGAGCTTAAAGAGCTGGGTGCCGAGGACATCACCCCCGTAACGCGTGCCGTGACCTTCACCGGCACTATGGAAACCCTCTACAAAGCCAACTACTGCTGTCGCACCGCCCTTGCCATCCTCAAGCCTTTCGCCGAGTTCGAGGCCAACGACGAGCAAGAACTCTACGACAATGTGTATAAAATCGAGTGGGAGCATATCCTCGACGTGGATGCCACTTTCTTTATCGAATCGGCGGCCAACAGCAAGATTTTCACCAACTCGTACTACGCCGCCCTCAAGACCAAGGACGCCATTGTGGACCGTTTCCGCTCGATGTTCGGCAAACGTCCGTCGATAGACACCGAAAACCCCACCTACAAGTTCAACATACACATCTTCCAAAACCATGTGACGCTGCTGATGAACAGCTCCGGCGAGTCGCTGCACAAACGTGGCTACCGTCAGGCGGTAGGCATAGCCCCCATCAACGAGGTGCTTGCGGCAGGACTAATACAGCTCAGCGGCTGGAAAGCCGACTGCAGTTTCTTCGACCCCATGTGCGGATCGGGAACGCTACTCATCGAGGCAGCGATGTTCGCCAACAACATACCGGCGCAGTACTACCGTCGCAATTTCGCTTTCATGCGTTGGAAAGAGTTCAGCATCCTCGACTGGAAACGTGTTAAAGAACGTGCCGACAGGGAGATACGCGAGTTCGAGTACGAGATTTGGGGCTCCGACATCGACATGGGCGTGCTGCAGCAGGCCGAGACCAACCTCAAGTACGCCAAACTGCACCACGACGTGATGCTTTACAACGAGTCCATCGAAACCAAAGAACCGCCCGAAGGCGAGTGCATCATTATCACCAATCCGCCTTACGGCGAACGTATAGCTGTGGAGGACCTCAACAGCATGTACACCATGATTGGCAACACTTTCAAGAACCTCTACGGCGACGGCAAGACGGCCTGGCTCATCACCTCCGATTTCGAGGCTATGAAAAACATCGGCCTGCGTCCCTCGCGCAAGATACACCTCTTTAACGGTCCGCTGGAATGCCGTTTCCTGAAATTCGACCTCTACAGCGGCTCCAAGAAAGACAGATATAAATAATTGAAATACACAGAATAACGAATATAATAATTGAAAACGATGAAAAGATACATAATCCTGATACTGGCTTTGGCCGCAGTACCCAGCCTTTTTGCACAGATCAACCGTGGCGGCGAGCCTTACGCTTTCGCCAACAGCTTGGACAATCCCGTCGAGGTGGTGATGCCCGCCGTGGATGTGGAGCAGTATATGCTTGAGGACGAGCGTAATACCGACTCCAAACACCCGTTCCGTTTCGGTGCCGAACTCGACACCAACCTCTCGCTCACCAACTCCGGCACTTGGCAGCAACTGCCCAACGGTGACCGTGTGTGGCAGCTGAAAGTTACCTGCCGCGGGGCAAAGACGCTGAACTTCGTCTTCGACCGCTTTGTCATCCCGCAAGGAGGCCGTATGTTCATCTACACCCCCGACCGCAAGTACATTACGGGTGCTTTCACCGAGCAGAGCAACAATCCGGAGCATGTGTTCTCCACTTCGCTGTATCCCGGACAGTCGGTGATAATGGAATACTACGAACCACTGTCTGTTCGTGGCATGAGCGAGATTACCCTCTCCACCGTTATCCACGGCTATCGCGACATATTGTTCAAATCCGACAAGGGCACCTACGGCACTTCGGGTTCGTGCAACATAAACGTCAACTGTTCCGAAGGAGCCAACTGGCAGATGGAGAAACGCGGCGTGGCGTTGATAATCAACCGCGGCAGCGCACACTGCACAGGGGCGTTGATAAACAACACCTCCAACGACGGCACTCCTTATTTCCTCACCGCCAACCACTGTGTGGAGTATTACAGTCCCTCCAATTTCGTGTTTGTGTTCAAACACGAGGCGGCCACCTGTAGCGGCACTTCCGGTCCCACCATCTATTCTGTCAACTATGCCTCGCTTATAGCCAACGCCTCCAACTCCGACTTTGCTTTGCTGAAACTAAATGACACTGTGCCGATGTCGTACGACCCGCTGTATCTCGGCTGGTCGCGTTCCACCACGGCACCCACCGCTATGACCTGCATCCATCACCCCAGCGGCGATTTGAAAAAGATCTCCCACGCCGGTGCAGGCACTAGCTCCACGTATCTCGACAACACCTCCGACGACGGCACCCACTGGTGCGTGTCGCGATGGCTGCAAGGCACCACCGAAGGCGGCTCTTCGGGTTCGCCGTTGTTCAACCAGAACCACCAGATTATAGGCCAGCTGCACGGCGGCGACGCTTCGTGCTCCGACAGGCAGGGCTCCGACTACTACGGCAAATTTTCCTATTCGTGGACAAACAACAACGCTTCGTCGTCGTCGGCAAGGCTCAAGGATTGGCTCGACCCCAACAACACGGGTGCCACCACCTGTCCCGCCTACGACCCCTGCACCTCGTCTATGGACAGGGATGTGGTGGTTAGTAACGACGGAATCGACTCGGCATATTGCAACGTCACTAGTTTGAATCCCGAAATACGTATTACCAACCGCGGCAACGACACACTGCGTACCGTTGTAATAAAATACCAGCTCGACAACCAGTCGCCGCAGCAATATTCTTGGAGCGGCTCTTTGCAACTCAATATGTCAGCAACGGTTACCCTAAACAGTCTGGCCGTAACCCCTGGCAACCACGTCATCACCGTTTGGAGCGAGCAGCCCAACGGCTTGGCCGACCAGAACACCTCCAACGACACCATACGTGTCCCCATTGTCGTGAACAGTGGAACCGAGGTTACTTATCGCATATCTATCCCCGATCAGTATTCGGGTTACCTCGATTGGTTCGGCAGTTACATTAGCTGGGAGTTTGTCCGCGACGACGGCACTGTCCTTGCCTCGTACAACGAGTTGACTTCAGTGGATTTCAGCGAGTCTTTCTGCACCGAGCCGGGATGTTACACCCTGCGTATGAATATCTCGTCGTATCTGTCGCGTCTGCGTAACGAAATGACACTCGAAGGCTATGTGAACGGAGGCCGTGTGCGTACCGTAACAGGCTCCGACACAATACGTTTCTGCACCACCGATGCCGGTATGGACTTCGCCACGGAGCAGAACGACTTCGAACTCTATCCCAATCCCGCCAAACCTCACAGCCAGATTTTTGTGGACTTCGCCACCGCCGCACCGCGTCAGTATTTCATCATCGACGCCAAAGGTACGGTGCTTGCCGAAGGCCGCTTGAACGACGAACGTAATGCGATAACGCTGCCCAAACTGGCCGGCGGCATCTACTTCGTGCAGGTGGTGGATAACGAAAATGTTGCAGTTAAACGTTTGATAATAAAATAAATATGGCTAAAAAAGGCGGCACTCTTACCGACAAACAGTTAATGGATGGCGTTGAAAAAGGCGACATAAAGCCGGTTTACTTCCTCTATGGTGACGAAGGTTACGGCTTGGATCTCCTTTCCGATTTCTTCGAAACAAAGGTCGTTCCCGAGGAGAATCAGCCATTCGACCAGACTGTTGTTTACGGTCGCGATGTGAGGATGTCGTCGGTTATCGACAGTGCCAAGCAGTTTCCGACGTTCCCCACAACAACACGCCGTCTTATCCTTATAAAAGAGGCGCAGGGTATCGAAAAAGACGACTTGGACCTGCTGCCGCCATATCTGGAACACCCCTCAACCACATCGGTGATAGTGTTTGTGTTCCGTATGGACGAAAAGGAATTCAATAAGAAAACTTCCAAAGTTATCAAGGCTGTAAGCGCCCATGGAGCTGTTGTAGCAAAGAATCGTCCGTACGAAGACAAGGTGGCGGGGTGGATACTGAACTACACTGCAGGACAAGGCTACAAAATATCGCTCCCGAGCGCCACGCTCATCGCCGAAGCCCTCGGCAACGACACCGGCAAAATTGCCAACGAGCTGTCGAAAGTGTTTATCACGTTGCCGCAAGGCGGTGTAGTAACCAACGAGATAATAGAGCGTAACATCGGCATTAGCAAGGACTACAATGTGTTCGAGCTACAGAAAGCATTGGGAGAGAAGGATGTCCTGAAATGCAACCGCATTGTGAACCATTTTGCCGCCAATCCCAAGGATAATCCCATACAGATGGTGTTGCCCAACCTTTATAGCTATTTCATCAAAGTGATGATATACCAGCAACTTACCGACAAATCGTCACATTCCGTAGCTTCTGCTCTTGGCATAAATCCCTATTTTATTGGCGATTACAAGACGGCAGCACGCAATTACTCCCTGCCCAAGATGGCCGCCATTATCGGTTACCTGAAAGAGGCCGACCTTAAAAGCAAAGGCATGGGCAACACAGGCACCATCACCGACGGGGAACTGATTAAAGAACTTGTTTTCAAAATATTACACTGATATATATGCGTAAACTCATTTTTTCAACACTTCTTGCAATGCTTTTGCCGATGCTGTCGATGGCACAAAGCACCGTAAAAGGCTTTCTGTACGACAAGGACAACGGCGAGCCCGTGCCTTTCGCCAACGTGCTGTTGCAGGGCACCACATTAGGAGCTGCCTCCGACATCAACGGCTTTTTCCTGATGAATAAAATCCCCAACGGAGAATACACCCTTGTGGCGAGATGTATTGGCTACGAAGACTTTACAGAAAAAGTGTCGATAAAATCGGCAGGACAGACCGTGCAGCTGCGTATCGAGCTGAAACCCGCTTCGCAGACGCTGCAGACCGTCAAGGTGTCGGGACGTAAGCAGGAACGCCGCGAGGACACCAAGGTATCGGTGGAGAAAATCTCCCCGATGGAGATACAGCAGATGCCCTCCATAGGCGGTCAGTCGGACATAGCCCAGTACCTGCAGGTGCTGCCGGGCATCAACTTCACCGGCGACCAGGGCGGACAGCTCTACATCCGCGGCGGCTCCATGATTCAGAACAAAACCCTGCTCGACGGCATGGTGGTTTATAACCCCTTCCATTCCATAGGACTCTTTTCGGTGTTTGAGACCGATGTTATCCTCAACGCCGACGTTTATACCGGTGGCTTCGGTGCCGAATACGGCGGACGCATCTCCTCGGTGCTCGACATTACCACCCGCGACGGCAACAGCAAGCGGCACTCGGGAAAAATCAGCGTGAACACAATGGGCGCGGGACTGCTTTTGGAAGGTCCCTTGAAAAAGGAGCGTCCCGACAACGGCTCGTCGATAACATATCTTGTCACGGCCAAAAACTCGTACCTATCCGAGTCGTCGAAACTGCTCTATAGCTACATCGACGGCGGCCTGCCGTACGATTTCCTCGACGTGTATGGCAAACTGAGCTTCAAATCGGCGTCGGGCAGCAAACTCAGCGTCTTCGGCTTCGGATACAACGACTGGGTTACCAACTACCAGTCCATTGCCGACTACAAATGGAACAACTACGGAGCCGGCGCCAACTTTGTCATAGTGCCGGGCAGCGACGCCTTGGTGGAAGGCACATTGGCCTACTCCGACTACAAGATAGAGTTCAGCGATGTGCAGAACAGCGGCTTGGACCCGCGTACCAGCGAGATCGGCGGTCTTTCCGGTGTGCTCGACATTGTGAATTTCTTCGGCAAGGACAAACTTACCTACGGCATCAATGTGGAGATGTTCCGCACCGACTACTCTTTCCAGAACCAGTACTCGCGTAAGTTCGCTGTAACCGAGCATACCAGCGAGCTGGCCGTGTTCGCCACCTACAAGATGAACCGCGAACACTGGATATTGGAGCCCGGCCTGCGACTGGTGTATTACGCCTCGGTGGCCGAATTCTACCCCGAGCCGCGTCTCGCCGTCAAATACAAACTCAACGACAACCTGCGTTTCAAGCTTGCCGCCGGACTCTACAGCCAGAATTTCCTCGACGCCCGTCCCGACAACGACGTGGTGAACCTCTTCAACGGATTCCTCACCGGTTCCGAAAATCTGGGCATCACCTCCACCTTCCACGGCGAGGAGGTGAACAGCTGCGTGCAGAACGCACAGCACGTCATTCTTGGCGTGGAATACGACGCCAACGACTGGCTGTTTTTCAACGTGGAGCCTTATTTCAAAAACTTCTCCCAACTGGTGAATATGAACCGCAACCTGATGTATCCCAATACGATGGAATATCAGGACGGAGGCATCTACGAAAAACCCGAATATCTCCGCAAGGACTTCATTATTGAGACCGGCAAGGCCTACGGTATCGACTTCAGCGCGCGCTGCACCTACGGCATGTCGTACCTTTGGGTGGCCTATTCGTTGGGCTTTGTGCAACGCACCGACGAGCTTGGCACCTACAACCCGCACTACGACCGCCGTCACAACCTCAACATGCTGTTCACCTACAAGGCCGGCCAGAAACTCGACTGGGAGTTCAGCCTGCGTTGGAATTACGGCAGCGGATTCCCCTACACCCAGACCCTCGGACTTTACGAGAACCTCACTTTCGGCGGCGGCCTCAACACCGACTACCGTCTCGAAAATGGTGAGACAGGCATCTACTACGCTACCGTCAACGGCGGACGTCTGCCCTCGTACCACCGTCTCGACGCCTCGGTGAAGAAACGTTTTGCTTTCGGCAAACGCTCCATTCTCGACATCAGCCTGAGCGTTACCAACATCTACAACCGCAACAATATGTTCTACTTCAATCGTCTCACATTCGAGCGTGTGGACCAGCTGCCCATCATGCCGAGCCTTGGTATTTCGTTCACTTTTTAAATAATAAATCATTAGTTTAAACGTTGTTATAATAAAATATTGCAATATGAAAAAAAGTTTTTTTGCCATTATAATGCTGACATCGGCTTTGATGTTGGTTTCTTGCTTCAACTCGACCAACCCCAACACCAAACGAGGATCCTCGGGTAAAACACTCGAAGTGCTTGTTGTTGCCGACAACGATTTGTATTGTGGCAGTGTAAAGGACAGCATACTTGCCATATTACAACAGCCGCAGGAGTGCCTCAACCAGCCAGAGCAATGTTTCGATGTTGTTAACGTCCCTGAATCGTCGTTGAAGAATAGCGATATGTTCAAGACTCATCGCAATTTGATAATGATTCACGTTGCCGACACCAACAAAAATGTCGTTAAAATGGCCAACGATTATTGGGCACAGCCACAGATCATGTTCGATTTCAAGCTTAGTAGCCGCGACTCCGTGGCACCGTTTCTGCGCCGTTATATGCCAATCATCAAAAAGGAAGTGCGCAAATGCGAACATCCGCGTATTTTAAGGGCATACAAATCTATTGAGAACTATGAGCTGATGCAGAAACTGCGCAACAACTTCGGTTTTGAAATCACTGTTTCCAACGAGTATTACCTTTGTAAGATGAATCCTGGTTTCGCATGGCTGCGCAAGGAAACTCAGGATATGAGCATCGGTTTCATTATTAGCACTCTGCCGTACAAAAAAAGCACCGATTTCGAGCAGGCTACCATACTCGACAACCTCGACAGCTCGATGAAAAACATTCCCGGTCCTGTGGACAGCTCGTATATGTCCACCGAACGCCGTGTGGAGTCGATTACACAGCGCGTCGAGTTCAACGACCTCTATTGTGTGGAGACACGCGGTTTGTGGCGACTGCGAGGCAAGGGGTTCCTTGGCGGACCGTTCGTGAACTACACAATCCTCGCCCCCGACGGTGAAAACCTCATTATGCTCACTGGCTACGTGATGGCCCCGGGCAAAAACAAACGTGACTACCTTATGCAGGCCGAGAGTATCTGTTACACTCTCTATTTCCCCGAAGACAAGCAATAAACTGTTGAAAACATGTCAGGCCTAAAACGCATAACGCTTTTGCTGGCTTTTTTGCCACTGCTGGCGAATTCGCAAACTTTGCGGAAAGATGCCGAAATAGGCCTGTTGCTCGGCGGTATGAACTACATCGGCGACCTCAACAGCCAGTCGATGCTTGGCAAGGTGAACCCCGCCGCCGCCGCCATCTTCCGTTACGACTTCCATTCCCGCTGGGCGGTGCAGTTCAGTTTCGCCTACGGACATATCGAAGGCGGCAACCCCGACGTTATCGAGAAACGCAACCTCAGTTTCCGGTCGCAGGTAATAGAAGGCTCGCTCACCGTGCAGTTCAACTTTTTGCCTTACCAGAACGGCGCCTACGCCAAACGCTTCACGCCCTATATGTTCGCCGGGGTGGGGGTGTTCGGATTCAACCCGCAGGCACAGTACAACGGCAACTGGTACGACCTGCAGCCCCTGTGCACCGAAGGTCAGGGCCTTGACAAGTTCCCCGACCGCAAGCCGTACAGCCTGATACAGCTGAGCATACCCTTCGGCCTCGGACTGAAATGCCGCATAGGAAAATATTTCACCGTCGGGGCGGAATACGGCTTCCGCAAGACGTGGACCGACTACCTCGACGATGTAAGCACCACCTACGTGGAGCCCGAGCTGCTCACCGCCAACACCGAGGAGATGGCCGCCATTCTGGCCGACCGCAGCGGCGAATATGAGTCCGGCCACGCCTATGCCCCCGGCACACAGCGCGGCGACGACAGCCTCGACGACTGGTACGCCTTCTTCGGATTAAGTATAACAGTGAAACTCAACGTGTTCGACGTGTTCCGCAAACACCAGCGGTGCGACGCATACTGACAATAAACAATATTTATATGGACAACACATTGGATTTGAACAATATACCTCAGCACATTGCCGTGATTATGGACGGCAACGGCCGCTGGGCCAAACAGCGCAAGCACGAGCGTATCTTCGGCCACCAGAACGCCATCGAGGCGGTACGGCAAACCGTGGAACGCTGCGCCGAGCTGGGAGTGAAATACCTCACCCTCTACGCCTTCTCCACCGAAAACTGGAACCGTCCCAAAGCCGAAGTGGAGGGACTTATGGCGCTGCTTGTCAAGTGTATACGCGACGAAACGCCCACTTTGCAGAAAAACAACATACGTCTGCAGACCATCGGCAACACGGCGTCGCTGCCCGAGGCCACACGCAAACAGCTGCAGCAATGCATCGACGACACCGCCTCCAACACCCGCATGACGCTGATACTCGCCCTCAGCTACAGCGCGCGCTGGGAGATAAAACAGGCTCTGCGTAAGATTGTGGCCGACGCCAACAGCCACACCCTCGAAAGCGACGACATCACCGAGGACACCCTCGGACGCTACCTTACCACCGCCGACTACCCCGACCCCGATCTGCTTATCCGCACCAGCGGCGAATACCGCATAAGCAACTTTATGCTCTGGCAGATAGCCTACACCGAACTCTATTTCACCCCCACGCTGTGGCCCGATTTCCGCAAACAGGACCTCGACAACGCCATTCTGGACTACCAGAAACGCGAGCGCCGTTTCGGAAAAACAGGCGAACAAATAAAAAAACAATAAAAAATATAATAAATCGGCAATAGCTTCGTTAATACTGATTGCGAATAATTGTTTTTACAACAAAACGACGATGAAAATTAGAACTAAAATACTGTGGCTGACGCTGTTGATGTGCCTTGCACCACTTGCCAAAGCACAAATTGTGGTGGGCGGCAACGGCGGCGGCGACTACGACATCGATTACCTCACTCCCAAAAAATATGAGATTGGCGGCATTACCATCGAAGGAGGCGAGAACCTCGACCAGCGTATGGTGCTGATGGTGGCGCAACTTCACGTGGGTGACGTCATCCAGATACCCGGCGACAGAATCTCCGGAGCCATCGACAAACTGTGGAAACAAGGTCTTTTCGACGATGTGAAAATCGAGGTCACCAACATACAGAACGACTTGGTGTTCCTTAACATCAATCTGGTGGGACGTCCCAAACTCTCCAAATTCAAATTCCAGGGCGTTAAGAAATCCGACGCCGACAAACTGCGCGAAAACCTCGGCCTCATGGTGGGCGACGTGGTTACCGAAAACCTTCTGGTGACATCCAAAAATAAAATTCTCAGCTACTATCTCGACAAGGGTTACAACGCAGTAACCGTCGATGTGAACACCGTTCCCGACACCACTCTCAAGAAAAACGAACAGATTCTTATCTTCGACGTGCACACCGGCAAGAAAGTGCGTATCAAAGAGCTGACTTTCGAAGGCAACGAAGCCCTCTCCGACAAACGTCTGTCGCGTGCCATGAAAAACACCCACGACGTGAACTACTGGAAGAAGTTCTATTTCTGGACTTCCGGTTTCTGGAAACGCTCCAAATATATCGAATCCGACTACAACAGCGACCTCGACGAGATAGTGAACCTATATAACGAAAAAGGCTTCCGCGACGCCAAGATACTCGGCGACAGCATATATTACGACGACAAAGGCAAGATGCACCTGAAGGTGAAGGTTTACGAAGGCAAGCCCTATTATTTCCGCAACATCACCTTTACGGGAAACACCATCTATCCTTCCGAGCAGCTTGCCCGCCACCTGCGCATAGAAAAAGGTACGCCATACAACAAGACCGTCCTCGACCAGAACCTCTCGTACAACCCCAGCGGCACCGACATCAACTCGCTGTATATGGACAACGGATACCTCTTTTTCCGCGCCACACCCACCGAAGTGGCCGTGGACAACGACTCCATCGACATAGAGATACGCATACGCGAGGGTAGCCAGGCACGACTGAACAAAGTGTCGATAAAGGGCAACACCATGACCAACGACAAGGTGATAATGCGCGAGATACGCACCCGGCCGGGCGACCTCTTCAGCCGCGATGCCGTGATACGCAGCGTGCGTGAGCTCGCCACCCTCCAGTATTTCGACGAACAGAAGATAAACCCCGACGTGAAACCCAATCCCGAAAACGGCACCGTGGACATCGAGTACCAGCTCGAAGAGAAATCCACCAGCCAGATATCGCTCTCCGGCGGATGGGGAAGCAATATGATTATCGGAACGGTGGCACTTTCGTTCAACAACTTCTCGGTACGCAACATCTTCAACAAAAAGGCATGGGCCCCGCTGCCCACCGGCGACGGTCAGAAACTCTATCTGAGCGCCCAGACCAACGGCACATATTATTATTCGTTGAGCGCCGGTTTCACCGAACCGTGGCTCGGCGGCAGCAAACCGCAGTCGCTCAGCGTGTCGGTGTACCACTCGCTTTACAGCAACGGATATTATTACGACAAGGACAGCCCCAAATATAACAGTCTGAGAATTACCGGCGCCAGCGTGTCGCTTACCAAGCGTCTGTCGTGGCCCGACGACTATTTCATATTCTCGCACGCCCTCTCGTACCGTATGTACCGCGTGCAGAACTACACTTCGTTCATATTCCCCGACGGCTATGCCAACGACATCAACTACACCGCAGCCCTAAGCCGCAACTCCCTCGACTCGCCTATCTATCCACGCATGGGTTCCGAAGTGTCGGTGAGCGCACAGCTGACACCGCCCTACTCGCTCCTCGACGGCCGCGACTATAGCACTATGGACTCGCAGGAGAAATACAAATTCCTCGAATACTACAAACTGAACATACGCGGCTCGTGGATGTTCAACCTGATAAGCAATGTGGTGTTCAACGCCCGTTTCCGTTTCGGCAATATGGGCTACTACAACTCCGACATCGGACTGTCGCCTTTCGGACGCTACTATGTGGGCGGCGACGGCCTTTCGAGCTATGTGCTCGACGCCCGCGAGGTGGTGCCTATGCGCGGCTACACCACCTACGCCCTCACCCCCGAAGACGCCTCGGGCAACCGCATAGGAGCCTCGATGTTCGACAAATTCACCCTCGAGCTGCGTCAGCCCGTAACCCTCAACGCCACGGCCACCATCTACGTGCTCGGCTTTGTGGAGGGCGCCAACGCTTGGTCGAAATTCTCGCAGTTCCAGCCGTTCAAGATGTATACCTCGGCAGGACTGGGAGTGCGCCTCTATATGCCGATGTTCGGACTTATCGGCCTCGACTGGGCCTACGGCTTCAGCGACAAGGAAATAGGCGGCTCGCATTTCCATTTTTCAATCAACCAATCCATCGATTAACAAACACGAAGTATAACTTTAAAACATAATTTGATATGAAAAAAGCAATTTTCACATTAGCACTCTGTCTTGTGGCCGCCTTTGCGGCAAACGCACAGAAATACGCTTGCGTAAACACCGAATATATATTGAGCAATATTCCCGACTACGACCAAGCACAACAGACACTCGACAAATTCTCCGTCGACTGGCAGAAAGAGATTGAAGCCAAGTTCCAAGAGCTGGACAAACTGTACAAATCGTACCAGTCAGAGGCCTACCTCCTGCCCGAAGACCTGAAAAACAAACGTCAGGACGAGATTATCGAAAAGGAGAAGGAAGTGAAGGAACTCCAGAAAAAACGCTTCGGCTCCGGCGGCGACCTTGAGAAAAAACGCGAAGACCTGCTGAAACCCATTCAGGACAAGGTTTACACAGCCATCGAGAAATACGCCACCGCCAAGGGCTATTCCATTATTTTCGACAAATCCGGCGAATCGTCGATTATCTACGCCAGCGCAAAAACCGATGTCAGCGACGACATACTGAAACAGATGGGCTACACGGCAAAACAATAATGCCCTTTTGACAGAAATAGCGAAAATAAAAATAATTTCGTATATTTGCAAACGGCAACGAAAAAGCATGATTGCCGCAAGTATTTGATACGAAACAAATTAAATAGAAAAATAATATCATTACAATGAAAAAAACAATCTTAGTGTTAGCAGTTGCACTGTTCGCTTCAGCAGCTGCCTTTGCTCAAAAGCCTGTAAAACTCGGCCATATCGACGCACAGGAACTTATCAAGATAATGCCCGAAGTGGACTCGGCACAGAAAGTCCTTCAGGTGGAACAGGAAGAGGCCGAAAAGATGCTCAAATCCATGCAGACCGAACTGCAGACCCTCTACACCGAATATCAGAGCAAAAAAGACCAGATGTCGGACCTCATCAAACAGACCAAAGAGGCCGAGCTGCAGGATAAAGAAACCCGCATGCGCCAGTTTCAGGAAAATGCCGTGAAACGCTTGCAGGAACGCAACGACGAGCTTTTCGCCCCCATTCAGGAGAAGATCAAGAACGCCATAGCCAAGGTTGCCAAGGCCAACGGCTATACCTACATCTTCACCTCGGGAGCCGCCCTTTACGAAGGTGGCGACGATGTTCTGCCCCTCGTAAAGAAGGAAATGGGATTGAAGTAAATAATTTTGATAAATTTTCCCTACGTGCCATCCTTGCGGACGGCACGTTTTTTTTGTGTTGTAGGGTGGGGGAGGGCAGTGCTTAGCGCAATTTTCTGCCGTTGAGTGTGGCGGTTTGTAGGGTGTCGCCCACGTAGGTGAGTTTCAGCGAGAAGAAAGGCTCGTTGCGGCGCAGGAGGTCGAGAAAGATTTTGTCACCCTCCCAGATGTTGAGCTCGGGAATACGCTCTTTCTCCACCCATTCCAGCACTCCCTCGTCGCAGGGTTTTGGAGTGCCCGTCCATCCGGTGCAGGTGAATAGGTGCATATACTCCGTGCCGTAGATGTCGCTAACAAAGGTAACTATGCCGCGGTAACGCCATTGGGTTACGGCAAATCCCGTCTCCTCGCGCACCTCGCGCAGCATGCACTCCTCGGGACTTTCGCCCTCCTCGAACTTGCCGCCCACGCCAATCCATTTGTCGTGGTTTTCGTCGTTGGCCTTGGTGGTGCGGTGCAGCATAAGGTACTGTCCGTCGCGTTCCAGATAGCATAAAGAGGTCTGTTTCATGGGTGAGATGTTTGGGAGGTTAATAGCACTGATAGTCGTAGAGCACATTGCCGAAATCCAGTCGTAGCAGTGCATCGGAGTTTATGAAAAGGCGTGCCGAGCCGCAATCGCCCCAAATGGTGCAGAATCGGGAATCGTTTTCGGCATTTTCCTCGGCATCAATGGTGGGGATTTGGAGAAGAAGTATATCGTGGGCACTGTATTCCTCGTATTCGTCGCACTGCTCAAAATTCGGGAACCCGAGCATTTGAAAATCCTTTTCCGAAACACATTGGTATATGGGGTTGTTGCCCAGCACAATGTCGTCGGGTACTTTGTCGCGCTGTTCTTCGGGGAGAAGCCGTTTTACGTAGTCGCTTACATCAGGTGCGTCCATCTTGTCGTCATAAAGGTTTTTGATAGCTGTGGCCGCAAGGTCGTTGAAATTTCTGCACGTTTGGTTGATACACGAGGTGCCGAGTTGCATGTTTAGGGCATATTCACGCGCCACAGGCGAGTATTCCAATGTCTCCACACGTGGATATGACTCCAGTTGCAGCTTATCCACATAAGTGCTGATATGGCCGTGGTACACCAAACGGAAGTCGGACTGGAGTGTGTAGTCATTATAATTGACGCCATAGCCTTTCAATAATATCTCGTCGTCAGAGGATATGAAGAACTGAAGCATACCCGTTTTTGGCAAGGGTTCCAGAGGCGGACATTGCTCGAAATTGACTTGAAAAACCATTGCCATGGGCTTGCCTTTGGAATCGGTGGGGTATGGTTTCGAAGCATCCCAATATGGTGTGCCACCCAACTTGCTGTCGATAACAGAGGGTTTGCGACTGTGGTCAATTGAGAAACGCAGGCAGGGCTGCGGTGGGCAAAGGCGGTTTATTTCATCCGAGATGGCGTTGGATTTTTTTACCATAGCATCAATTAGTTCCTTGTCTGGAATAAAAGTGTCGTCGGGCAGTTCCTCGTTTCTTTTTGCCATTTTACGATTCTTTATATAGCTCCAAATATTTTTCGATACAAAGATAATAAACAATCCTGCCAACAGAACCATTGTTTTCCAATGTCCGTAGGTCAAACCACGGTACATTGCAAAGGCGAACAACGCCGCCCACAATATGTACTGCACAATTGTAGCTACTTTTCCCTTGTCCATTTTTATTGAGTTTATTTAATGTAACAGTCCTTTACGTTTTTGTGGATTTTTCTGCAAAGTTACGATTATTATTTCGAAATTGACAAACAATTTTCAACTTCCAACTCTCAACTTTCAATTTTCAACTATTTTTGTAGTTTCTTGTGGTTCCGCACTCGTAGTTGAACAGCCACAAGTTGCCGTCCGCGCCAAAGCTGTAGAGTCCTTCGGATAATCTTTCTTTTTTAATAACATGGAATGTGCCTAAAAACTAAAGATTTGATTTTTTCATGTTTATATATTTTCCCTTTGTAAAAAAAATACCCCCATCTATCAAAGTATAGCACTTCTTTTCTCCCAAACCATTTTCTAACTACACATTTAACTCTGTAGTCAAGCCCTTCTTTATCAACGATTGAATCATTTTTTAAATTATTGATTGATTCTAATAAAATCTCAGTTTGGTTTAATATTCTATTTGCTGGAGGCCAACATTTAATTGTGATTTTTAATGTAGACGCTTTTTCAACTTCATTATAATTAATGCCAATATTGGTTTCAGTACTAAGAGGAATAACATACAAATCTATTCTTCTGACTTGAGATTCTGCTGAATTACATTTGACCAACAAAATCATTACAAGAAAAAACAAATATAATAGTTTTTTATTAGCCATAATATTATTATTCTAATCCCCTTTCTTTAACTTATTGAAATTCATGGCTTTATCGCGACTAAAGCCCTGCAAAGTTGCTATTTTCCCAAAATTGACAAACAATTTTCAACTTTCAACTTTCAATTTTCAACTACTTCGACCAGTACTCCACCCATTCCTGTTCGTCTTCGGAGAGTTCGCTCATATCCACCTTATAGTTGGGGTTTGGCACATACCATTTGGTGGAATTGAAGAAATCCTGCAGTTTTTTGGTTTTGAACACAAAGCCGCGGTAGGCGAAAGGCACGTTGCGCAGTATCTGCCGTTGGTCGCGGGTGAAGTCTTTTAGTTCCACACCGTTTGTCGCCATTCCTTTATAAAGGTTGTAACGCTGTTTCTTTATCATTTCTAGCACGTGGGCTGGTGTGTTTTGGCTGTCGTAGTCGTTCCATATATAGTGCATCATGTTGGGTTTGCTGATAGAGAGTTCCCCGTCGGGGTGAAAATTGGTGCGGTGGAAGGTGAGGTTGCCGTTGAGGATATGGAATACCGCATAGCGTGTTTCGTAAACGGTGGTCATATTTTTGCGTCCTTTTCCCTCGTTTTTCCAGTCGCCGGCATCCTTGAAAAAGGTTGCAGGGATTAAGAATGACTCGCAGTCGCCCATGTCGATGTTGAGTGTGAAATCGTCGATGCCGTTGTTGGCCCAGCGGTTGGCGGCGGTGAGGATGTACTTGAAATAGTAGGTCTGTTCCACCGTTACCGAAAGTTTGCACCTGTAGGTGTGGCGCACTATGTTCACGCCTTTTTGGAAATTGGCGTTGAAATAATAAACGTAGTTGAAGGGACTGCTTTCGAAATCGATGGAGTCGAGCAGGGCGTCGAGTTGCTTTTTAGTCAACGACTTTATCTGTCCGTTGGTGTAGTATTGTGGGGTGCTTTTGTAGTCGGGCTCTTCGTCCGCAAAACGGAAAGTCGCCAGGCGTTGGGTTACTTGTGCCACGTTGTAGCTCAGGCGCTGGTTGTTCATAGTTACCGTAAAGTCGCTGATATATCCGTGTTCGGGATAGTAGTTGGCAAACGACACGTCGCCGCCTTGCAGCGGGGCCTCGAAGCCCACCAAGACGCTTTTCGGCCCTACGGGATTGTAGAACTCGTAATACACATCGACAAGAATGTCTTCGCCCGCTCTGCGCAGCGTGAGAATCTCTTTCTGCACGCGGATGTCCGTTTCGGTGATGGGTATCAGGTGGTTGCCCGATGCGTAATAAGCTCCGTCGTTGGCCCAGAGGCTTACAAACGACGACAGGAATATCAAAATAGAGAGTCGTTTTTTCATTGTGTGATTATTTTTGTTGATTTTGAAAATAACGTACTTCGTGGCGGTATATTATATGTATAGGGGATGAGTTTTCTCCCAAAATGCAGGCATTGGTGCCTGGCAACTTTGTTATAAATTGGTAATCAGATGGATAAGTGTGGTTTTGTAAAAATTTCGCAAAATGCGAAACGCATTTTGCGAAATTATAAAAAAGTTGTATATTTGTGGTTGAGAATAAAAAAGTATAATTATGGATAACCCATTCATTTACAGGGCGTACCAGTCGAAAGAGCTGTTTTGCGACAGGCAAAAAGAGCTTCAAAAACTGATAGAAAACGCTCTTTCGGGTGCCGATACCACGCTTATCGCCCAGCGTCGCATCGGAAAAACAGGACTTATCTACCGTCTTTTCGACGAGATAAAGACCGAAGGAATACCATTGACACCCATTTATATCGACATTTTCGCCACGCGCTCGTTGGAGGACCTTGTCAAAGTGCTGTCGGAGGCTATCTTGAGCGAATTTCCCGAACAGACTTCCATCGGCAAACGCTTTTCGCAATTTATCCGTTCGCTGCGTCCCATGATAAGCTACGACCCTCTGACATCTGCGCCGCAACTGCAGCTGACAATGCAAACGCAGCAGGAGAAGGAGCAGACACTTGGCCAGCTGCTGACTTTCCTCGACACCCAAGACACACACGTGCTATTGGCAATAGACGAGTTCCAGCAGATACGCAACTATCCGGAAAACAATGTCGAAGCCTTGTTGCGCACCCATATTCAAAGGCTGAACAACGTAACATTTCTTTTCTGTGGCAGCAAACGCCACCTGATGCTCGACATTTTCTCTTCCGAACGAAATCCATTCTACCGCAGTACCGAGTTCCTTGCATTGGACAAAATTTCCGCCGACGCTTACGCCGAATTCATCCAACAAAAATTCCGGCAGGCGGACATCGACATCGATACCGAAGCTGTGAGCTATATACTGGACTGGACACGTCGTCACACCTATTTTACACAGCGTCTTTGCCATACGGTGTTCAATATGGCCGAAAAGTCTGTGAATGTCGATTTCGTGAAACAGGCTGCGGCCGGCATACTGCAGTCCGACACCATAGTGTTCAACCAATACCAGCAGATACTCACGGCAGGACAGTGGGATTTCCTTATTGCCGTGGCCAAAGAAGGCGAAGCCCGACAGATAACATCCCAGAAATTCCTCCAGAAGTACAAACTTGGCAACGCCTCGTCGGTAAACCGTATGGTTAAATCGTTGATAGAAAAAGATTTGTTGAACGAAGACACCGAAAACGGGAAACCTGTATACAGTCTGAACGACGTTTTCCTTTCCCGTTGGCTGGCTTCAAAATATTGATATTAAAAAGCATTTTGCGCTAAAGAGATTCAAAAACTCGTTGAAAATGTTGTAATAATTGTAATTATGAAGAAAAACCTTATTTCATTAGCTCTTGTGGTTCTATGTTTGGCCATTGTGGGGTGCCAAAATGCTGAAAAGCAGGTAATAGTGCCAAGTGGATTCCTTTCCGTTGCTGATTTCTCGTCGGACGACATTGTTGTTTTGGGGACTTACGACCAAGTCGTAGCCCGCTTGGGTGAACCGGATTATCCTACCGATATGCGTTATCATCTGAAATTTTGGGATGATTCTTCGTGGATAAGGGTTATCGGATTTGGATATGAAAGTGTTGAATATAGTCGCTTGAACGACAGTGTTCAGCTTAGTTTTATCGACCTGCGCAAGACAGGTGCAAGGCTGACCTTGCAGGCTGGCGACGGTCCACGGATGATTATCGACAGCAACACCTTGTGCGATGATTTCTACCGTTATATAAACACATACGTGGATACAAGCTACGACATAAACAGCTGGCCCGACGAGGAGAAACTTACGTTCGACCCCCACTACCAGACAGACGGTCTGTTTTTTGCAGTCGGATTCCCAACCGATACCACCGATCCGTTGAACAGTCCATTAATCATGCCCGTCTTCACCCGTCACGACCGACGGCTGTGGTACATCGAGTTTCCCCCTTTGGATATGAGAGGAATTTTTAGAGACATGAAATCCAACCGAGAGTCACACCGCCGCTCGTTTGGCTGTTTGCCATAAAAATCGTATCTTTGCAAACCAATTTCGACAATTTTTTTTAATTAAATTGTTGTTGAAATGCTCCTTGCCGCAAGCGGTAGAATTAATGCTCCTAGCCGCAAGCGGCAGAAATCAAGGGAATCTCAAAAATAATTTCGCCGTAGGCGAAAGCAATTTACAAGATTTAAAAGATTTGTTCACAATACAAAATTGATTTTTAAGGAGTTTACGATTGCTTCGCAATTCTTTCGCCAACGGCGAAAAGGAGAAAAATCAACAAGATTAACAAGATCTCGTGAGCCGAAGGCGAACAGGAGAAAAAAAACAAAGATGACGAACGAGGAGACCAAGAAATTCATAGCCGAGCACGCTGCCGACGACACGGCACAGCTGTTGCTGCAACGCCACCGTTACCCCGACGTTGACGTGGCTTTTGCCGTGCAGCAGATCGAAGGGCGTCGCAAAGCCGTGCACAAACTCCCCGCCCTCGTCGCCAACCCAGATTTTGTGTTCCCTCCCAAGCTCAACCTCGAGCAGGCCTCCTCCGAACTCACCGCCGACTACAAAGCCCGCCGTTTTGTCGAGGGCAAGACGGTTATTGACATCACCGGTGGATTGGGCATCGACAGCCTGTTTTTTGCCCGTCGCGCCGCCAAAGTAACGTATATTGAACAAAACACTGAACTTTTCGAAATTGCCAAGCATAATTTCAATGTTTTGGGACTTGATAATATAGAATGTGTCTGTGGCAATTCGGAAGAGGTGTTGCCAAACCTCACTGCAACCGCCGACCTTATTTATGCCGACCCCGCCCGCCGCGACGAACACAACCGCCGCATGGTGTCCCTTGCCGACTGCACCCCCGACATTGTTCAGTTCCTCCCCAAACTATTCCAAATAGCCCCGCAGGTGCTGATAAAAGCCTCGCCCATGCTCGACATCACGCAGGCGCACCGCGAGCTCGGGCAGGTGGCCGAAACCACCGTTTTGGCTGTTAAGGACGAATGCCGCGAGCTTCTGTTCCTCTGTCGGGAATCCGCTGCCGAGCCAAGTCCGACAACATGTGTGAATATAATCGGGACGGAAAAAGCAGAAACTTTTGTCCCCACCGACATCGAACTTTCGTCGAAACCCGCTCTTGCCCCGCAGGCGTTACATTATATATACGACCCCAATGTTTCCGTCGCCAAGGCGGGATACGCAAAGGCCGTTTTTGTGCGTTTCGGACTTGCGCAGCTGCACCCCAACACCCATCTAGGCACCGGCGAGGAGCTGTTTTCGGACTTCCCCGGACGCATTTTCGAAGTCGCGGAAGTGACTGGACTCTCCGCCAAGGCTGTAAGGCAGGCCATTCCCGAGGGTAGGGCCAACATGATTTGCCGCAACTTTCCGCAGTCCGCCGACGAGCTGCGAAAAAAGCTGAAACTATCCGACGGCGGCGACGTATATTTAATAGCAACAACACTCGCAAAAGGCGAAAAAATTGGACTTCTGTGTCGGAAAGTGGACAAAAACCTGTCCGAAAAGCTGTGAAATATTTTTAGAAATTATGTTATTTTTAAAATAACATTTTATTGCTATATTTTTGGTAATAAACTAATTAACCCGCTTTTCAAAAACTAAAAAAAACTTAAATTCATAAAAAATCCGGTGGCTGTGTTTGCCATTCGGAAAAAAAAGTGTACTTTTGCAAACTCAAAAAATAAACGACAAAACAGAAATAATATTATAAAGATGAGTACATTAAGTTACAAAACAGTCTCGGCCAACGCCCAAACCGTTCAGAAGGAATGGATACTGATCGACGCAGAGAACCAGACCTTGGGACGTTTGGCAACAAGAGTGGCCAACGTATTGCGCGGCAAACACAAGCCGTCGTACACACCGCACGTTGATTGCGGCGACAACGTTATCATTATCAACGCTGAAAAAGTGATCCTCACCGGCAACAAGCTGACCGACAAGACCTATGTCCGTCACACTGGTTATCCTGGAGGACAGCGTTTCTCGACCCCCAAGCAGCTCCTTGCCTCGCACCCCGAGCGCATAGTTGAGCACGCAGTGCGCGGAATGCTCCCCAAAAACCGTCTGGGCGACGCCCTGTACAGAAACCTCAAGGTTTATGCAGGCCCCGAACATCCGCACCAGGCCCAAAATCCCAAAGTAGTAAATTTAAATGATATAAGATAATGGCAGAAGTAATTAACACCATCGGTAGAAGAAAAACCGCTGTGGCCCGTATCTATATGACCCCGGGTAACGGCACTATCACCGTAAACAAAAAGGATTACAAGGAATATTTCCCCACAGCACCTCTGCAATTCATCGTGCGTCAGTCGCTCGAAGTTGTTGATGCGCTCGACAAATGGGATGTGAAAGCCAACCTCGACGGCGGCGGAATCACCGGACAGGCCGAAGCACTGCGTATGGCAATAGCCAGAGCTCTCTGCGAAGCCAACATCGAAGACCGTCCCGCCCTCAAGTCGAAAGGTCTGCTCAGCCGCGACCAGCGTATGGTTGAACGTAAGAAACCCGGTCGCCCCAAAGCACGCAAACGCTTCCAGTTCAGCAAACGTTAGGCCTTTTGGATATTGTTTAGTATCTAAATTGCAACGACTCCCGTTTCTGGACTACCTTGCAATTGCTTAATTAACAGAATGTAAACAAATAAAAAAAGTATAAAAATGTCAGAATTAAAATTCGAAGAATTATTGGACGCAGGCTGTCACTTCGGACACCTGAAAAGAAAATGGAATCCCAAAATGGCTCCTTATATCTTTAAAGAGCACAACGGTATCCACGTGATCGACCTCCAAAAAACAATAGCCAAAGCCGACGAAGCTGCCGCTGCTATCAAACAGATTGCCAAATCCGGCAAGAAAGTTCTCTTTGTAGCCACCAAAAAACAGGCCAAAGACATCGTAGCCGAGACAGTGAAACCCGTCGACATGCCTTTCGTTACCGAACGTTGGCCCGGCGGTATGCTCACCAACTTCGCCACCATCCGCAAGGCTGTGAAGAAAATGAACTCCCTCGACCAGCTGATGGCCTCCAAGGAATTCAACAACATCTCCAAACGCGAACGCCTTCAGGTGCAGCGCGAGAGAGCCAAACTCGACAAGAACCTCGGTAGCATCGCCGACCTCAACCGTCTGCCCGCCGCCCTGTTCATCGTCGACATCAACAAAGAACACATTGCCGTTGCAGAGGCACGCCGCCTCAACATACCCACCTTCGCTCTGGTGGACACCAACTGCAACCCCGACTTGGTTGATTTCCCGATTCCCGCCAACGACGACGCCTCCAAATCCATAGCCGTTATCCTCCGCTATATGGTGGAAGCCATACAGGAAGGTCTCAACGAACGCGCCATGAGCAAGGAAGCCCCCGCCGAAGAGAACGCTCCCGAAGAGGAAGCTCCCAAAGCCAAGGAAGAGGAACCCGCCGCTGAGGAAGAGACCAAAGCTCCGGTGAAAAAAGCCAAAGCCGAAAGCAAGGTGAAAAAGGTGAAAGACGTAGCCGAGGCCAAACCCGCCGAAGGCGAAGCAGAGGCAAAACCCAAACGCCCCCGCAAAACCGTCAAGAAAACCACCGAAGAGAAAAAAGAAGAGTAAATAATATTCTAACGCATTAAAAACGATACTATTATGGCAAATATAACAGCATCTGATGTTAACAAACTGCGCCAGCTTACAGGCGTTGGAATGATGGACTGCAAAAAAGCTCTGGTAGAATGCGACGGCGATTTCGACAAAGCTATCGAATTCCTCAGACAAAAAGGTCAGAAAATGGCCGCCAAACGTGCCGACCGCGACGCCAACGAAGGCTGCGTGCTCGCAAAAACCAACGGCAATATCGGCGCCGTTATCATGATTAGCTGCGAAACCGACTTTGTGGCTACCAACGAAGGATTTGTCGCTTTCACAAAAAGCATTCTCGACAACGCCCTCGCCAACGGCCTCAAAACCAAGGACGAAGTTATGGCTATGACCATCGACGGTCGCGCCGTGGCCGACCTCATCACCGACCAGATCGGTAAAATCGGCGAAAAGATAGAACTGGCCCACTACGACATCGTAGAAGCCCCCGCCGTTTACTCATACATCCACCCGGGCAACCGTATGGCTTCCGTAGTGGGACTGAGCAACGCCGGTTTCGACGAAGTGGGACACAACATCGCCATGCAGGTGGTGGCTATGCGCCCCGTGGCCCTCGACGAAGCTTCCGTTCCCCAAGAAGTTAAAGACAGCGAACTGAAAGTGGCTATCGAAAAAACCAAAGAGGAACAGGTGCAGAAAGCCGTTGAAGCCGCCCTCAAGAAAGCAGGCATCAACCCCGCCCACGTCGACAGCGACGACCACATCAACTCCAACATCGCCAAAGGCTGGATCACCGAAGAAGACGGTGCCAAAGCCCGCCAGATCAAGGAGCAGGTGGCTGCCGAAAAAGCCGCTAACCTCAACGAGCAGATGATTCAGAACATCGCCAACGGACGTCTGAACAAATTCTATCAGGAAAACACCCTGATGAACCAAGAGTACATCATGGAATCCAAGGTTTCCGTAAAGGACTTCATCGCAAGAACAAACAAAGACCTCAAGGTTACCGGTTTCAAACGTCTCGAACTTGGTGCTTAAATCTTTAGCATCCGCTAATAATAAGAGGCGAACCTATCGACGGTTCGCCTCTTTTTTTTCGACAGCCGCGAGACAAGTCATTTTTTTTTCGTATCTTTGCCGATTGTTATCCGATTTGCACAATGATTAAAAGACTGATAATTAGATTCTACCGCAAACCGATGTCGCAATTCTCCCTGCTGATGTGCGATATCCTTTTGGTCGTTGTCTCTTTCTTTTTGAGCAAACTGGTGAACTATCAGGAAAATTTCCTGTCGATTTTCTCGCACACAACCGAAATCCTTGTCCAGTTTGCAATCGTTGTGGCCGTTTATGCCGCTGCTTTCGCTATCTTCAAGCCGTTCAAGAGCATTATGCGGTACACCGGTTTCGGCGACATACAGAAAGTTTTCTACGCCAACCTCGCGGCTTTCGGAGCGCTGGCGGTGGTCAAAATCATCGCTTATCTGCACAAACCTTTTGAAACTTATTTCCTTTGGGGAAGGGAGCTGATACTGCTTGTGGCCCTTGTGCTTGTGGCAATGGCCTTTGTGCGACTCTTCTCGCGTTTTGTTTACGACAACGTGATGGACAGCCGAAAAAAGGAGACCCGCCGCATAGTGATTTACGGTGCCGGCGATGCCGGAAAACTGACGTATAATGTGCTCTCCAAGGACTCCACCCTGCGCAACCGCATAGTGGCGTTTATCGACGACAATCCCGACAAACACACCAAACAGCTTAACAGCGTTCCCATCTATCCTTCGCAAAAGGTTCTTACAGAGGACTTTGTGCGCGGCAACGACATCGACGAGCTTATCATCGCCATCCCGTCGTTGCGGATGGAGGCCAAGCAGAGCATCATCGGCAAAGCTTTGGCGCTGAACCTCACCGTAAAATCCGTCCCCGACGCAAGCCGCTGGACCGAAGGTCAGTTCTCGGCCAGCCAGATAGAAAACATAAAAATCGAAGACCTGCTTGCCCGCGACCCTATAGTGTTGGACAACAGCAATATAAAATCCGAAATCGAAGGCAAGGTGATACTTGTGAGCGGTGCGGCAGGCTCCATAGGCAGCGAGCTTTCGCGACAGCTGTGCAGCTATTCGCCCCGCAGACTTGTGTTCCTCGACAACGCCGAGTCGCCGCTCTTTGATCTGCAGTTTGAACTACGTAACTCGTTTCCCGACAAGGATATAGCTTTCGTTATAGCCGACATTCGCGACAAGCTGCGGATATGGGAGGTGTTTGACAAATATTCTCCCGACATTGTCTATCATGCGGCGGCTTACAAGCATGTGCCTTTTATGGAGGAGAATCCCTACGAGGCTGTTAGTGTGAACATTTTCGGCACCAAAAACATGGCCGATGCCGCCATCAGCCACGGGGTTAAGAAATTTGTGATGGTCTCCACCGACAAGGCGGTGAATCCCACCAACGTGATGGGTGCCACCAAACGCGTGGCCGAGATATACACCCAGAGTCACACCACACCCGACACTCATTTCATCACAACAAGGTTTGGCAATGTGCTGGGTTCCAGCGGTTCGGTGATACCGTTGTTTAAAAAACAGCTGGCGCAGGGCGGTCCGCTCACCATCACGCACAAGGAGATAACCCGTTTCTTTATGACCATCCCCGAGGCCTGTAATCTTGTTTTGGAAGCCAGTTCGATGGGCACCGGCGGTGACATATTTGTGTTCGACATGGGCAAGCCCGTCAAAATCTACGATCTTGCCAAGAATATGATACGCTTGTCGCATCTCGACAACATCGAGATAAAGGAGATAGGGCTGCGACCTGGCGAAAAGCTGTACGAGGAACTGCTTGCCACCAAGGAGAACACTCTTCCTACGCATCATCCCAAGATATTGCGCGCCAAGGTGCGTAGCTACGACCCGCAGACTGTTGACGAGTGCCTGCAAAGGCTCGGGGCTATAGAAAAGACTTCCGACGAGTTCGCCATAGTGTCGGAAATAAAGGGCATTGTTCCTGAATATATCAGCAACAACAGCGTTTTCAGTTCGTTGGACAAAAAATAAACCGGCGTATTACCTTCCCAATATCTTTTGATTGACCTCCGATGTGTCGAGCACAAGGCGGAAACCAGAGAGGTTGTCGTCGTTGTCGCTGGGGCGGCATAGGCGGTAAGAGACACGGCAGAGCCTTGTTGAGTTGAAACGCGAACCGCCGCGGAAGACACGGAACATTCCTGATTCCGGGCCTTTAGGATTTTCCTGTTCTTCGGATGAGTAGAATTCCGCCCAGTCGCTGCACCATTCGCGCACGTTGCCGCTCATGTCGTATATGCCGAGTTCGTTGGGTTTCTTTTGTGCCACGGGATGCAGATATCCATCGCAGTTGTAGTAGTACCACGCCACCTCGTCGATATTGTTGCTGCCCGAGTATTTGAAGCCTCGGCTGTTTTTCCCGCCCCGTGCTGCATACTCCCATTCGGCTTCGGTGGGCAGTCGGAAACGCAGTCCCGTAACATTGTTGAGATGTTTTATGAAGGTCTGGGCGTCGCTAAAAGATATATTGTATGCAGGGAGGTCTTTTCCCCATTCGCTATAGAATTCTTCGCGTCCGGTAACGCGCCACCACAGATTTTGCGTTACTTCGGTGGTGGCTATGTAGTAACCGTTCAAGGTGACTTTGTGAACAGGAGCTTCGTCGGGCAGGGCCTCGGCATCGTAGTTTTTGCCTTTCTCGTTTTCGGTTTGTGAGCCCATATAAAAAGTGCCTCCTTCAACAAACACCATGTCGAATTTGATGCCCTTGTACGGCTCTATGGAGATCCGGTCAGCGTGCAGAACTATCTTCTCCTCGTCTTTTCGGCACGAGGCGAAGATTAACGTGCAGGTCGCAATGATTATTAATAGTAGTCCTCTGTTCATTTTTTCTTGTCTTGTTCAAAATACACAAGTCGTACTGCAAATCCCTTCGACCAGTGGTCGTGGAGTACGCTTTTTTTGTTGAAGTTGACGTAGCGGTACAACCCCGAAGAAGTCCTGTAAGATGATATTGTCCAGTAGCTTCCGAGCTTGTCGGTGCCTGTTACGTTGCGGCCGTTGCGTTCCCCGCAGAAAGGCAGGAAAACGGCACCTTCGACTTCCATCCTCTGCCAAAGTGTTTTGTCGTAAACATTAACATAAGGTGCGACTGTGCTGGAGGAGTCGCTTGCTGTGTCGGGCACGAAGGAGCAACCTTCCGGCAAAATCCAGAAGTCGGGCAGTAGTATGTACCCCATCACTCCATCGACTTTGGCCACGCCGCGTCTCTCTTTGGCAAAATAACGTTGATTTAGCAGATGGTTCCACTGCGAACTTGTCAGGGTTCGGAGCCAGCCAGCACTGTCGCCGGCGTTGGGGATGTGGTTGAAAAGGCCCCAGTCGTAGAGGTTGACAGGTGTTTGTAAGTTGGATTGCAGAAATAGGGTGTCGGTGTTGTGGAACACTGAGTAGGGAGTGATGTATGGGTCGCAGCCGCTTGTGCCCCACGAAAACAGGTCGAACCATTGGCTGCTTGTGGGAGAGAGGGCGTGGTTGCGGGAGCCTGTGCGGTCGTATTGGTTGGGAGCAAGCCGCCATTCGTTGGTGGAGGGTCTGTACTGCAAGTTGCCATGCGAGAAACGGACATTTTTCCCATTGCCCACGTCGAAAAGTCCCGAAAGCAGGCCGTTGGTGCGGGGATATACGGAGCCGTCGGCAGTACTGATCTCCACAACCACCTCTGGGTCGGCATCCTCGTCAGTGCAACACCAAAAAAGGCATGCGCAGAGTAGGAGAGAGGCTAGCTTGATATAGTGTATAATGTTTGTTTTCAATGCTTTATGTGGTTTTAAAACGGTTAAAAACACTGTTTTTCGCAATCACAAAAATAATATTTTTTTTTGCCAAAACAAACATTTTTTTGAAAAAGGTGATTAAAGATAAAGATTTTTTGTAACTTTGGGAGACAATTAAAGAAAGAAAAGAACAAGCACAAACATCCGCAAATGAGCAAGTTATATTTCCGATACGGTACCATGGGTTCCACCAAAACGCTGAACCTGCTTACCACGGCTTACAATTTCGAGGAACGCAACATCAATTTCATCTGCCTGAAACCGTCGGTGGACAACCGCGACGGCGCCGACATCATCAAATCGCGCGTGGGCATCGAGCGTAAGTGCGAGGTGGTGAAACCCGACACCAACGTCTTCGAGCTTATCCGCAACAAAAACTACACCCTTATGGAGGACAAGTTCCTAAAAATAGAGTGGGTGCTGGTGGACGAGGCGCAGTTTTTCACCGAAAAGCAGATCGACCAGCTTGCCAAGGCGGTGGACATACTCGACATAAATATAATGTGCTACGGCCTGCGCACCGACTTCCAGTCGCACCTTTTCCCTGGTTCGCAGCGTCTTTTCGAGCTTGCCGACAACATCGAGGAGGTGAAAGCCAGCTGCTCGTGCGGCCGCAAAACCTCCATCAACGCCCGTATCGACGCCGACGGCAACGTGATAACCACCGGCGAACAGGTGCTTATCGGCGGCAACGACAAATACATTGCCATGTGTCGCAAATGTTGGTACAAACGCATTCAGGAATCGAAGAACCCAAAACTGTTCTAACCCCTTTGTATCAACGCCATAACGCAAGAAAAAGAACGGCGGTGAAAATATTTTTTCCGTTTTTTGCGGAAATATGAAAAAAAAAATGTATCTTTGCAAACTCAGAAAAACATTTAAATAACAATAAAAATTCAAACAATATGGCATTTAAAGGAGAAATTGTTATTGATAAGGAACGTTGCAAAGGCTGTGCAGTATGCGTAGGAGCATGCCCCAACCAAGTAATCGAATTATCAAAGAACGTGAACGGCAAGGGCTACAACTACGCCGAAGCCGTAAAAGACGCATGCATCGGTTGCACAAGCTGTGCAATAGTATGCCCGGATGGTGTAATATCCGTCTACAAAGTTAAGTTATAAACGAAAAGAGGAATACAGAAATGGCAAAGGAATTAAAACTGATGAAGGGCAACGAAGCTATTGCCCAAGCAATGATTGCCAGTGGTACGGACGGTTATTTCGGCTATCCTATCACCCCGCAGTCTGAAGTTATGGAAACCCTTATGGCCGAAAAGCCTTGGGAAACAACAGGTATGGTAGTGCTGCAAGCCGAAAGCGAAGTGGCATCCATCAACATGGTTTACGGCGGCGCCGCAACAGGAAAGAAAGTTGCCACCTCGTCGTCATCGCCGGGAATAAGCCTGATGCAGGAAGGCCTCACCTACCTCGCAGGCGCCGAGATACCCTGCCTCGTGGTTAACGTGATGCGTGGCGGCCCCGGATTGGGAACCATCCAACCCTCGCAGTCCGACTACTTCCAGTCCACCAAGGGCGGCGGACATGGCGACTACCAGCTGTTCACCCTCGCTCCCGCTTCGGTACAGGAAATGTACGACTTCGTTTTCGAAGCCTGGGACATCGCTTTCAAATACCGCAACCCCGTGCTGATACTCTCCGACGGTGCTATCGGACAGTGCATGGAGAAACTCTACACCCGCGACAACGTTCCCCGCTGGTCGGAAGAGAAACGTCGCGAGATGGCTCCTTGGGGCACTTGGGGAAAACCCGCTACCCGCGGCCACAACATCATCACCTCCCTCGAGCTTGACTCGGCAAAACAGGAAGTGTTCAACCACAAACTGCAAGCCAAATATCAGGAAATGAGAGAGAAAGAATCGCGCTACGAAGAAATCCAGTGCGACGACGCCGAATATCTGTTCGTTGCCTACGGCTCATCCTCGCGTATATCGATGAAAGCCGTACAGCTGGCACGCGAAAAAGGCATCAAAGCCGGTCTGTTCCGTCCCATCACATTGTTCCCCTTCCCCGAAAAAGCCCTCGCCCAGAGAGCAAAACAGGTGAAAGGCATACTCAGCGTTGAGATGAGCGCCGGCCAGATGGTGGAAGACGTCCGCCTCGCCACCGGATGCAGCGTGCACGTGGAACACTTCGGTCGCCTCGGCGGTATGATACCCACCCCGAACGAAGTATTGGAAGCATTAGAAAATCAAATTATTAAAGGAAAATAAGTCATGAACACAGATATAGTAAAACCCGAAAATTTGGTTTATTCGAGAACCAAGGTTTTAACCGACGCCACAATGCACTACTGCCCGGGCTGCGGCCACGGCACCACCCACCGTATTGTTGCTGAAGTTATCGAAGAATTAGGAATTCAGGATTCAACCGTAGGCGTAGCTCCCGTAGGATGCTCCGTTCTGGCATACAACTATTTCGACGTGGACTTCCAGGAAGCAGCCCACGGACGTGCCCCCGCTCTGGCCACCGCCATCAAACGTCTCAACCCCCACCTGTCGGTATTCACCTACCAAGGCGACGGCGACCTCGCCGCTATCGGAACAGCCGAGACTATCCACGCTGCCAACCGCGGCGAGAACATCACCATGATATTCGTGAACAACGGTATCTACGGTATGACCGGCGGTCAGATGGCCCCCACCACCCTTGTGGGAATGAAATCGGCCACCACACCCTACGGCCGTAGAGTGGACCTGAACGGCTACCCCCTGCGTATAACCGAGATTTTGGCCACACTGCCCGGCACCTGCTTCGTGAGCCGCCAGAGCGTGCACACCCCCGCAGCCGTGCGCAAAGCCAAAAAAGCTATCCGTCAGGCATTTGAGAACCAGCAGCAGAAAAAAGGCCTTTCCTTCGTAGAGATAGTCTCCAACTGCAACTCCGGCTGGAAAATGACTCCAGTACAAGCCAACAAATGGATGGAAGAGAACATGTTCCCCAACTACCCCATCGGCGACATCAAGGTCGACGGCAAGATAGTTGAAGGCATCGGCACCGACCGCCTCGTTGTCGACCACCCGCTCACAGTAGTTCAATAACCCATTAAAAATTATCGAAAAAATGACAGAAGAAATCATAATAGCCGGTTTTGGAGGACAAGGCGTCCTCTCTATGGGCAAAATATTGGCCTACTCCGGAGCAATGCAAGACAAGGAAGTTAGCTGGATGCCCTCCTATGGTCCCGAAATGCGCGGCGGCACAGCCAACGTGTCCGTCATCATCAGCGACGAACGCATAAGCTCGCCCATCATCAACCATTTCGACACCGCTATCATCCTCAACCAACAGTCGTTGGACAAATTCGAACAGAGTGTGAAACCCGGCGGCGTGCTGCTGTACGACCCCAACGGAATCACCAAAGAACCCACCCGCAAGGACATCAACATCTACAAAGTGGCTGCCACCGAAAAGGCTGCAGAACTTGGCATGGCAAAAGTGTTCAACATGATTGTGCTGGGCGCTTTCCTGCAGGTGAAACCCGTGGTTACCGAAGAGTTCATCGAAAAAGGTCTGAAGAAATCACTGCCCGAACGTCACCACAAACTCATACCCGAAAACCTGAAAGCCGTTCAGACCGGTAAGGAGATTGTGCAGACCGTACAGACTGTGAAATAAAACTTTTTTCACAATAACCGAAAGACGGACTTCCACTCGGAAGCCCGTCTTTTTTTTTGTTTTTTCGACAACGGATTGCACGAATTGGCACGGATTTTGCCGTTTATATATAATTGATATCTACATGCTTTTGCCCCTTCGGGGCGATTTTTGCGAATCCTCGCAATTTCCACGACGATGTCCGCGTAACCCGTATTTCCCGTGGACGTTGCCCACGGCTACCCCCAATTCCCGTGGACGTTGTCCGCGGCTGACGGATTTATGCCCTTTCAGGGCGTTTTTCGGATGAGTACGCCCCGAAGGGGCAGCCATCCATTAGCATAGGGCAACGCCCTATTGAAAATGACGGGCGTATAATACATAATCGCCCCGAAGGGGCAAAACCGACTAACCCATGGCAACGTCATGGGATAAGGCAACGCCGTAGGATGATGGAGGCAACGCCGTAGAACCACACAATAATAACAAGGGTTGGCCGTTATATAAATGATTAAGGCGAATAAAACAATCCCGGGAGAAAAAAACAAAAAAATGGCACAATCGCTTTGTAAAATATATTTGCATGTCGTATTCCATGTAAAGAATACCAGCCCCGTCGTCAAAGATGAACATCTGGAACAATTGCACAACTACATTGGGGCACTTGTGAACACTACCGGCTGTCAGGTGCTGTGCGTTGGTGGCATCGACAACCACATTCACGCTCTGCTACTTTTCTCACGCACGGAAACCATAGCACATGTGGTAGAAGAGATGAAACGCAACAGCAGCCGATGGATAAAGACACTCTCGCCATATTATGAAAATTTTGCTTGGCAAGGTGGCTATGGTGTGTTCTCCGTAAGCCAGTCGCAGGTTGACACGGTTGTCAAATACATCAAAAACCAAGCAAAACACCATAAAAAACAGAACTTCGAAGAGGAGTATCTGGAATTTTTACGGTTGTATAAAATTGATTACGATGAACGTTATGTTTTTTCCGATTGACGACATGCTTTTGCCCCTTCGGGGCGAATCATGCGAATCCTCGCAATTCCCACGGACGATGTCCGTGGTTACCCGTATTTCCCGTGGACGTTGCCCACGGCTGACGGATTTATGCCCTTTCAGGGCGTAGAGGACACACACGCCCCGCAGGGGCAACACCGATTAACCCATGGCAACGCCGTAGGGAAAAAAACAAAAGAAACAAAAAACACATATTAAAAAAGCCCACATTATGTCAATCATAAAGAATGACGGTTTCTATTTTTTTTGAGTGGAATAACGGCCAAAAATCATCACTCATAATGGATAAAAGGGTGGAGGCTATTATAGAATATGTGAATTCACACAATATTCTCTCTTTGACCATTCAACCACATATGCATGATGTTATAGATTGTCCAGACGTTATCTTGCATGAGATAACTGATTTAGGTTTTTTGGAACGCATGCCCAATTTGACGGAAATTGCCATTATGGATGTAGCGGATTGTGATGTGGGTGGTTTGTACAGTCTGAAAAACCTCAGGTCTTTAACAATCTCAAATTGCACAAATAATTCATCGAAGAATGTCCGTGTCGATTTTTCAAAATTTGATAAACTTGCAGAATTATCGACGGATTGGTTCGACAAAGGCTTTGATATTTTCAAGAATTCTGAACTTATTTCTGCCGCCATTTATAAATATCGTCCACAAAATCAAGATTTTTCGGAGCTGCCATTGCCCAAAAACATCAAGAATCTAGAATTGGTGCAATCTAATATCAGCAGTCTGAACGGAGCTCAATGCGACTCCCTTGAAAAATTGGAACTTTTCTATTGTCCTAAACTGGAAACCCTAAACGGGATAACTGCTTTCTCGAGACACTTGCAAAGGCTGATGATATAGAACGCTGTCCATCTGACTGGATACGAAGATATTACATGTTGCAAATCTTTGGAAAGCGTGGTGTTCGCCAATTGTGGAAATATTGGCTCTTTGAATTGGGTGAAATCCATGGAAAAATTATCTCATTTTGTTTTGGAAAAGACGGTTGTCGAAGACGGAGATATGAAAAACCTACTGACAATCGACAAAGTGGCGTTTACAAACAAACAGCATTACAACTGTAAATGTAGGATTGGCAAACGAGCCGACTGGGGGTATGAAATAGTCCCAAACGATTAGTTAACCCATTGCACATGATTTTTCTCTAACTTTCAAATTTTATTTTGTATCTTTGCAGACGTAAATACTATTGCGTTACACAAAAAAAACAGTAATATGAAGAAAAACGCCCTCATTTTATGTATAGTAATGGCTTTTGCTATGGTTCAGACGGTCTTTTCGCAGGATGTCACTTTGAGATTTACCAGTGCAAAGACTGATGGCACATACGTGCGTTTGGACTCGGTGACGGTGCAAAACACAAATCGATCGTGGAGCGAAACTGTTGTTTACCCCGACACGGTTCTGAATCTCCAAATGGCAGGGATTTTTTCGGCACAAGCCAGTGCAACAGACATTGTAGCGTACCCCAACCCCTTCAACGGCACTACCAATGTGGCCGTAACCATGCCACAAAGCAGCGATGCTATGGTGCAGGTGTTCAATCTCGCCGGACAGAAAGTTCTGGAGCGTGCCATGAAACTTGAATCGGGCGAAAACCTCTTCGAAGTACGTCTGCAGGAACCTCAGGCGTATCTGTTGTCAATAACCACCACTCATGGCTGCAGAACCATAAAATTGCTCAACCGTAATGCTGGCGGAGGAAACAGTTTGTCGTTTCGAGGCAACGGAAACATTCAGGAAAAACTCCACACCTCGCAACCTTTTCAGGATAGAGATGTGTTGAGAATAATTGGATATGCGACAGAAAACAACAGTGTTGTTACTAGTAGAGAAGTGCTACAAGAACTGTTTGTAAGCCATAATTACACTTTGGTTTTCGGTATGACATCTGTTCCGGTGGGAGATGAGGAATATTTTTTCTCTGTTGGACCCAATAGGCATGTGCTTATTTCCAGTGGTAACTTGCAATACACCACTAATGGCACTCATACCGTGGCAGGTGGCGGCGCAGACATTGGTACTTGGCGTTTTGCTCCAAACCCTTGGGATGTTATAGGAAACGCTAACAGCAACATTTCCTCAAACAACACTTCTTGGATAGACCTTTTTGGTTGGGGGACAAGTGGATACAATAATAAATATCCATATATGACAAGCGTAAATAGCATCGACTATGGTAATGGATATTATGATATAGCAAACACTAACTACGACTGGGGTGTTTACAATGCCATCTCCAACGGTGGCAACCAGCCAGGACTTTGGCGCACATTGACCCAATCCGAGTGGCTATATCTACTTAATTACCGCAGCACAAATTCCGGTATACGTTACGCGAAAGCAACTTTGAACAATGTGTCTGGTCTGATAATAGTGCCCGACGATTGGGAAACCTCAACATATACCCTTAATAGTACAAACGACACCAGTGCAGCTTTTTCGGCCAATATTATCACTACTTCGCAATGGCCGGTGTTGGAGGTTGCCGGTTGTGTATTCCTGCCTGTCGCTGGTTATCGATATTACACAACAGTGTTCTTGCCTAGTACCAACGGCGACTATTGGACGGCCACATACTACGACGAGTACTCTTCCTACTTTATGAATATCATTGCCAGCAATGTTAATTCTTTCTCAAATCATGGCCGTTATTTTGGGCGTTCTGTCCGCCTTGTACAAGATGTGCCTTAATTGGATTCTTTACTATCTGGCAAAACGTGTAATACATACTCGCCCCAAAGGGGCATAACCGACCACCCCATGGCGTTGCCATGGGGTGATAGCGACATCGCCACAGCACAAGTCATAGTCCTTACACCAATTGGGACTTCTAAATTCCTAAAGAAAAAACATTTTTCACTGCAAAATCCCCACTATTCACAAAAAAATCGTATCTTTGCAGTTTTAATTTTCGTAACAAAAAAAGCAATGAAAGTACCAGAACATTACTACGACGAGATTTTCGACTTTGCGGGACAGTGGGACGTGCCCTCGCGCTGCGGCCTGAAAATCCGCGACTACAACGGCAAAAAGATAATCATCGTTACCGAACTGTATCAGGAAAACACCGGCACCTCGGTAACCTACAACGGCGCCTCGCTGGCCGAGCAGATATGCCAGGCTAAAGGTATTTCCACCGACAATATGATCTATATCGAGTGCAACCCCGACACCAACTCCAAACTTTCGTTCTACGACGAGGAGTTTTTCGAGGTCTCTTTCGAAAAAAACGACGAGGGACACCTCTGCCAGCCCACATACCGGCAACTAGCCCCCGAAATCATCAAAGAATATGGCATATAACTATAAACGAAAACTCTTTATGTCCATCCTCTCTTTCATAATCAGTTCCGTAGCCTTCCATGCCTTTGGGCAGGACACTATAGTGAAACTGTGGAAAGACGTGGACGGAGCCTACGAAGGCAAACAGCGACGCCCCGAGTTGAGGGTGTTCTACCCCAAAAACGGTGTAAACACCGGCACCTGCATGCTGATATGCCCCGGCGGCAGCTACCACCATCTGGCACTGAAAAGCGAAGGTAAGGAGGTGGCCGAATGGTTTGCCAACCAAGGGGTTACAGCCTTTGTGCTGCGCTATCGCGTGGGCTATTATGGCAACCACCAGCCCGCCATGATTGAGGATTTCCAGCGCGCCATGCAGATAATTCGCCAAAACGCCGACTTTTTCCATATCAATCCCGACAAAGTAGGGGCCATAGGCTTTTCGGCCGGCGGACATCTGGTAACCCACGGAGGCATACTGGCCGACAGCCGATACCTCAAAGCCAAGGGCATCGACTGCAAGGTGAGCACACGCCCCAATTTTGTGGTTCCGGTGTACCCTGTGGTTTCCATGCAGGACAGCATAGTGCACCAGCGCTCGCGCAAAAACCTGCTTACCGAACACTACACCAAGGAGTTGCAGGACCGTTTCTCGCTCGAACTACAAATCCCTGCCGATATGCCACCCGTCTTTCTTGTGGCCTGCAAGGACGACCCCGTGGTGGACTACCGCAACAGCGTGGCACTGCACAACGCGCTGAAAGACAAAGGCATAAAAGCCGAGTTCCATCTTTTCAACGAGGGCGGCCACGGTTTCGGCGTTGCTCGTACCAAATCCGACGAAACCAAGGACTGGCAACTGAAACTCAAGGATTGGATGATAGAAAACAATTTCTTGACGAAATAACATCCGTTTCCCGTCGTGTCGGATTTATTGCCAATGGCAATGAGCTAAAGGTGAAGAACTGCCAGTGCAGTTTCGATAGCGAAGCGGAGAATACCAAATCCGCCGCAACTGGACAACTGAAATTTTGGAGGCAATAGAATGATACTTATTTGTTTTATAATAAATTTTGTCATAAGTTTGACGATTCTCCTCTTTATCAGAAAAGGAAAAATAGTAAACCATTCCCGTGTTTTGAAAGTTATTAATATTATACATATCGCATTGCTATTATTGTTATTTGTGGGATTATTTATAATAGTATTTTTTGACATGTTATTTGAATCAATAACAATAGTGAATGATGGTAGAACATTCGGGTTCTTAATAACATTTTTATATATTTGTGTTGGTTCTGTCACTTTTTTAAGCAATGCTGTTTTTTTATTATCAAATTTACTTTCTAAAAAATAGTTGTAAAAGTTCACAAGATTGTTGAAACTCAACCGCAAAAGGAACAAAAGAAACATCTTATGCCCCACCACGCCACACATATAGTCCAAAAACTTAAAGCAGCAGCTGCGTCGTAAATAACATAATATGAAATCAATTATTAACAAGATTCTTTGTGCGGAGCTATATTTATGGGTAGTCTGTCCATCCCTAATGAAATTGTTCGTAAAGATTCCTTCTGTAAAACAAAGGATGATAAAAGCAGGATATCTTAAAATAAAGGATAATGTGACGGATTTGTCAAATTATTATTATGAATTAGGCAAAACCATTTCGATAATACACTTTCATTCAAAGGTTGTACTTCATGGTTGTGGTTTCTTACCGTTATGGCTTCTAATCTGCAAAAAAACAATAGTCTGTTTTGGATTAACCGGCATTGCAATTATTTCCCTGATATTAAGTTTTGGTATTCCTATAATGGTGGTAGAGTATTATGTGTTAAAGAATGATATATGGAAAGAATACTGGAAACAAATATTTGCACTTCCCCAATCCAAAAGAAGAAAAATAATTGCTGTCGCTTGTATTGTAGTAATTCTTTTTATAATAACGTACTGTGTTATATTTATTTTGTGCTTTCCCCATGTGAGGCATTTGACACAATAGCAGCCGCAACTTTTGATGAAAAGAATACTTCCGTAGACTCTGAAGATTCGTCTTCCGCAAAAAAAAAGCAATAAACTCCCGCCGCAGCCGTTATTGAAATGATGTTTAGCAAGTTGGTACATATAAGCGGGATTGCAAATCCCTATACTAAAGCGTGTTGGATTACAAATCCGACACGACGGAAAACAAAAAAATAGAACAACAAAGAAAACAAAATGAATAACAACTATATTACAGGTTTTTATAATGCTGTAAAAAGAAGAGGGAAACATAAAAATATCCTTTATTTTATGCCTAAAAGTCATTGTGGCTATAGTGATCAGTCAGTATTTTCGCAATCTGAATTAACATTGCCCTCACAAGTGGATTTTTATATAAAAAACATTATTCCTATTACCATATTGTCTAAAAATAAAACCATAGAATTATTAGGTGTTAATGATATTGAACTATTGGAAAATAGATTCTTGAAATTTTCAATCATCAATAATAATGAAATAATTTGTTTTGACACATTAGAAATAAATTCGGCTGGTGAATGGGATATTTTAAATTATAATAATAAATTTGTCATAACAAAAACTATTCCCAGTTTCCTTACCAATAAAATATGGGCATGGATTGATCGGGATAAAAACATATTTAATAATTTATAAGTCTATCTTTTCACAAGGTTATTTAAGGTACTTGCACCTAGCACCAGCAAAAAAAATATCAAACACAAAAAAAATACTAACCACCAAACACATCAGAATGCCCCACCACGCCACACATATAGCCCCAACATACAACACAGCCACCAACGCCTGCGGACGGCTTCTGCGTGTGGACGACGGCACGGGCTACCAAATTTTTTCTTACGACAAATTGGGGAATATCTCGGAAAATTTGCGTACCTTTGCACTACCGTTTGAAGACAGTGTTTATAATTTCCGTATGATGTTCGAATACGACACTTGGAACCGTGTGCAGCGGATTGTAAATCCCGACAGCGAGGTGGTGAGCCGTTGCTGCTAAATGTTTGATTAATACGTGCGTATATTTCGCTTTGTTTATTTCCACAAAAAATCGTATCTTTGCAGTTTTATTTATATACAAACTTGTAGTGTCAGATTTGTTGTCTGGTGCGACAAGGTATTAGGATTTGCAGTACAAAAAACAGAAAAAAACAACATAAAACCCTTACAATGAAAGGTCCCGAAATAGAATACCAGCCCCGCGAGGTGATAAAACGTTTTCAGGAAGAGAAACTGCGCGAAGACTTGCAGTATCTCGCTGCCAACTCGCCGTTCTACAAACGCATGTTCGCCACCAACGGCATCGACATCGCACAGATTAATACTTTGGAAGACCTGCAGCAAATACCCTTCACCACCAAAAGCGACCTGCAGCGGCACAACGACGATTTTCTGTGCATCCCTCGCGAGAAAATCATCGACTACATAACCACCTCGGGCACCACCGGCGACCCCGTAACCTTTGCCTGCAGCGAGAAAGACCTGCAACGTCTGGCCTACAACGAGAAAATATCGTTTATCTGCGCCGGCCTCGAGCCGAGCAACGTGCTGCAGCTGATGACCACCATCGACAAGCGTTTTATGGCGGGCCTGGCCTATTTCCTCGGCATCCGCGAGCTGGGTGCGGGCATCATACGTGTGGGCAACGGCATCCCCGAACTGCAGTGGGACACCATCAACCGCATACATCCCGACAGCATAATGTGCGTGCCGTCGTTCATCCTCAAGCTGATACAGTACGCCGAGGAGCACAACATCGACTACCGCAACTCCAGCGTCAAGCGCATCATAGGCATCGGCGAGGCATTGCGCGACCAGAATTTCGAGCTCAACGCTCTCGGTCATAAGATAAAGGATAAATGGGACGTGGACCTCTTTGCCACCTATTCCTCCACCGAGATGTCCACCACCTTCCCCGAATGCGAGTACGGCTGCGGCGGACACCATCATCCGGAACTTATCATTGTGGAGATTATTGGCGAGGACGACCGTACTGTGCCCGACGGACAGCCCGGCGAAGTGGTCGTCACCACCCTCGGCGTGGAAGCCATGCCACTGCTGCGTTTCCGCACGGGCGACATAGCCAGCATACACACCGAGCCTTGCCGCTGCGGACGGCACTCGTTCCGCATCAGTCCCTTGGTGGGACGCAAAAACTGCATGATAAAGCTGAAAGGCACCACCCTCTATCCGCCCGCTATCAGCGAGGTGCTCAACAACACCGATTATATCGAGAACTACATCATATACGTAAGCTCCACCGACGCCGGCACCGACGAGGTTACCGTAAAGATAGGCCTCCGCGACGCTTCGCGCGACGACTCCGACGTGGTGAAAGAGCTGAAAGACCGTTTCCGCGCCAAGATACGCGTGGCACCGAACATCGAGATACTGCCCGCCGACACCATCCGCAAACTCAATTTCCCGGCAATGAGCCGCAAACCAATTCAATTTGTCGATAACAGAAAATAATAACAATGGACCAGACCACCTACGACGAAATACGTCCCTACAACGACAGCGAAGTGCCCGCCGCCATACGGCGCATGGCCGACAACGAGCTGTTCCCGTTCTTTGTAAAGACAATCTATCCCGACATCGATTTCGAAGGCTTCAAACAGCAGTTCCTTCAGGTTAAGACAATCAACGAGTGGCACGACCGCATGTGGTTCCCCTTGCTGTGGCACATCATCGGCCACACCTCCACGGCCCTCACCTATTCGGGACTTGAGAACCTCGACCCCGACCGCCGTTATATGTTCGTCTCCAACCACCGCGACATCACCCTCGACGCCTCCATCCTCAACGCCGTGCTGGGCAAAAACGGACTGCGTCCCGCCGAGATAACCTTCGGCAGCAACCTGATGATAAACCAGTTTGTTACCGACCTTGGCAAGATAAGCAAGATGTTCCGTCTGGTGCGCGGAGGCACCCGCAGCGAGTTCTACCGCAATTCCATGGAGGTCTCCACCTATATGCGCCACGCCATCACCACCAAACACGAGTCGGTGTGGATAGCACAGCGCAACGGCCGCACCAAGGACGGCAACGACGCCTCCGAAACAGCATTGGTCAAGATGTTCGCCATGAGCAGCAAACTGCCCTTTGTGGAAAATTTCGGCGAGCTGAGCATCTGTCCCATAGCCATTTCGTACGAATACGAGCCCTGCGATTTTCTGAAAACCGCCGAACTCTGCGTGTCGATGCACCAAAAATATGTGAAATCGCCCATGGAGGACATGATAAGCATACGTCAGGGCATTTTCCAGAACAAAGGCCACATACACCTCGCCGTGTGTCAGCCCGTAACCCTCGACGAGCTGCGCGAGTGCGACACCTACCAGAAAAACGAGAAATTCACACACCTCGCCCATATTATCGACAAGAAAATCCACACCAATTTCAAACTGTTCAAAAACAACTACATAGCCCACGACCTGCTTACCGGCACCGACACCTACGCCAGCCAATATTCCGACAAGGACAAAGCTGATTTCCAAGCCTATATGGAGAAAGGTCTGAGCCAGCTCGACAGCTCCATCGACAGAAAAACCGCCCAAGAAGTTTTTATTAAGATTTATGCCAATCCGGTTACAAATAATAAAAACCAAAACAAATGACAGCCTTATGAAAAGGACGCTTTTTATTATCGGATTTCTGGCAGCAATGGCGTTGTGTTCCAATAGCTTGCAAGCCCAGGACCTGCGCGACCGCATTGGCAACCAAACGGGCAAGATAGACAACAGCGGCACCGTGCGCGACCGCATCGGCAACAGCGTGGGCAAAATCGACTCCGACGGCACCATCCGCGACCGTATCGGCAACAGCATAGGCAAAATCGACTCCGACGGCACTATCCGCGACCGCATAGGCAACAGCATCGGCAAAGTGGAGAGCAACGGCACCGTGCGCGACCGTATCGGCAACAGCATAGGACGTATCGACGACGACGGCACCGTGCGCGACCGCATCGGCAACAGCATCGGCTCCGCCAAAGGAGTGGACAAGAGACAGGCCGCCGTGTTTTTCTTTTTCAACAAATTCGACCAATAGCCCAGCGGCATTTCCCGCAAATGGCAGGCATGAAAAACGGTTTGAAAAATAAATTTGGTGTTGTGAAAGAAATTTCGTATTTTAGCGTTTTCAAATCAGAAACAAAAAAATAAAATATTATTATCATGAGCGAAATTTTAAACCTGAATCCCAAGGAGTTATGGGCCAATTTCCACGCCCTGACACAGATTCCCCGTCCTTCGAAACACGAGGAAAAAGTAGTTGCTTATCTGGTAGAATTTGCCAAAAAGCACAACATCGAATGCAAAGTGGACAAAACCGGTAACGTGATTATGCGCAAACCTGCCACCCCCGGCATGGAAAACCGCAAGACCGCCATTATGCAGGCACACGTCGACATGGTTCCCCAGAAGAACAACGACACCGTGCACGATTTCCTTACTGACCCCATCAAGACCCGCATCGTTGACGGTTGGGTGAAAGCCACCGGTACCACCCTCGGTGCCGACAACGGCATGGGCGCCGCCGCCGCTATGACGGTGCTGGCCTCCACCACCCTGCAGCACGGCCCGCTGGAAGCTCTCTTCACCATCGACGAAGAAACCGGCATGACAGGTGCTTTCGGCCTCGAAAAAGACGTGCTCAAAGGCGACATACTCCTCAATATGGACTCCGAAACCGAAGGCGAACTCTACGTGGGTTGCGCCGGCGGTATCGACGCCACAATCACCATCGACTATAAGATGGAGAAAACTCCCGCCAACTACTGCGCTTGCAAGCTCAGCATCGGCGGTCTGAAAGGCGGTCACAGCGGCATGGACATCATCCTCGGCCGCGGCAACGCCAACAAACTGCTGTTCCGTCACCTGCGTTGGGTTGCAGAATGTGGCATCCGTCTGATAGCCATCGACGGCGGCAACATGCGCAACGCCATACCGCGCGAAGCATCGGCAACGTTCGCAATGCCCGTGGAACATAAGGACTGCATCGTTAAGGAATTCGAGAAAATCTCCACAGCTGTGAAGAAAGAGCTCGAAGCCACCGAACCCGACTACTGCATGAAATGCGAAGATGTGGCCCTGCCCGCCGAAGTCATCTGCGACGCCGACACTCAGAAACTCATCAACACCATCATGGTTGTCCCCAACGGCATCATCCGCATGAGCAACAGCATCAAAGACCTCGTTGAGACCTCTTTGAACATCGCCATCGTTAAGACCGACGGCCAGAAATTCACCATCCACGCTCTGCTACGCAGCTCTGTGGATAGTGCCAAGGAAGCCCTCGGCGAACGTCTTGTATGCCTTGCCGAACTGGCTGGCGGAAAATGCGAACTCAGCGGCGCCTATCCCGGATGGAAACCCAACATGGATTCGCCCATACTCACCACCATGCAGAAAGTGTACAAAAACCTCTTCGGCAACGAGCCCAAGATTATGGCCATCCACGCCGGTTTGGAATGCGGACTCTTCGGCGGAATGTACCCCAACTGGGATATGATCTCCTTCGGCCCGACCATCGCACACCCCCACTCACCCGACGAAGGTGTGGAAATAGCAAGTGTGGAGAAATTCTGGAACTTCCTTGTGGAAACCCTCAAGAACATCCCCGTGAAATAATTGTAACATTCACATTACCAAAGACAACGGCACTGAAGTGCCGTTGTCTTTTTAATAAAATACCTTGCAACCCCGTAGGGGTTGCCTCTCAATAACCCCACACTACTGTGTGGGGAACCAAAACTAGAATCATGAAAATCAAAGCCCTAATACCGATAATCCTGACAATGATAACCCTGAGTTGTTCCAAAAAAGAAAAGGTGGACCTCATTGTCCACAACGCAACGGTTTATACCGTAAATGAAGATTTCGCCACTGCCGAGGCTTTCGCCGTTAAGGATGGCCGTTTCGTGGCAGTAGGAACCAACGCCGAAATCCTCGGCAAATACTCAGCCGACAGCACCCTCGACATGCAGGGCAAGTTCGTGTTTCCGGGCTTTATCGACGGCCACAGCCATTTCTGCTCACTTGGCGAGAACATAGCCCGCTATGCCGACCTGGTGGGATGCCAGTCCTTCGACGAAGTGCTGGAGCGTCTGCAAGCACATGCCGAACGCTACCCCTCCGACTGGCTCCTTGGCCGCGGCTGGGACCAGAATCTGTGGTCCGACAAAGCTTTTCCCAACAACAGCCGTCTTGAACAGCTGTTCCCCGGCAAAAATATCTGCCTCACCCGTATCGACGGCCATGCCGGACTGGTGAGCAACAGCGTGCTTGCCATGCTCGGTTTCGATAAAACCACCCGCATCAACGGCGGACTGATAGAACTCGGCGCCGACGGCAAGCCCACAGGCATACTCCTCGACAACGCTTACGACCGTGCCAAAGCCATCATCCCGAAACTCACCCCCGACGAGAAATGCAACGCCATGCTCGCCGCACAGAAAGCCTGTTTCGAGGCCGGACTCTCGGGCGTGGCCGACGCCGGTGCCAGCATCGAGAACATCAACCTTATGGACAGCCTGCAGACAGCAGGAGTGCTGAAAATCAAGATAAACGCTTTTCTCAACGACGACTCCGCCACCCTCGACTATTTCCTGCCAAAGGGCATAATAGTGAAAGAACGTCTCTCGGTGCGTACCGTGAAACTCTACGCCGACGGAGCCCTCGGCTCGCGCGGTGCCAACCTTATCGAGCCTTACAGCGACGACCCCGCCAACCGCGGACTGATGATAAATACCCTTGAATACCTCGAAAATGTCTGCCGTCGTGCCTACGATGCAGGCTATCAGGTGGGGACCCACGCCATCGGCGACGCAGGAGTGCGCAACGTGCTGAAAGTGTATGCCAAATTCCTGAAAGGCAAAAACGACCAGCGCTGGCGCATAGAGCACTCGCAGGTGGTGGACAGCAACGACATCGCTCTTTACGGCCAGTATTCCGTGATACCCTCCATACAGAGCACCCACGCCACCAGCGACATGGGCTGGGCCGCCGACCGGCTTGGCAAAGACCGTGTGCGTTACGCCTACGCCCAGCAGATGCTTCTGCAGCAGAACGGATGGCTGGTGAACGGCACCGACTTCCCCATCGAGAGCATAAAACCCCTCTACACCTTCTTTGCTGCCGTGGCCCGCAAGGACCTCAATGGCAATCCCGCCCAAGGGTTCCAGATGGAAAACGCCCTCACCCGCGAACAGGCACTGCGTTCCATAACCATTTGGGCGGCAAAGGGTTATTTCGAAGAAAAGAACAAAGGCAGCATCGAGGCCGGCAAGGAAGCCGATTTTGTGGTGCTCGACAGCGACATTATGACCATCCCCGAAATGCAGATACCGCAAACTGCAGTGTTACAGCTGTTTGTATCGGGAGAAAAGGTTTTTGAAAAATAAGTTCTAATCACTAATCACCAACCACAGTTCACTGCTCACAGATCACTAAAAGGTGAGCGACCCTTTTTCACACGATTTCGGCTAATTGGGAAATTATTTCTGCGAAATTTCAATCTTTGTGAGTCCGCCTTTTTTGCCCACCACAAAGAGTTTCGGCTGTTCGCCGTTGTGCACGAAAGTGTCCATATACAGCGGCTGGCCAATGGCGAAGGCGGCAGCGTGGAAAGTGTCGCCCTCTTTCACCTTGGAGTTCTCCGATTTCAGCACGCGGAACAGGCCGTAGCCGAGATGTTCGAGTTGCAGAGTGCGTTTGGGGTTCCACGCTATCGTAAGACGGTCGCAGGGCGTTAGGTTCACCGCCTGCACCGACGCCGTGGTGATGTCGCACGAAGTCTGCTCCGCTTCCCTGCCGCAGTAGTCGGCTACGAAAGTATGCCAGTCTGGGTAGCCCACAAAACGGCACAGCACGTCGAGGGTGGCCTCCCGAATGGTGGGATAGCCGCTGATGTCGCCCCAAAGCCGGCGCAGGGTGTTCACGCCAAGCGTCTCGTTGTTGCGGCGACGCATCTCGTCGTACAGAAGCTGGAAATCCCTGAAAGAGTCCATCCGAAGCATAGAACGCTCTTCTACAAGGCGTTTCAGCATTTCCACTTGCGGTGAGTTGGTGTCCATATATCTGTAAATTTCGTTGTGCAAAGATACGAATTTTTTCCTGCCCTAATTATGCCCTTTTGCATTTTGGTGAAAAACAGATAATTCTGAAAGCGATTTTCATAGGGGAAAACGATGATTTTTTTTTGAAATTTTTCGTGTCGTTTGATGTTTTTTTCATACTGTTTGGCAAAATTCAAAAACTTTTATTATCTTTGCAATTATTATTCGGACAATAATCATAGTTTCAATAAAAACATGGATACCGAACAGCCGTCATCCACATCGGGATACACCAATCCGCTGGATTTCAACGCTATGAACGTCTTTTCCAACCACACGGAGATGGCGTCGAGAGGCTATTGCCATCTTTTAAAGGCGCAACGCTACGGACGATGGTTCGCTCTGAAAGCTCTGCAACCGCTATATGCTGAAAATCCGCAATATGCGGCGATGCTCGAAAAGGAGTTCCAATGTGCCATAATGCTGAACCACCCCAACATTGCCGCCACCTACGGCATTGAAACCGACGCCGTTGCGGGACGCTGCATAGTGATGGAATACGTGGAAGGCCGCACCCTTGCCGAGTTTATGAAGGAAAACCCTTCCTCCGCCCGTCGCCGCAAGGTGGCCATGCAGCTGCTCGACGCGATGCAGTACTACCACGCCCTGCAGATTGTCCACCGCGACCTCAAGCCCTCCAACATCCTCGTCACCCGCAACGGCGACAACGTGAAACTTATCGACTTCGGACTTGCCGATACCGACGACTACGCAATATTTAAAGGTCCCGCCTACACCCGTGGCTACGCCGCCCCCGAGCAGACCGTCCCCGACGGCGTAATCGGCTGTCGCACCGACATCTACGCTTTCGGGCTTGTGTTGCGACAGCTGTTTCCCCGCCGCTACGCCGGCATTGTGCGACGTTGCACACAGAACGCCCCCAACCGCCGTTATCCCGACGCGCTGTCGGTACAAAAGGCCATTGTCCGTGCCGACCGGCTGCGTGTGATACTGCCTGTCGTATTAGGCTTTGCCGCTATTGCCGTTGCAGCCGTATTGCTTTTGCCAAAAACAACCCTCAACAGCACTCCCGCCACCGAAGCACAAACACCCACCGCCCAAGCAACCGACACACTGCCGCAGTCCGACATTGAACCCACCCTACCATTTCCGGCACAACAAAAGGAATATCATCCGGAACAACAGCCAGAACAACAGCCGGAACAAAAGCCTGCGCCATCTCCCGTAAAACCTGCGGCCATAGGCATCTCCATGGACGAGGCGTTGCGACTTACCAACCGCATCTGCGACAATATGTACAACGCTTACTGCAACGAGGCGAAAACCAGCACATATAATTGCGTCAGACTGGCAGAACTTTTGGCTACCCAATACAGATTCTATATGGAAAAACGTATCTATCAGCAGGTGTTGGCTAAAATGCCCCAGTTGCGCGATGCCAACTCTTTTGAAGTCGAAAAGACATGGCAGCAGCTTTTCAAAATCAGCAATTCGACCGCCGATAAGATGGAGGCCTTTGCCAATAGCACCAATATGCCCGAATGCGACAAAGCCAGCATTGAAGAAATGGAAAAAAAATTGCTAGAAGAAATTAAGAAAGAAGGCTACATAGTCATCCGCTACAACCGACAATTCCTAAGCGGGGAACTGTGGGAAGAGAATTAGTAATTAGTTTGTAGTGTGGAATTTCGAGTTGGTAGTTAGTTCGGAACTCGAAGTGCGGAAGTTATTTAAAATGAACAATTAACAATGGTTTTAGATATTCAGACATTCGGGAAATCTGTTAATCCGAAAATCTTCACATCACCATTCCCCATCAATGTTCACAGATTACTTTTCATAAAAAAACTTTTTGCAGTTTAGATTTTTTTTCGTACATTTGCATCATCTTTCAAAATATACCGAAAATGCAAGCCATTGATACCCAATGTTATACAGAATTGCGCCAAAACAGGCGTAACTTTTTGGCTGTCAGCATTTTACCCCCCCCCATATTACTCGCTGAATTTCTATAAGTTACACCATTTGCTAACTTTTTTGCCGCATAACCAAAGTTTTGTGTGCGGGAGATTTGCATATCCGTGCTTAGGGCAAAAGTGGCGGCTTAGACCTTTGAATAACCTTTTAAAGTTTTTGATTTTAAATTTGTTGCAATTAGGGCAGTATTCGGACAAAATTTCTTTGTCTAAATATGGTATTTTTGCAAATGAAAAAACAGCAAGAGAAGAATATTAATAGAATTATTAACTAACAAAAAAAAGATTATGAAACTTGACAAAACCAATTGCATAGCGCAAACTGACGATTATGTTAACGTAGGGACTTGCCGGATTGAAGGTCCTGTTGGATATGAAAACATATCAAAAGCCGAAAAAGCCAGGGTGTTTGAAATTCCAAAAGTATGGAGAGAGAACGGCAAACAATACAAAGTGGTGTATGCACACATTAATGATTACAAGGATAATTCATCCGAATGGAGCAAAACTGTCGTGAAAGCACCAATAGGGTGCGAAGTAAGTACCTTATATCAAGTGGAATACTATGACTAAATCCATTTTGCAAACCATGCAGACCATCGTGGAGAAAGAGCTCCTGAAAGGGGCTTCCTCTCTGCAACAGGCGACATACAACTACCAGCGCACACTGATAAAGTCTTTCTTCTCGGGGAAAGAATATGGTTTAGGCATCGTTACGACACGCCTTGTGGTTATCGACTCGCTATATTCTACTAATGCGGCCTACAGTTATTTTTCGTTTGAGGAAATGGCTGAGAAAATATGTGCTCTTGGCGGCGAAGACAAGGCTCGCGACTACTTCTACAAGGTGGCTCTGACAGGAAAGGATGAAAAGAAACTTTTTTGTGAAGCATACGGCATACAGAAAAATCTTTCTGAGGGCAGCAAGCAAATGTCGCTATTGTCGAAATACGCCTACTATTCGCTCATAGGACACGGCGAAAAGTATCCTTTAGGGTTCCCGATATACGACAGTCTTGCAAAGGAAGCGTATCCTACTGTGTGCAAAATGCTTGGCATAAAACCTAAACATAGGTTGTCTTCCCTTGAGACTCCTGAAATTGGCGAATACATAGAGTGTCTGCAACAACTCAGAGAAAGTTTGTTTGGTAAAAGTATAGCACTTTTCAATGGTTTTCAGCAGTACGACATACTCGATGCCTACCTTTGGCGCATGGGCAAGTTCGAAAGCGGAAACTTTTCTCTGCTGCTTGGCAGGGACGACTATGTAAAATTCGTGCAGAAATTGGACCTTCAAGCCAAGAGCATAGGCAAAGGTAAGTTTGAGGAAAAAGATCCCGACTACAAAAAACGTATGGTTGACAAATACAAGGGAAATCCTTGCGTGTCGAAAGACAACAAGTTCGACTTTGGCAAGGCCGTAGTGATGCTTTGCCTTGAAAAAAAAATGAAACCATTTGCAGGAATTCGCAACGAAGCCTATATGAACGAATTGCTCAACCATTGGAGAATTTTTCACGAAAAGAAAATTTTAAAATAGTAATAATAATCGTAACTGTTAAAAACCAAAAAAATGGCAGCAAAATCAGCAATATCGGGTGAATACATCATCCAGAAGGAAGACAGCGGAAGCATTGTAGTTTACCGCATTTACGACAACACAAAAGGCGCTCTTCGCGAAGTGGCCGAAGAAAAGAATTTCCAGTACGATCCCAACTGGACAACACGTCAGTTCGGAAACAAAGTCTGCAAGGAGTTTGGCGATGGCAAAGAGGCCATTGTAGGATGTTATAATATCCGTGTACAGGAGAGTGGCAGCATAGAAGTGTTCCGCACCTACGACAACACCAAGGCCGCTTTGCGCGAAATTGCAGGAAATGTCGGTTTTGAGTTCGATCCCAACTGGAATACCCAGCAATTTGGAAGCAAACTCATTGACTTTGTAAATTCAAAATAATCAAGAAACAATTTGAACTTTTAATAAATCAGAAAACTATGGTAAACAAAGTACGCGTCTATGGAAAGGCGCAAAACCGCACGGCACTGGGCATTATGCACGCCTACATGGTAATGTACCCGCAGGCGACAATGGAAGACCTTCAAAAGGCTTTCCCTAACGAATTGAACCCCGACAGCGGGGTTAAGAAGAATTTCGTCAAAGCCGGGGACAAAGGCACCACCGCCAACTGGGACGGTTTCTTCCAGAAAGATGATGAACTGTTAACAATGGGCGACGGCAGCAAAGTTGCCGTGGTGAAGATGTGGACAAAGCCCAGCTTCGACCGCCTCGTGAGTCACGCCGCACAGTATGGCATTGAAGTGGCACAATTTGAAGCCGCCGACAAAGGCATAGGCCAGAAAGGCTCCTTCCGCCTCGAATACCTCAACGGCTATGTTCCCCCCAAACCCGTGTCGAAGAAAGGCATCCCATGGTGGGTGTGGGCTATCATTGCAGCTGTGGTGATAGGACTTATTATCGCTCTGCTTTGCCGACCGAAAGGCGAGAATGGCGTGGTAACTGTTACAGATACGGTTGTTAAAACTGTTGTAGACACTGTGTATGTGCAGCAACTGGAACAGATTGAAGAAAACTACAACGCCGCCGAATTCAAGCAGGGAAAAGCAGAACTGAGCGAGGATGCCAAGTTCGTTCTTCACGACCTTGCAAAGCTGATGAACAGCTATCCGGAACTTAAACTCCGTATCGAAGGCCACACCAGCGCCGAGGGCGACGCCGCCACGAACCAAAAGCTCAGCGAGGACCGCGCACAGGCCGCCGTCACTTTCCTTGTGGAACACGAAGGTGTTGATGCTAGTCGTCTGGAAGCCGCAGGTTTCGGAAGCAGCAAACTGAAAAACGCCGATGACCCAAAGGCACCCGAAAACCGCCGTACCGAATTTGAAATCATTAAATAATCACAAAATATTTTTTAAACATGAAAACTGACATTAAAATCTTATCCTCGTTTTTAGCCGCCGCCGTTTGGGCCGATGGTGAATACGATGAATTTGAGAAAGAATTTGTGGGCGACTTGGCCGAAGAATTGGAACTTCCCAAACTGGCCGAAACCCTCGAGAAAGAAATCAAGGCCACTGAAAAGATGAGCGAAGAGGAACTCGCCAACAATCTGGAAGCCGCCGCCAAGAAGGTGGACGCCGGCGAAAAAGAGGGCATCCTTTCACTCTGTCTGCAAATGATGTGCGCCGACGCTTTCCTCGCACAGGACGAAGTGGACAACTTCTTTGCCTTTGCCGACATCCTCGGCGTGGACGAAGAGGCCGCCAGCACACTCCTCGACGAATATGTGGAGGAAGAAGAAGATTTAATCATTGAGCAATAACCGTAAAACATTACATATTATGGCATTACAGAAAACCCAATCAGGCAAGGTGGACAAACGCACCAAAGAATACAAGGAGTTGGTAGAGCGTGCCAAAAAGGCTCGTGCAGCCCAGAAAAAAGCTGCCAAGAAACCGACTGTAAAGAAAAGCACCACAGCCGCCAAGCGTCGCGCCGACGGTCGTCTGGACCAGCGTACAAAGGAAGGCAAGGAAGCCGCCGCACGTATGGCAAAGGCCCGCAAGGCTCAGAAGAGTCTGAAAAACAGAATAAAAAAATTGTTTAAATAATCCATTTCAATACCAATTTAAAACGTTTTAATTATGGAAATTAAAGTTGATGGACGCCTTTTGGTGTCAACCCTTTGCAAGAACTTCAAAGACGAGTTCGGTGGCACACTCCGTGTGTACCAAGGTCAGAAACGCCTCACCGGCAGCGAAAAGGTGAGCGAAATCGCCAGCAAGACCGGCAGCTACGAATGCCGTGGCAGCAAGACCGTTGGCGGCTTCGAAAAAGACATGATGACCAACTTCGGTCTGAAAGTTCAGGTAGCTTCCTGCGACGATTTTGTATTGGCCCTCGACGAGATGACCCTGGCCAAACTGCCCGAAATCCCCAAGCAGGCAAAGAAAGCCGATATGGAAGCACTCAAATCAAAGTATGCCAAATAATAATGGCTTTAAACTAGTTGTGGCGGTGGGTGACTGCCGCCACAGCTCTATAAATTAATTACAATTATGAGTTTAGAATACTATCGCAAACGCCTTGTCGAACTTCGGGCACAAGTGACCAAAGAGCGTGAGGCGAAGAAAAAAGACAACGAACGTTATGCGGCTTACGTTAAGAACGCCTCGTCGCCGAGCAGCAAGGCCAGCTACCGTAAGCAGAAAATTGACCACGCCGCCAGCCACGACCGTCGTATCGAAAGTCTGAAGCGCGAGATTGAACGCACCCAAGAGACAATAAAACGGGAACGTGAAAGAGCCAAAAGAAAGTGATGCAGAAGTTCAAGCGACAGCTGGCCCTCGTCTTCGACGACAACCTGCGCACAAAACAATGGCAGAATATCGCCGACTGGGTCATCATAGGCCTCATCATTGTGAGCACCGTCGAGGTGTTCCTTTCCACCTTCGACCCAATAGCCGAACGCTACGGCACGACGGCCCGGCAGCCTATTTTTCAACACTTCCAGTCAAAGAAATGCGTGACGCCACCCTCTCGGCCGGACTTGCCGCCGAGATTTCGAACTCTGCCGGCACATACGTATGCAACCACACCATGTATGAATGCCTTTATCGCATAGAACACAGTGGTTTGAAAACACGGGCAGGATTTGTCCATGTGCCGCAGCTTAAAGAAAACGGAGCCATTGGGTTGGACAAAATGGTGAAAGCCGTAAATATCGCAATAGAAACAATAAAACAATAAAACAATAAGCCATGTCAATATCAAAAACAAGATCTGTACTTTACAAGACAGCAAAAGTGTTGGGCGACATCGACGCCGTAAAGAAAGGCAAAGCAGGAAAACGCGTGAAAAACCGCGTGTTGGGTAAACTTACCGGCAAACTGCTGAAAAAATTCTAACATATAAAAAACTCAATATGAAGAAATTACTTCTGCCTTTGGCTTGCGCTCTGGTGTTTTTCACCTACAGCTGCAATTCCAATTCTACAAAGTCGGGACTTTTCGACGAAGAGGTCTATGAGAATCCTCACATGCAAGACGACGAGGCACAGAAATACGGCCACATGATGAACGTTCTGGAGGACTTGGATGCGATGACGAAAAGTTATGCAGCCAACAAGAACGAAGAACGGTTCAAAAAGCTCGCCGATACTTACTCGGAGCTAAACTACGAATATGACGACAGCAAGATGGATGCCGAAGGCCGTCGGCAGGGCATGCTGCTGCAAGCTCGTGTGGATTCGTCCCGCAATGCCTTGGGAGAGCTCATAAAGACAGAGCTAAAGACAATGAGATTCCCCCTCGTAAGCGAAGAGGATCGTCTTATAGAGACAACGCAGACCTGGCCGATATATCTTCAGAAAGGCAACAAACTGCATTACTCGTTGACAACAAGCGGCAATGTGACTATGAAAATTCTCAATGCCGATGCACACAATGTACTGAGAACATACGCCGGCAAAAAACAACTGGCCGACTCAATCGCAATACAGAACAGCGCCATCTATCTTGTAGAGCTCAGTCCTCGAGGCTCTGCATATATCGACCTAAATGTCAGCCAACAGTATGCCAACGTGGAACAGATGAACGAAAAGAAGCGCTCTATCAGTGTGGACACCGTGGAATGTGGTCCAAAAGACTATATGGCGGTGAAGGTACAGGGTATCGACATGCACAGTATCTTCGAAGAGCCTAAAAAAGTGACACTTCGCTCAGTGGGCAAGGCCTTCTTCGGAGGCTCTTCGCGTGCGGTGGTAACCCTCGATGTTCCAAGGGGATGTACCGACCTGATGTACAACCTGCGTATCTCTACCGACGAAGGCGACGTGAGTAGCGACGGCGATTTTGACAAACGCATGACCAATTCTTATAAAAAGATACGTTTTCTTGGAATACCGCTCTACGAGAGAGAAAAAAGCCGCAGCAACCTCTTCCGTGAATTGCTGTATAGCGACAAGCCCGTGCGCGACGAGGATGCTTACTGCAATGTGTATGTATTTACTAACCAAAACGAAGCCAAGAAATTCCAAGATGGAGAGGACCCGGCCAAACTGAAATACAATATCGACCTTTCACTTATGGGCACCCAATCGTGTAACGGACGAATCCCCGCTAAAGGACTTTCAAAGGTTTACTTCGGATTCGCCAACGAACGATTCCGCTACTCCAACTACCTGTGGCTCGAAGTGATAGCCGCCTCCCCCAAGGACGAGTACTATAGAATAAGCTACAAGCTGGATTAGACATCTAAAACAAAGCAATGACAACACGAGGGGAGGCAGATTGCTTCACCCCTCACCAAATTCATATTAATTGGCGAATTGCCCCCCCCCTCCCCCGCCGGAAGGGGGATTTTTTTGCCACACCCGCAAAAGTAGGAAAAATGACAAGTATTTTGTAATCAGTAGTTTAGGCGAAAATCACAGAGCCACCTGCAAATAATTGCTTTTTCACAACACAAAAAAACAAAAATTCCAAAAAAAAATTGCAGTTTCCATATTTTTTCCGTATCTTTGCTAATTGGGAGAGGATGTTTTTTTTGAAAACGCCCTGCTTTTAAGCTATTGTGCATCAGTATTTTATATATTGTGTGCCAATATGGGTGAAACCGAAAAAACATCACTCCCGACAACGATTAAAGTATTACAACATTTAAAAGACATACAAAACAAATGGAGAAAAGAAAGATTGAGTTCTGTTTGGTTTACAGAGACATGTGGCAGTCGTCGGGTAAGTTCGTGCCCCGCATCGACCAGCTGCAGGAGATAGCCCCCGTCATCATCGACATGGGCTGTTTTTCGAGAGTAGAGACCAACGGCGGCGCCTCGGAACAGGTGAATCTGCTGTATGGCGAAAACCCCAACAAATCGGTGCGCGCTTGGTGCAAGCCTTTCAACGAAGCGGGCATCAAAACGCAGATGCTCGAACGCGCCCTCAACGGACTGCGTATGTACCCCGTGCCCGCCGACGTGCGCGAGCTTATGTGCAAGGTGAAAAAAGCGCAGGGCGTGGACATAGTGCGCTCTTTCTGCGGCCTCAACGACCACCGCAACCTCGAACTTTCGATAAAATACGCCAAAGCCGCAGGCCAGATCTCGCAGGCTGCCCTCAGCATCACCTACTCCGAAATCCATACCGTGGAATACTATATGGGCGTGGTGGACAAACTGGTGGAATATGGTGCCGACGAGATAGGACTCAAGGACATGGCCGGCGTGGGACGCCCCGTAATGCTAGGCCGACTGGTGAAATGCATCAAAGAGAAATACCCGCATATCCGCGTGCAGTACCACGGACACACAGGTCCCGGTTTCTCGGTGGCCTCGGTGCTTGAGGTTTGCAAAAACGGCGCCGACATCATCGACGTGGCTATGGAACCTCTGTCGTGGGGAATGGTTCACCCCGACGTTATCACCATCCAGGCCATGCTTAAGGATGCCGGTTTCGACGTGCCGGAAATCAACATGAAAGCCTACATGCAGGCACGCAGCCTCACACAGAAATTCATGGACGACTTCCTCGGCTATTTCATCGACCCGAAAAACAAGATAAGCACCTCGCTGCTTGTTGGCTGCGGTCTCCCCGGCGGTATGATGGGCTCCATGATGGCCGACCTCAAAGGTGCTCACGCAGGTATCAACATGTTCCTCAAAAAAGCCGGCAAACCCGAACTCAACGAGGACGAGCTGCTGGTGGAACTCTTCAACGAAGTGCAGTACGTATGGCCGAAAGTTGGCAACCCGCCGCTGGTAACGCCTTTCAGCCAGTATGTCAAAAACATAGCTCTGATGAATATTATGCAGATGGCGCAGGGCAAACCGCGCTACTCGCAGATGGACCAGAACACTTGGGACATGATTCTGGGCAAGACCGGCAAACTGCCCGGCACCCTCGCACCCGAAATAGTGGAGCTGGCCAAGGAAAAAGGCTTCGAATTCTTTACCGGCACACCGCAGGACAACTACCCCAACGAACTGCCCAAATATCGCAAGATGATGGAAGAAGAAGGTTGGGACTGCGGTCAGGACGACGAAGAGCTGTTCGAGATGGCAATGCACGAACGCCAATACCGCGACTACAAGTCGGGCGCTGCCAAGAAGAAATTCGAAGAAGACCTCGAACGTGCCAAACAGAAAGCCGCTGCCGGTCCGGTAGCCGCCGCTCCCGCCAAACCTGTTGACGCCAAACAGGCTGAAGTGGAACGCATGATGGCCAAGTACCCCGACGCCAAACCCGTTACCGCCAAGGCCGACGGCACCATCATCTGGGACCTCACCATGAACGAGCAGTCGATGAACCCGCCTATCGGGACACCTTTCAAGGAAGGCGACACCATGTGCTACGTGATAGCCTACTACGGCAACGACCCCGTTACAGCACTCTTCAGCGGCAAGCTGATGCACGTTTTCGCAAAACAGGGCGAAAAGGTGAAAAAAGGCGACATCGTGGCTTTGATACAATAGCAGAAAACAATAAAACGGGAGTGTCGTCGAAAAAAACGGCATTTCCGATTTTTTTTCAATTTAAAACGTAAGAATTCAATAAATTAAACGACAAATCAATAAATTATTAATTTAAAAATTAAAAAAAATGAAAAAAGTTATTTTAATGGCAGCCGTGGCTATGCTGTTTGCAGCAACAGCCGCCGCACAGGGAAAAGTTACAACTTCTGCTAAAGGCACTCCAGCCAATGCGGTAACAACATGCAAAAAAGATGCAAAATGCCCCAACGCTTCACAGTGTCAAGGCCAGAAAGTGGATGCCACTACAGCAAATAAGGGTAATGTCACCAATGCAAGAGCAAACGGTACTGTATCCAAAAAAGGTGCCACCGCTACCGCTTCAAAAGCTAATGTTGACGGTAAGGCTGACAAAATTAAGCCAAACGGCAACAATTCAGCAACTATGAAGGTCCAAAAGTAACAGAAATTCGTAACTAAACGCTCTCTTTTTTCGTTTCAATACAAAAATTTGGTAATGGACGAAAAACAGATAGTAGAATCTCTGAAACAACACGACCCGGAAGCCTTTCGCATGGTGTACGACAAGTACCACCAGCGATTGGTCTATCTGAGCTATGGCATCGTGCACAACAACGAGGATGCCGAAGATATAGTACAAGAAGTCTTTATTGATGTGTACGATGCCATTTATAACTTTAAGCAGGAATCGAAACTCTCCACCTGGCTGCACCGCATAACTATGAACAAATCGTACAACCTGCTGAGGTACAAAAGGGTGCACAACATATTCACAAAAATGGAGGAGTCGCTGCTGCAACGGGCCGACAAACCCGACGACTCCGAAGAGAAAGACGAAAAGATAGAACAACTGCACAAAGCTATAGCAGCACTGCCAAAACGACAAAATATGGTATTTACCATGTTCTTCTACGAGAAGATGCCGCAAAAAGAGATAGCCGAAATAATGGGCGTGGCACTGCCCGCAGTGGAACAGCTGATTTTCAGAGCGAAACAGAACATACGGAAAAACATAAAAATCGAAGATTAAAAACAAAGAAAGGAGTATTTTATGACAACCAACGACATTCAATTCGACGACTTCCTGCAAACCACCATCGAACGGGACTGCAGCGCCATGGGAGGCACAGCACACTCGTTTGCCGGAACTATGCAGAAGATTGAGCAGCGTCGGGCCGCAAGCTCGCAACGCCAGAAAATAGCCATCCGTGTGGTTTCGACAATGATACTCGCTCTCATTGTTACCAACATACTGCTGCTTACCACAGGCAACTCCGACTCCATGACGGACGACGGTTTCATCAGCGAGTCGACAAGTTATTTCACCGAAATCCTCCAATAATATAATAATATGAGCAAAAGAGGGAAAAGAATTACAGTGTCGGTGCTTATAGCACTGCTGATAATAAGCAACATAACAACCATCTGGATGCTGCTTGGCAACAAACCCAAACGCGAACACCTCGCCGACAAGCTGGAGCTTACAGGCCAGAAACGCGAAGATTTTATCGCCATAAAGGAGAAATACAAGGCTAAGTCGAAACCCACCATCGACTCGCTGCGCCAATGCCAGGCACAGCTGCTGGTGCTTACCATCAACAAGGACAACGACTCGCTGCTCGAAGCCACCAAGGACCAAGTGGTGTGCTACCAGCACGACCTGCTGGACAATATACTGGCACAGTTCGAAGAGTCGCGCGCCATGCTCGACAGTGCTCAACGCGTGAAACTCGACTCCTTCTATTTCGAGAAATTCCAGTGCCCCATCAATTTTCTGCACCGCAACCCTCCGCAATCCAACCGCAAACATGGAAGACGCCACTCCCGATAGCGACGGAATGTACCGTTACCGCTACCCGCGTCCGGCCGTCACCGCCGACACGCTGGTATTCTCCGCCGACAGAAAAGAAATTTTACTTATTCGTCGTAAAAACGAGCCATACAAAGGCTGCTGGGCTTTCCCCGGCGGCTTTCTTGAGATGGACGAAACCCTCGAACAATGCGCCCGCCGCGAATTGATGGAGGAAACCACCGTCGCTGCCGGCGAGATGCACGAGTTAGGCACCTATTCCGCTGTGGACCGCGACCCCCGCGGAAGGGTAATCACCACGGCCTATTACACTTTCGTTGACAAAAACACCGTGCAACCCCACGCCTCCGACGATGCCGCCGAAATAGGCTGGTTCCGTTTGGACAGCCTCCCCCCTTTGGCTTTCGACCATCAAGAAATTTTGGCCGATGCCCTTTCTGCTTTTGAATCTTAGTAATCCCACAAATATCATGAAGAAAATATTTTACTCCTTAGTTTTCGCCTCGCTGGCGATAATAGCCGGATGTACAGGCCGTGTCCAGGTTGAGAACCAGATAGACTGCAATGTCGACCCCGACGAGTATTTCGGACAGAGCTACAATGCGTCGGATTTCCAGTTCTGGCGTGTGCTTGGAGAAAGCGAAGCCGCCAATATTATCGACTCCCTCGAACGTATGCTGGGCGAAATTGCCGATGACGAAGCCGATATCGAGTCGGGAGGCAGGTTGGTGCATGTGCCCGACACTGCCGCTTTTGGCGAAGCGCTTCGAAAGATGACCTTGAAATTTGCAGACGGAACGCCTTACCATTACAGCTGGCTAAAGGACGAGTACACTGGCGATTACTGCGAGTTGCTTTTCCTCTATGGCGATGCCGAAGGCCGTCCCCTTATCGACGGAAGTCATGTGGATTCGGCCAGTGTTGTGGAATGGAACGGACAAATGTCGGTGGATTTCGTTTTCGACAAAGAAGGAACGGAGATGTTCCGTAAACTCACCGCCGCAACAGTAGGCGAAAGATTGGCCATGACCTTGGGCGAAAGTGTGTTGTCCGTCCCGAGAGTGAACAGCGAAATTAACGGTGGCAGATGCTCTGTGTCGGCCACCGATACCGAGAAAGCCTGCGCCATAGCCGCAGTTTTGAACAAGAAATAGTTTTTTTCTTCGGAAGTTGGAAAGAATGAAGGTCTGACTTTGGTAGTCAGTAATTAGTTTGTGGTTAGACAATGCGGGGAGGGTGACAAACTCACCCACCACTTGCGGGTAAGTCCCAATAATAATCGCAACTTTGCATGACAATTGCGACCAATAGCTACATGACGTTATGAATTTTGCATATATGAAAAAGATGAATTTGTTTGCAAGAATTTTTCATTTATTTAATGGAAAAGAAATAGAATCGAAAGGTATTGAGGTTTATAAAACTTGCAGACATTATAAAATTATAACTATGTATAAATTAAAAGCAGGGTCATATCTCTCTGGTGAACCTGTTTTTATACTTCCTTTAGATATTACGACAGAAAACCTTTCTGAAGTAATTTTTGAGTGTTTGAACCATAGTTGTCTTGTTTCAAAATCAGAGGAAGATAAAATATGGAATAATAGGAAACAACTATTAAAAAAATTAAAGGAACCTTCATTTAATGCGTTGTATAAAAATTCGGTAAATTGTGATATTATTTGTGTTGAAAATCAAAAGATAACAATAGAACCTAAAATATATCTCGGTTTAAGAAAAGGATTGGTAACAGATACGGAAAGAGTTGTTGAATTAGATTTTTCTAAGTCAAACTATATGGATGTTGCCCAAGTAGTTATTGATTTGTTAACTTAAAGAATTGCGGCAATTATTTTCGGTTGTTGCGGATTACAAATCCGCAACAGTGAATTTAGGGATTTGAAATCCAGATACTTTATTGCGTCGTATGAAGAAAGGTTCAGTGAACCTTTCGATAGCCGTAGGTGGAGAACTCACAAATCCGCCGCAACCGGTTGGCGGCACTTCGACAAGCTCAGTGACCGCAAAGCTTTCTCGGTGGCTGAGCCTGTCGAATGTGAAGAAACATTCAGTGAATGTTTCGATAGCGTAGCGGAGAACCACGTCTTCACATCTTAACGCCTTAACTCCTTCACAAATGATTCCGACTTCCGAGCTAAAATCAGTCTCTGAAAATGAAATACACTGCACCCAACATGCAAAGGCACGCCCAAACATAGTTGAGTTTGAACGGCTGGTTCATCACAATCATGGAGAAAGGTATGAACACCGACAGCGACACCACCTCCTGAATGATTTTGAGCTGCGGCAGGGTGTACACCGTGGAGCCGATGCGGTTGGCCGGCACCTGTATCATATATTCGAAAAAGGCTATCAGCCAGCTAACTATGGCCGCCACGTACCAAGCACGGTTCGACATGTTTTTCAGGTGTCCGTACCAAGCGTAGGTCATGAAACAGTTGGAGCAAACCAGCATAAAGATTGAAACCACACGGGGGTTGGAAATTATCTGCCACATTCTTCGTCAACAAGTTTTAAAAGGTCCATAAATACATTGTTTACAGTGCGTTCCACGGTGCGGGAGCGGTTGTTGCCCAGATGCAGCACCCGTGTCACGGTCTTGTGTGCCGAAGCCACGCCTATCCACACCGTCCCTACGGGTTTCTGCGGTGTTCCGCCCGAGGGTCCCGCCACGCCGGTAGTGGCCACGGCATAGTCGGCGTTGGCTCTGCGGCGGGCGTTCTCGGCCATCTGCGTCACCGTCTCCTCGCTCACCGCTCCAAAAGTCTCGAGGGTGTCGTGCCTTACGCCCAAGATATTCTCTTTCAGCTCGTTGGAATAGACCACGAAGCCGCCTTTGAAATACTGCGAGGCACCGGGCAGACGCGTGATGCGACTTGCTATGGTGCCTCCGGTGCAGCTCTCGGCGGAGGTCAGCGTCGTGCCGTGCTGCAGCATCTTCTGTGCCACGCATTCCTCCATGCTTTGGCAGTCGATGCCCGCCACATATTGTCCTGCAATGGCAATAAGTTTGTCGCGTTCGGCAAAAAGCTGTCGCTCAATGGCTTGGCGGTCGGTGCCTGTTGCCGTTATGCGCATTTTAATCATCCCCGCTTGGGGCAGGTAGGCCACTTTGATGTTTTTGGGCAGTGCCAGTTCCCATTGCTCCACCAAGTCGGAGAGGAACGACTCGCCGATGCCTTGGAAAATGACGTTGGTCTGCACTATCTCCGAGTTGTCGAGGCGACTGCGGAGCTGGGGCATAACGCACTGTTCCATAAGATATTGCATCTCGTCGGGCACACCGGGCATCGACACCACGATTTTGCCATCCACGTCGAACCACATGCCCGGGGCGGTGCCCATTTTGTTGAGCAGCACGGTGCAGTTGTCGGGCACAAGGGCCTGCATACGGTTGACGGGCGTCACCTCGTAGCCCAGCACCTTGAAACGCTCCTCCACGTTGCGCAGACTTGCGGCGTCCTCTATAAGTTTGGCGCCGAAGAAACGGCAGAGCGTGTGTTTGGTGATGTCGTCCTTGGTGGGACCGAGACCGCCGGTTATCAGCACCACGTCGGCCATTTGCAGCGAAGTGCGCAGGCACTCCTCGATATCTTCGGCCTTGTCGGAGATGGTAACCACCCTCACCACGTCGAAATTGCTGGCGGTGAGCATCTGCGACATCGCGGCGGCGTTGGTGTTCACCACCTGTCCTATAAGCAGCTCGTCGCCAATGGAAACTATTACAACTTTCATAAAACCAATTGTTTATGCAATAATCGATATTTCAAAAAAGAGATACAAAAGTACACTTTTTTTCGCAGAAATGCCACCAAAGCGTCGCCGAAGCTACAAAAAAGAGTTTCCGTAAATAAAACGCACAAAAACGTCTTTTATAATCCTTTGAAATATGGTAGGTTATGGCGAAATCAACTTTTGTTGAAAAGAAAAACGCAAAAAATGTTGCTCAATTGAAAAAAAAAATGTAACTTTGCAAGTCGAATTATTTGTTTGGCAACCTTGCGGCAAAGCATATATAAGCGGAGCGCAAATGTCTGAAAATCAGAATTGCCGAACGATAGTCGACCGACATAAAAACTACAAAAATACAAAGTAAATACACTACTTGTGGAAAATTACAGAATAAATGTAAACTACGCCAAGGCACTGTTTCTGCTGGCCACGGACACCGGAGAGGTGGAGACCGCCTGCCAGGACATGAAATTTGTGCATCAGGTATGCGTGGAAAACCACGTGCTCAACGTGCTTTTCAGCAATCCTGTGATCAAAGAGTCGAAAAAACTTGGCATAATGCGCGAACTTTTCGAGGACAAGGTGAGCCGTCTTACGATGACTTTCCTCGAATTTGTTGTCCGCAAACGCCGTGCCGTTAGCCTCAAAGGCATATCGGGCGCTTTTCTGGACATGTACCGCGAAAGCAAAGGCATTGTGCTCTCCGAGCTGCGCACCGCCGTGGAAATCGACGAGGATACCAAACAACAGATTACCAAGCTGATATCCGACTACACGCATAAAACCGTGGAGATGAACACCGTAACCGACCCCTCGATGCTGGGCGGTTTCTGTGTGACCTTCGACAACAGCATGTACGACGCGCGCATCAGGACACAGATTAGCAAACTGCTGAAAGAGTTCAGCAAGAACGTTTACGAGAAATCCATTTAACGATAATAATATAGTTTTAGATATATGGCTGAAATCAAACCTGCCGAAGTATCGGCGATACTGAAGAAACAACTGGCCGACGTTGACCTCAACGTGGAATTGGAAGAAGTCGGCACCGTGCTCACCGTCGGCGACGGTATTGCACGCGTTTACGGATTAAACAACGCCCAGTCGAGCGAACTCGTGGAATTTGAAAACGGCGCCCAAGGCATCGTGCAAAACCTCGAGGAAGACAACGTTGGTGTGGTGATGCTGGCCGAGGCCGACGACATCAACGAAGGCGACACAGTGAAACGTACCAAACGCATCGCCTCCGTCCGCGTGAGCGAAGCTATGATTGGTCGTGTAATCAACACCATCGGCGAGACCGTCGACGGTAAAGGCCCCATCGAAGGCGAGACTTTCGAGATGCCTCTGGAACGCAAGGCTCCCGGCGTTATCTTCCGCCAGCCAGTGGAACAACCCCTGCAAACAGGTATCAAGGCTATCGACTCCATGATACCCATCGGAAGAGGACAGCGTGAGCTTATCATCGGCGACCGCCAGACCGGTAAGACCGCTATCGCCATCGACACCATCATCAACCAGAAGAGTTTCTACGATGCCGGCGACCCCGTGTATTGTATCTACGTGGCCTGCGGACAGAAAGGCTCCACAGTGGCCAACATAGTGAAAACCCTCGAAGAGAAAGGCGCCATGGCTTACACCGTGGTCGTGGTGGCAACAGCCTCCGACCCCGCTGCCATGCAGTTCTACGCCCCGTTCACCGGTGCCGCCATCGGCGAATATTTCCGCGACACAGGACGTCACGCCCTCGTAATCTACGACGACCTCAGCAAACAGGCCGTGGCTTACCGCGAGGTTTCGCTGCTGCTCCGTCGTCCCCCCGGACGTGAGGCTTACCCCGGCGACGTGTTCTATCTGCACTCGAGACTCCTCGAAAGAGCCGCCAAGATAATCAACAACGACGCCATCGCAGCCACCATGAACGAACTGCCCGAATCGCTGAAAGGCAAAGTGAAAGGCGGCGGATCGCTCACAGCACTGCCTATCATCGAGACCCAGGCCGGCGACGTTTCGGCATATATCCCCACCAACGTGATTTCCATCACCGACGGTCAGATATATCTGGAAACCAACCTGTTCAACTCAGGTGTGCGTCCCGCCATCAACGTAGGTATCTCGGTGTCGCGTGTGGGTGGTAAGGCACAGATCAAATCGATGAAGAAAACCGCAGGTACCCTGAAACTCGACCAGGCACAATACCGCGAGCTGGAAGCCTTCTCCAAATTCGGCTCCGACCTCGACGCCGCCACCAAGGCAGTGCTCGACAAAGGCGCACGCAACGTGGAGATACTGAAACAGCCCCAGTACACACCTATGAAAGTGGAAGACCAAGTGGCTATCATCTACTGCGGTACCAACGGACTGTTGTCCAACGTGCCCGTTGACAGAGTACGCGACTTCGAGACAGAATTCCTGTTCTTCATGCGTCAGAATCACGCCAACGTGCTGGACAACCTGCGCGCAGGCAAACTCCTCGACGAAGACACCAAGATTCTGAGAAGCGTGGCCGCAGACCTGTCAAGAAAATACGCCAAATAACACTTTCATCACAAAAATCGACACTGATTTATGGGAAATTTAAAGGAAGTACGCACACGCATAGCGTCGGTTAGCTCCACACAGCAGATAACATCGGCAATGAAGATGGTGTCGGCTGCCAAATTCCGCAGAGCGCAGAACGCTATTGTGTCGATGCGTCCCTACGACAAGCAACTGTCGGATATCATCCGCGACATCAACGTCGAGGACGGCGTGGACACCCCGTACCACGCAGTGCGCGACGAGAAGAAAGTGCTGCTGGTTGTGGTAACCTCCAACAAAGGCCTTTGCGGAGCGTTCAACTCCAACATCATAAAAGAGGCCAACGCAAGGATTAAACACTACCAACAGAAAGCCGGCGTGGAGCTGAGCCTGATAACCATAGGCAAACGCGCCTCGGAGTTCTTCTCGAAACACACCACATTGGTGAAAAGCACCTTCGACGATGTGCTGGACAAACCCACTTTCGACAACGTGGCGGCAATAGCCGAGGACATCATGAACCGTTTCTGCGATAAGGAATACGACAAAGTTGAGATTGTTTACAACAAGTTCAAAAACTCGCTCACGCAGATACTCTCCACCGAGCAGTTCCTGCCCGTGATGCCCGACACCAAGAAGGACGAGAGCAAAGTGCAGAGCGACTACATCTTCGAACCCAGCAAACAGGAGATCCTGAAGGAGATGATACCGCTGTCGCTGCGCTCGCAGTTCTACCGTGTGGTTCTCGACTCGCTGGCCTCGGAGCACGGCGCACGTATGACCGCCATGCAGAAAGCCACCGACAACGCCACCGAGCTGCTCAAGGAGCTGAAACTGACCTACAACAAAGCCCGTCAGTCGGCTATCACCAACGAGATTATCGAGATTGTGAGCGGCGCCGAAGCGTTGAACGGATAGTATTAATTTTGAACAATGTAAACGGGGCGTCGACATTAGCGACTCCCCGTTTTTTTATATCAACAGACAATTTGCAAAACTTTTTTCAAAAACTTGTAGAAAAATCTTTTTTTTACGTAAATTTGCAAAATCGTTGAATGGAGAACAGCATGAAAAATAATATTGTAAAAATAAAAAAATAAGCACGGAAACATCTAGCACCATTTATGCACAAAAGTTAGGATTTCGAATAGGAACAAAACTATATCACATTATTAAAATTGCACAAATTATGGGATTGCCTTACAAAGAAATTGAATTCATCAGAAATACTGTACCCATGCCACAATACATTATCAAATAAAAGCATGAAACGTTTTATAAAATCACTGATAGTCATATTTATACTATTCCAGAATTGCACATGTTTCAATTGGAAAGAAGAAAATATGGTCGACAAATATTCTGTTTTAGACTCTGCCGTCTTGCAAAAATGCAATCAAATTTATATAACGGACAGCAATGTGTTTTTAATGCTATATGATTTTGCATCTCCAGATGCGTACGACCCTTTTAGAATAGATCCGTATTTACTGTGTTATGACAACAATTTAGAGGTGCAGTGGTGCATGTTTGTTGACGCCCTTAAAATTATTTCCATAAAAAATGACACAATTTTATTATTAGGTAGATGCAATACGGAAATGAATACCTACTCTATTAATTCTTTTTTTTTGAATTATTTGCCAATCCCTTCAGGCAGTTGGAATATTTTTAATAAAGTGATAGACTCCATGGAATTTGATTTAATCACCAAAAATGTCGTGTTAAAATATCGCGAGTATGAAGACCAAGGTATAGGACTGATTGACCCGTTTTTTTTCAAGGATACAACAAATTTTTACTCAACAAAAATTGACACTATTAAACATTACGATATTATTTTTAATTCAAAGGATGACCCCGATTATTCTGTAAAGTGTATAAAAACATTAGACCTAAAATCAAATAATATGTATCACGATATATGGATACTAAACGATTCCAATATGTTGGTTGATTTTTACAGAGTTTTAAATGACTATATAATTGCAAAATAAGATGATTAACCTATAAATTGATTGATTCAATGCCCCACCGCACCACACATATAGCCCCAACATACAACACAGCCACTAACCCCTGCCGGACTGCTGTGCGGCAAACAACGCCACAATCTACCTTTGAAAACATTTTTTGAGATAAGCGTGAAAAAGTCCTTTTTTTTGCGTACATTTGCAAAACCGTTGAACGGGAAACAGTATTTTTGATATTTGTATAAATAATTAAAAACCAACAAGATGCAGTTAGTAACACTGACTACCGACTGGGGCAATAGCGACTTTTTCGCCGGCATGGTGAAAGGTCGTCTGTACTCGTTGATACCCGATGTGCAGGTGGTCGATATTACGCACGGCATCGATTCGTTCAACAGAAACAGGGCGGTGTTTGTGGTGCGCAACGCCTGTATGAATTTTCCGCCGGGCACCATACATATCATCGATGTGGATTCTCACGAGACGGGCACCAATCCGTACGTGGTGATAAAATACAACGAGCAGTTCTATATCTGCGCCGACAACGGCATTCCGAGTGCGGTTTTTTACGGCAAGGATATCGAAATATATCAAAATTCGCTTTTCCAGGACTCCCTTTTTTACACTTTCCCCGCCTATAATCTTTTCTGTCTTGTGGCAGCACAAATCGCTGCGGGCAAACCGTTGGATGAGATAGGCTACAGGCGTCCCGCCCTTGCAAGCTACACTCCGTTGCAGAACTCCACCTACGCCGACAGGGTGGAGGTAATGGTCTCGTATATCGACTCTTACGGCAACGCGTACCTCAACCTGCAATACGAGGAATTCGAGGAATTGCGGCAGAAACGCGACATCTTTATCCGCTCCGAGGGCATCTCCAAACGTCCCTTGAAAGTGTCGGCCTCGTATTTCGATAGCGTGGACAGCGGCGATAACGGTATGACAATGACGGTGTCGGCCACGGGATTTCTGGAATTGTCGATACTCCACGGCTCGGCCGAGAAATTGCTCAACCTGAAAGTGGGAAGGAAAGTTACAATCTACTTTCAATAGTTAGCCTTTTGCCACCAAAGGCTGTGCCACAAGTCCGGCGGCGTGTCGTTGTTTTATAAAATCAGGAAAAATCATGCAGAAGATATTCAGTGCCAGTCAGATACGTCAAGCCGACGCATATACAATCCAACACGAGCCAATCCCTTCGATAGACCTGATGGAACGTGCTGTAACGGCATGTTACGGATGGATCTGCGCCCATCTCCCGCAAGCGAGGGAGGTGACCATAGTCTGTGGCACTGGCAACAACGGCGGCGACGGACTGGCTCTGGCGCGCATGCTGGGCAAGGATAGGAAGGTGTCTGTCGTAGTTGTTGATTCCGACAACAAGAGCCCCGATTTCAGTACCAATCTTGAAAGGTTGGAAAAGTGCCCGAACGTTCTTGTAACGACATGGAACCAGTTCGACACGTATGAAATCCCATCCGGCACCGAGCTGCTGATAGACGCTGTTTTCGGCACCGGACTTAACCGACCTGTGGAGGACTGGCGTGCGGTGGCCATCAGGGCGATGAACGCCCATAAAAGCTCCATCCACCTGGCAATAGATATGCCGTCGGGACTGTTTGCCGACAAAGCCACACCCGCCGACAGTGCTGTGTTCGAGGCCGACATCACCCTCTCGTTCCAGTTCGCGAAAATGGCTTTCCTTTTCCCCGAAAATCATCGTTTTGTGGGACAGTTTGTCATATTGCCGATAGGCCTGTCGCAGGAATTTATCAGCAGTGAGCCGACACCCAACTATCTGGTGGACAGTGTTGTGGAACCTGCACAGCTGACACATCGTCCGAAATTCTCGCACAAAGGCACCTACGGACATGCGTTGCTTGTAGCGGGCAGCTACGGCAAGATGGGTGCCGCCATTCTCTCGGCAAGAGCCTGCCTGCGCACAGGAGCGGGACTTGTTACCGTGCATCTGCCCAAGCGTGGTGTGGACTGCATGCAGACGGCTTTTCCCGAAGCCATGGTCTCTGTCGATGCCGATGAAAGCGTATTCTCCGAGCCACCTGCATCGTTGGACCGCTATTCGGTGGTGGCCATGGGTCCAGGCATTGGAACCGAGCCGAAAACAAGGATGGCAATACGCAATTTGTTGCCGCTTTGCCAAAAGCCCATGGTGATAGACGCCGACGCCATCAATTGCATTGCGTTGGAGCAGGATTTGCTCGACAAAGTGCCGGAAAACAGCATTTTTACGCCGCACCACAAGGAGTTCGAGCGTCTGGCAGGGGAGTGGGCCGACGATTTCGAGAGGCTTGCCAAACAGCGCGATTTTTCGGCCAGACATAAGGTGATTGTCGTTTTCAAAGGGGCGCACACCACCGTAACCCTTCCCGACGGACGTGCTTTTTTCAACAACACGGGCAACCCCGGCATGGCTACGGCGGGCAGCGGCGACGTGCTTACGGGCATTATTGCCGCGCTGCTGGCACAAGGTCTTTCGCCCGCCGATGCGGCAGTATGCGGTGTGTTTCTGCACGGAAGGGCAGGGGATAGGGCCTTTTCCGACAAAGGCAACGGTCTTATCGCCTCCGACGTAGTGGAAAATGTTCCCTTTGTGATGTAAGTGGTGAGGACAAAAGTTTTGAAGTTTTCGAAAAAAATCGTATCTTTGCAGAAAAATTGAGGCAATTACCTACAATAATGTTGTAAACTTTTATAGGGAGCAAAAAAAGTATTAAAAATGAAGAATTTCATGCCATTTAGTTTATTACTTATTGCTTTTTTTTCTTGTCAAAACCCACAAGAAAGCAATGAATTGGTAAAAGAAGTGGAATATAAAGAAGTCAATTATAGTGATTGTGAACTATTTTATAGTAATTTATGTGTTTATTTAGAGGACACCACGGTTTGGTTCCCGTATAAAATGCAAAATTCTTTCAATTATCCGTGGAATGAGACATGGGCAACTCTTGATAGTTGGTCTGCATATTGGAATATTTCAAATAATAAAATCAAATTTGTTGGAATAGATACAACACAACCTGTTTCATTAGAAATATTAAATAGCCGATATGATGATTATGTTTTTCATTCATATTCATTTGAAGAAATAAAAAACAATGATTTGTTATATTGGATTTATTGCGAGATAGTGGCTAATCTAAAAAATATAAACAACTTGAAACTACTTCAAAACTATTATTCTTATGGTATTATGCCTAATACGGATGAAGAACTTGATATTGCTGAATGCCCTTATGATTTGTCGGATGGAATTCAATGTACGCATTTGAATTATATTACTGTATTGATTCCAGATACAACCAAAAGTTACATAACACCACCTTATCCAATAGGTCCACCACCGCCACCATTACCATGATTATAATATTCGTTCTAATACACTAAATTGTTTTTTTTTTTTGAGCCTTTACTACAGTAGTAAATGAGTTGGTGTCCAACTTTTAGGGTGCAGTACAGCCCCTCTGGAGCATTTTGGATAGTCTAACAATCAAACATAAAACAAAGAACCACATACAACAATAATGTAATGTTCTTCCACAGCAAATAAAAAAGGACTGTCGGTTTTCGGCAGTCCTTTTTTGTTATAAGCAAAGAGGCTTATTTCTTGCTTTCTTCCACAGATTCCTTTATCAGTTGGAAGGTGGCTTCGATGTCGTTGTCCAAACCCACGGAGAAGCGGATAAGGCCTTCGCTCATGCCCATCTCGCGCTGTATCTCCTCGGGAACTTCCGACGAGGTGGATTTGCCGGAGTTGCTGAACAAGGTTTTGAAATATCCGAGGCTAACTGCCAGATATCCAACACCTTTCTCCTGCATTATCTCCATTATGCGGCTTGCAGCGTCGGCAGTTATCATGTCGATGGAAATCATACCGCCGAAACCGTAGCCTTCGTTCATCATGCTCTTGAACAGTTCGTGGTCGGGATGTTCGGGCAGGCCGGGATAGTTGTATTTGAATCCCACCTCTTTAAAACGTTTGGCCAGATACATGGCGTTTTCGCCGTGTTTTTGCATACGGATGTGCAGGGTGTGCAGGTTTTTGAGGATGCTGCTTGAGCGCATGGGATCCAACACGGGGCCGAGGAGCATTGCTGTGCCGTCGTTTACGTCGATAAGCGAGTTGATGTATTCGGCGGAGCCGCAGATGGCACCGGCCACACAGTCGTTCTTGCCGTTAACGAACTTGGTCATGCTATACACAACCACGTCGGCGCCAAGCTGGTAGGGCGAGAAAATCATGGGGGTGAAAGTGTTGTCCACGATGAGTTTTGCGCCGTTGGCGTGGGCTATCTTCGACAGCTCGGGCACGTTGGCTATGCGCAGCAGGGGGTTGTTCATCGTTTCGGTGTACAGCACCTTGGTGTTGGGACGGATGGCTTTCTTTACAGCCTCGAGGTCCTGGAAATTGACGAAAGTAACCTCAACGCCGAATTTCTTGATGTAGTTGTTGAGGAAAGCGAAAGTGCCGCCGTAGGTGGTCATGCTGGAAACGATATGGTCGCCGGATTTCACTTCGTGTATAAGTGCGCAGGTGATGGCTGCCATGCCGGAGCCTGTAACCCATGCGCTCTCGGTGCCTTCCATAGCGGCAAGGGCTTTGCAGAGCGACAGGTTGCTGGGATTCCAGTGACGGCTGTAGAGGAAATAGCCCTCGGTTTCGCCGTGGAAAGTGTCGGTCATCAGGTGGGCTTTCTCAAAGTTGAAAGTTGCGCTGTCGCTGATGGAGGGGTTTACTCCGCGGCAAGCGTCGCGTCCGTCGATACGTTGGATGTTTGTTGCTGGGTCGAATTTTTTCATTTCGATATTATTTTATGTATTATACTGATTGTTAATTATTTCAAAGTTTGTGCGCCACATCCGTTCACTGCGCCGAAGAGCAGCAGGGCTTCCTGCCACGGGTAGCGGTTGGCGTACATGTTGGTCTTGGTGGTTCCGGTGCCTTGCAGGTTCATGCCGAAGGCGGAGCGGAACTGGTTGGCGCTGCTGTTGTAGTCCACCGACATCTCCGACGAGGTTTTCAGGTTGAGGAAACCTTCGAGGTAGGCTTTGTTTATCTTTCCGTTGAAGAGCGAGGGGTCGGTGAGGACTTTGTTGCCGGCCACTTCGGTGAACTGTTCCACATCGTCGAAGTCGTTGGCGCTGACGCGTAGGAACTTGCCGCCGCCGGGCAGCGTGAGGTCGGTCTGACGGTTGAGGAAGAAGATGTTGTTTCTCACCACTTCCTTACGCAGAGCCTCGCGGGCTTTGTCGCTGTCCACGTGGGTGCGGTCCATGCCGGCAAAAACGGCACAGCCGAAGATGTTGTTTTCCACGGTGTTGGTGGTTCCGGGAATCATGCGGTAGCCGTAGCCCATATCGCCAAGGTCTTTCAATCGCGACCACACGAAAAGCACGGTGTTGTAGCGGAAATTGATGGGCACCACGGATTTGACGTCGGCGCCACGCACGTCGAGGGTTGCCATGCGGATGTTCACAAACACGTTGTTCTCCATGGTGAGGGAGCCGCCTTTGAGCATGCCAATGATGCCGAAATTAGGACAGTTGGCGAAAGTGCAGTTGCGTATCACCACGTTGACGTTGTTTACAACGCCTTGGTAGCCGTCGAGGTAAATCATGGAAATTTCGTTGGTCAGCACGGAGCTTTCGTTGAAGTTCTCGCCGCCGATGCCCGCAGTGCCGATAGGGCACATCATGGGACTTTCAACGCCGGCGGGCTTGCCTTCGCCTTTGGCGTTGTAGGCTATGCCGTTGCCGCGGTCCATTATGAAACCGTCGATAACCACGTAGTCGTTGGGAGCCTGCACGCTGCGTATCTGTATGGTGCCGTTGCCGCTCACCGAGCCGTTGGAGGAGGCGGAGGGCTGTATCATGGTGCGGTGTTTCAGGATGTCCCTTTCGGAGAAATCGGCGCTGTAGCCGCCGAGAAGGGTTACGGGTTTGGTTATCACTATGTTGCCGCAGTTGAGCAGGCCGTAGTAGTTGCCTTCGGCCACCACGATGGTGGCTCCTGCGGGTGCCAGTTCAAGGGCTTTGGCGATGTTTTTCAGGGGTGCCGACTTGCTGCCGTCGTTGCGGTTGCTGCCGGTGGTGCTGCTCACGTAGAGGGCGTTGCCGGGAATTTTGGCGTCGGTTGAGGGAACACCGGTCGAGGATGTGGGGCGGTTCATGCCTGCATACCTGTTGTTCATATTGATTGTCGCAGTGCTTTTTGCGTTGTTCGCGGCATTGTTCACGGCGTTGTTGGCTGCATCGTTGGCGGATTTCTTTGTGTCGTCCACCACCTCTTTGGCGGCTTTCTTGGCGGCGTTTTTAAGCGCGTTGCCGAATTTCGACTGGGCGTTGCCGGTGCCTATCATGGCTGCTATGGCCAAGGCGAAAATAAGGGCTGTTCTTTTCATTGTTATGGGTTTTATTTATTTTGATTTGCGTTTTTTACAATGATTTTTCGGTGCGAAATGCCTTTTTTGATTGTCGTGTTGAACATTGCAAAGTTACATATTTTTTTTGTTTTTTTGGCAAAAACGACGAAAAACTTTCAAATAAAAGAGTGCCTGACTTTGCAAAAGCATCAGAACGATATGATTTCCAGATGTTCAAGCACGATTTTTACGCCGAGCAGAATCAGAATCACGCCGCCGGCGATTTCGGCCTTGGATTTGTACCGCAGTCCGAACAGCGAGCCGACTTTCAGTCCCACATCCGACAAGATGAATGTCGTAAAGCCGATTAAGGATACAGCTGGGAGCAGATTTACTTCGAGGCAGGCGAACGATATGCCTACAGCAAGGGCGTCGATGCTGGTGGCAATGGCAAGGAGCAGCATGGTCTTGAAATCCAGCGAGGCGTTGGCCGACTCTTCCTTCCCCGAAAGGGCTTCGCGTATCATGTTTACGCCGATGAGCAGGAGCAGGGCGAAGGCAATCCAGTGGTCGACGGCGGTGACATAGTCCTTGAAATGATAGATGAGGTAGTATCCCGCCACGGGCATCAGGGCTTGGAACCCGCCGAACCAGAGTCCCACCGCCAGATAGGCGCGCAGGCTGGTGCGTTTCAACGAAAGTCCCTTGCACACCGACACAGCGAAAGCGTCCATAGAAAGTCCTATTGCCAAAAGCAGAAGTGTTATGAAATTCATTGTCTCAAACTTGGTTTTGGAGGTGCAAAATTACGAAAAAAAAGTGAAAAAACCGACCTTTTTCCGACCGTTTTTATGCGTTGTTGAGAAGTCGCTGAAAATGTGCATAACTTTTGATATTTTTATGGCGGAAAATGCCCGAAAATCCATAAATAAATCGTATTTTTGCAATCTAATTTTAAACTGAAAAAACGCGATGTCAGACGAGAAACTCACACAAAATCAAGAAAAAGAATACACTGGTGGCAGCATCACCGTACTCGAGGGATTGGAAGCCGTTAGGGTGCGTCCCGCAATGTACATAGGCGACGTCAACGAAAGAGGCTTGCACCATCTGGTCAGCGAGGTGGTGGACAACTCCATCGACGAGGCCATGGCAGGCTACTGCAACAAGATAGATGTGGTTATTTACGAGGATAACTCCATATCCGTGGAGGACAACGGCCGTGGAATCCCCGTGGATATGCATCCCAAGGAGAAACGCTCGGCATTGGAGGTCGTTATGACCGTGCTCCACGCCGGCGGCAAGTTCGACAAAGGCTCTTACAAGGTTTCGGGCGGTTTGCACGGTGTAGGTGTGTCGTGCGTCAACGCCCTTTCCGACCACCTTACAGCAGAGGTGTACCGCGACGGCAAAATCTATCGTCAGGAGTACGAAAAAGGCAAGCCGCTGTACAGCGTGAAAGTAGTGGGCGACACCGAAAAACGCGGCACCCGCATCACTTTCCACCCCGACGCCACTATCTTCACCGTCACCGAATACAAATACGACATCCTCGAAAGCCGCATCCGCGAGCTGGCCTACCTCAACAAAGGCATCGAGATAACCATAGAGGACAAACGTCCCGACGAGGAGGGCAACATCCGCAAAAATCGTTTCTATTCTGAGAACGGCCTCAAGGATTTCATCAACTACCTCGACGAGTCGCGCGAGAAACTGATGCCCGACCCCATCTGCATCGAGGGCGAACGTCAGGGCATCCCCATCGAGATAGCCTTGCAGTACAATACGGGGTTCAAAGAGAACACCCACTCGTATGTGAACAATATCAACACCCACGAGGGCGGCACGCATCTTGCCGGTTTCCGCCGCGGACTCACCCGTACTTTGAAGGCTTACGCCGACAAGTCGGGAATGATTGAGAAAACTGAGAAACAGAAAAAGATGAAAATCGAGATTACCGGCGACGACTTCCGCGAAGGTCTTACCGCCATAATCTCCGTAAAGGTGGCTGAGCCTCAGTTCGAGGGACAGACCAAGACCAAGCTCGGCAACAGCGAGGTGATGGGAGCCGTGGATATGATTGTGGGCGAGCTGCTCAACAACTACCTCGAGGAACATCCCCGCGAGGCCAAGGCCATTGTGGACAAGGTTATTTTGGCCGCCACGGCGCGTCAGGCTGCACGTAAGGCCCGTGAGATGGTGCAGAGGCAGACGGTGTTCAGCAGCGGCGGACTGCCCGGAAAACTGGCCGACTGTCAGGACGGCGACCCCTCGATATGCGAGCTTTACCTCGTGGAGGGTGACTCGGCAGGCGGATCGGCAAAACAGGGCCGCGACCGCAAATTCCAGGCTATACTGCCATTGCGCGGTAAGATACTTAATGTGGAGAAAGCCATGCAGCACCGTGCTTTCGAGAGCGAGGAAATAAAGAACATCTACACGGCACTCGGCGTGACCATCGGCACCGAGGAGGACTCCAAAGCGCTAAACCTCGACAAACTGCGTTACCACAAGGTTATCATCATGACCGATGCCGATGTCGATGGAAGCCATATCGCCGCACTGATACTCACTTTCTTCTTCCGCTATATGCCGGAGCTTATCAAGAACGGATACGTGTACATAGCCACTCCGCCGCTGTATCAGGTGAGCAAAGGCAAGAAATCGGAATACTGCTGGACGGAGGAAGAACGTCTGGACCTCATAGACAAACTTGGAGGCGGCAGCGAGAGCGGCTTGCGCATACAACGTTACAAAGGTCTTGGTGAGATGAGGCCCGACCAACTTTGGGACACCACCATGAATCCCGAAACGCGCATACTGCGTCAGGTGCATATCGAAAACGCCGTGGAAGCCGACCGCATCTTCTCCATGCTTATGGGCGACGATGTGCCGCCGCGCCGCGAGTTCATCGAACAGAACGCCACCTACGCCAATATCGACGCATAATATTTTGGTTATTACTATTAATAAAACGGGTGTCCTTCAGGTGCCCGTTTTTTTATTGTAAACTGTGATCAGTGAACTGTGATAATGAGAGGGGATTACTCTTCCATCAAAACATAATATCGTCGAAATTGAGGAGAAAGACCTGTCTTTTTGCTCGGGTGAGGGCGGTGTAGAGCCATCGCAGGTATTCGCGGTCTATCACCCCGTCGGGCAGGAAACCTTGGTCGATAATGGCGGTGTCCCACTGTCCGCCCTGTGTTTTGTGGCAGGTTAGGGCGTAGGCGAATTTTACCTGCAAGGCGTTGAAATACGGGTCGTTGCGTATGGCTTTCAGGCGGTCGCCCTTGGTGGGAAGGTCGGCGTAGTCGAGGGCCACCTGTTCGTACAGCCTGCGACTCTCGTCGGCGGTGAGCGACGGCGACTCGGAATAGAGCGTGTCGAGCAGTATGCGGCATTCCATCTCCGGTGCGTCGGGATAGTCGATGAAACGCAGCGTGGCCATAGCGAAACGGAATCCGTACATCTCCTCGAAATTGCGCAGTCGAAGAATCTCGGCGATGTCACCGTTGGCGATGAATCCCAAGGAGGCATCTTCATCGGTCCAGAAATAGTTGTTTTTCACCACCATAAGGTAGTCGCCGGTGTTCAGCTGGTCCTCGCGGAAAAGGATGCGGTTGCGTATGGCGTTGTTGAAGATGTTGGCACGTTTGTTGGTGCGGCAAATCACCACCACCTCCTCGGAGCCTTTGTCGGAGTATTCTTTGTTGAGGATGTCCTCCAGCTCACCGCCGTAGATACGTACAACGTCGTTGATTCCGTTCAGTTGGAAAACGGGTGTCTCTGCAATGTCGTTGCCCGCGGCTATCTGGTTGCGTATCAGCGTGCTGTTGAACAAAATTCCCGAGGTCTCGGCCTGACGCACCACTTCGGTGAGTTCGGCGGTGTAGATGTTAAGGTTGGTCATTCGCGAGAGGTATTCGCAGTCGAGGGCCGGACTTAAGGGCGAGCCCACGGGTGGCAGCTGTGCGGTGTCGCCGATGAGCATCAGGCGGCAGTGGGAGCCCTCTTTCACGTAGCTCACAAGGTCGTCGAGCAGGTTGCGGCCGCTGTCGTTGTCCTCGCCGATCATCGAGGCCTCGTCGACGATGAAAAGGGTGTAGGAGTGTTTGTTGGGAATGCGCGAGCACCGCAGCAGGCCGTTGGCGTCGGCGGTGGTGGCGTAGATTTTTTTGTGGATGGTAAGAGCCTGACGGCCGGAGTAGTTGGAGAGCACCTTGGCGGCCCTCCCGGTGGGGGCGAGGAGCACGGTGCGCACTTTAAGTTGCGGCAGGGTTTGTATCAGGGCACTGACGAGGGTTGTCTTTCCGGTGCCGGCGTAGCCTTTCAGAACAAAAGCTGAGTCGGGGTCTGGGTCGAACAGAAAACGGACAATGGCGTCGCCGGCCTCACGCTGCCCATCTGTAGGGGTGTGGGGGAAATTGGCGAAAAGCATTCGCAGCACTTGTGTGTTGGTGTCCATCTCTGTATTTTTTCGTCAAAAAAAAGCGATTTGCGGAGCAAATCGCTTTTTATATTTTTCTTGTTGTGTTACTGTTATTCGGCTTCGGGCTGAGCTACAGGAGCGGCATTTTCGGTAGCGGGAGCAGGAGCAGGAGCAGTGGTAGTTGTGGGGTTGTTCATAGGGATGTTCACATTGTCGAGTTTGATGCCGGACTCGGTTTTCTGTTTGTCGTCGTTGGTGTGTTTGGGAACGAAGGCCACGCAAGCGAGGCTGAAAACCATCAGTAAAACGGCCAAAGTCCAAGTGGCTTTTTCCAAGAAATCAGCGGTTTTACGCACACCCATATACTGGTTCTGGCTTTGGAAATTGGATGCCAGTCCGCCGCCTTTGGAGTTCTGAACGAGAACAACGAGTGCCAGAATAACGCAAATTACAAGTATGATAACTACAAGAGCTGTGTAAAAACCTGTGTTCATTTTGTATCTTTTTATTTAGTTTCTAACTTATTTTTCAATTCCGAAATTCGGACTGCAAAGATACTATTTTTTTCTGGATTTTGGCGCATCAATTTTTCATATATTTCTATAGCTTTTTCAATTTTGCCCTGTTTTTCGAGTATAATTGCAAGAGTTTCAGTGGTTAAGCCATCGCTGTCGGAATTGCTTTTTTTGCCCAATTCGTCGATTGTGAGGTGTTTTTCGGGGGCGTTTTGGGGTGCTTTTTGGGTGTTTGGGTCGAGAAATTTCTCCAAAATTACGCTTTTTGGAGCAGTTTTGAACGAGATATCCTGGAAGGAATTTATCTCGTCGAGGATGTCGATCTCGCCGGAGGCGGTGAAGCCCATCTCCTTGTTTTTGGCGGCCTCGATTTTCTCTTTCAGATGGCGTGCCTCGGCTTCGGAGGCGGAGTCGTCGGTTTTGAGGGCGGTTTTTTCGAGTTTTGCCGCAAGGGTGGCGCTTTCGGGCACCTGCACCGACACGCGCGACACCATCTGTGGGTCGAAACTGGCGCCGGAGGTGGCTTTGTCGCTGAGCAGATCAAGCACCTGAAGCACGGCGCAGAAAGGGTAGCTCATGCGTTCGTTGTGTATGTCGAGTTTGTCCTGCAGACTAAACCGCAACGGGTTGGAAACGTATTCAAAAAACGTGTCTTTTGTCATACTATTTTTGTCAAAATTTGATGCGAAAAGAGACTTTCTTTTCGGTTTGCAAAGGTACTCAATTTTTTTTGTTTGTAAGCGCATTGTTTTATCTGTTTTTTTAACAACTTATTGTTCAATTGTTTACTTTGACGTTTTTTGAGGGGCGAAACCCTTTTCGGGGACAAAATGAAAATTTTTTTCGCTGGTATTGATTTTTTTCGTATCTTTGCAAACTCAAAAATAGACGAAAAATGAAAAGAACATTTCAACCATCACGCAGAAAGAGAGCCAATAAGCACGGTTTCCGTCAACGCATGTCCACAGCAAATGGACGTCGAGTTTTGGCTGCTCGCAGAAAGAAAGGCAGAAAAAAACTGACCGTTTCCGACGAACGATAGAGTTTTATTTTTCTTTGGCGCCAAAAAAGAAAAAACATAGCCTTTAAAGGAAAAAAGAAGCAGGGTGAAGTCCACTTTGCTTCTTTTTTGACTTTTATGGAGTGGCAAAATGGCGTCACGGAACACGAAAAAAACGAAAGAACTATGCGCAAAGCGAAAAAAGAGGTGATATACACCGACGTGGAGATAATCGACGCCGTGTCGGAGGGCATGGCCCTCGCGCGGGTGGAGAACAAAGTGGTGTTCGTGCCCTTTGTGGTGCCCGGCGACGTGGTGGACATCCGCATCCTGAAATCGAAGAAAAACTATGCCGAAGGCAAGGCCATCGCCATAAAGCACTACAGCGACCGCCGTGTGCCGGCGCAATGCCCCCATTTCGGAGTGTGCGGCGGCTGCAAATGGCAGATACTAAACTACGCTGACCAGCTGAAATGCAAACAGAATCAGGTGGCGAGCAACTTGGAACGTATCGGCAAAATCGACGTGTCGGCCATGAGTCCCATCTGCGGCTCGGAACGTATCTTCCACTATCGCAACAAGCTGGAATTCACCTTCTCCAACCGTCGTTGGATGACACCCGAGGAGATTTCGAACCCCGATTTCAAGCCGCAGCCCAACGCCCTCGGACTGCATATCCCCGGACTTTACGACAAGGTGCTCGACATACAGCACTGCGCCCTGCAGGACGACCTCTCCAACGACATCCGCAACCGCATACGCGAATACGCCTCGCAGCAGGGGCTGGAGTTCTACGACATCCGCACCCACGAGGGCTTTTTGCGCAACCTTGTGATACGCAACACTCAGGAGGGCGAGTGGATGCTTATAGTGATTGTGGCCAAGGACAACAGAAGTTTGCTGTTCCCCCTGCTCGATTTCGTGAAAGCCGAATTTCCGCAGATTACTTCGCTACAATATATTATTAACGAAAAACTCAACGATTCGTACAACGACCTCGACGTGGAGTGCTACCACGGCAGTCCGTACATAACCGAGATTATGCCTGCCTACCACACAGGCGACACCCCGCTGAAGTTCCGTATCAGTCCCAAGTCGTTCTACCAGACCAACTCGCAGCAGGCGCGCAGCTTGTACGGCTTTGTGGCCGATTCCGCAGGACTGCAGGGCACTGAGACCGTTTACGACCTCTACACCGGCACTGGCACCATAGCCTGTTTTGTGGCCAAATATTGCAATAAAGTGGTGGGCATCGAGTATGTGGAGGACGCCGTGGCCGACGCCCGTGTCAACGCCGAACTCAACGGTTTCGACAACACCACTTTCTTTGCCGGCGACATGGCCGACATACTTACCCCCGATTTCATCGCCCAGCACGGCACTCCCGACGTGGTCATCACCGACCCGCCGCGCGCAGGCATGCACGAAAAGGTTGTGAACCAGCTACTTGCCACCCTGCCGCAGAAGATCGTTTATGTGAGCTGCAACCCCGCCACCCAAGCCCGCGACGTGGCCATGCTCTCGGAGAAATATGCGGTGAAGGCCATTCAGCCCGTGGATATGTTCCCCCACACCCAACACGTGGAAAACGTGATGTTGCTGGAGAAAAATCCAATTTGGACAATTGGAAAATAAATCGTATTTTTGCAAATCAATTGTTTTGTGGTTTTGCCACACAATGTTATTTTGATTTTTGCATAGAAACACAATGTTTATGAAGTATTTGAAATCTTTTATCCTGATTTGTTTCTTTGTGATGTCGGTTGCTTCGTGCATTGCACAGAATGTAAAGATTTACGACACAGTCAATTCAGAACTGATCACTGATGATTTATGGGCCATTGCTTTGGATAAAAGTGGCAACAAGTGGATGGGAACCGTCAAATATGGCCTGATCAAATTCGATGGCAACACATTTACCGTTTTCAACAAGGAGAACTCTCTCCTCAAAGGCGATTGCATCACGACGTTGTTTGTGGATTCCAAAGGGGATCTGTGGGCTGAATTTTCACGTCCGGAGGAGGGCATCGCCAGGTATGATGGCAGCAACTGGACAGTTTTCAATGCAGCCGATTTGGGTGTTGAAAGCATAGATGTGCGTGACATCCGTGAAGCATCTGACGGAACAATTTGGTTTGTCTTTTCCGACAAAGCGGTGATTTACAAAGATGGGGCTTGGTCTGCCATGGAAATCCCATATGAAAATCTACTTTGTATGGATATTCGGGAAGATGGGACTTTAGCTGTGGGGTGTGATACACTGTTGCTCGTTGGCAAGAATGGAAAATGGAAAAGATTTACAAAGGGAAATTCCGAACTGCAATTAGGAACAATTCGCGGCTTGAAATTCCGTCCTGACGGGAGCCTGATGATTGGTTATGGTGGCGGTTTCGGCGGCGGTGGACTCTCCGTGTTGAGCAGCAATTTCAAAAAGTGGATCCACTACAACAAATCCAATTCCCGGATACCAGACCACATGATCCGCGACATTGAATATGACGGCAAAAGCTATTGGATGGCCTCCAATAACGGACTGGTGAAAATGGAAGAGAATACCATTTCAGCTGTTTTCTTCAGGGATGGAAGGTTCAAAAATGTAATCCGTGATATTGCTATCGAAGGCAATATCCTATGGATTGCTACTAATTTCGGTCTTATTAGGTATGAACAATAGTTGTTACGCTACTTGTTGACAGTTACGGGGCTCTTTTAAAAACTCCTTATTTCCTCCTCAAAAACACAATCTCTCCTCGGCATCCTGCTGTGTCGGGGCCAACTTTCTTGGTGGCGAGGCAGCGGCCGTTCTGCATCAGGCTTATATCGTTGCCACATTCGGCTTTCACTACCACGGTAAAACGTCCGTTGCGTTCGTTGACGGGAAATTCGGTGCGTTTTTTTGTGACGTTTTCCACAACGGCGACCTTTTCGCCAATGGCGTTCCCGTTTTTGTCTATGGCTTTACCCTTTAGCACTAGCATACGTTGTGGCCGTGCCTGTTGGTAAAGCTCGAACTCGAAGATGTCCATCCCACCCTTGCCCGGGTAGCGGTTCGACGAGAAATATGCCTTTGTGCCGTCGGCGGTGATGCCGAAACCCACCTCGTCGGCGTCGGTGTTGATGGGATAGCCGAGGTTTTTGGCGGGAGCCGTGTTATTACCATCGAGACGCACGTAAAACACATCGTAGCCGCCTATGCACATCTGTCCGTTGGAGGAGAAGAAAAGCGTCTCGCCGTCGGCGCAGATAAAGGGGAAACGCTCGTCGCCGGGGGTGTTCACTGCCGAGCCGAGGTTGTAGGGCTCGCCCCAGCTGCCGTCGGGTTGTCGCTCGGAGCACCAGATGTCGTCGCCGCCAAGGCCGCCTTTGCGGTTGCTGGCGAAATAGAGCCGTGAGCCGTCGGGAGTTACGGAGGGCATAGCCTCGCTGCTGTTGGCGTTGTTTATCACCGGCCCGATGTTCTCGGCGGGTTGCCAACGTCCGCCCTTGAATTCGGTAAAGAAAATGTCGCTGTTGTTGTAGCCGTTGCTCTCTTTTTTTATTAAGGAATAGAAAAGCAGATGGTTGTCGGCGGTGAGGGTTACCCCGCCTTCGGTTCCGGTTCGGTTGAAAGGCGTGCCCATCACCTTGCCTTCCGAGTAGTTGCCGTAGGGCAGAAGGCGGCATTGGAACAGTTTTAGTGTTTTCTCTTGAGTTTCAGGCTCATAGCCGAGAGCCTCGGTTTTGTATTTAGGAATGAAACGGTATAGCCAAAACTGCGAGCCGTCCACCGTGCGGTAGGGCAGCAAGTCGTTGTGCTGGGTGGAGATGTTGGTCATCGACTTGGGTTCGAAAGGCACGGGGTTGGTGGCCATATTGTTGAGAAATACCGACCAGCGGCGGTAGATTTCGGCGTCCTCGCGATATTCGGCATAGGTGCCTTGCGGGTCGTTGGCGGCAAGCTCGAAAAAACGGTTGAGGTTGTCGGTGGCTTTGCCGAACTCCTCGTTGCTGTAGTTTACCATGCCGATGAAGAAATGTGCGCGGGCGTCGGGGTAGTCGGGACAGAGGGCGTTAACCTTTTTGAACATCGCCGACACTTTCATCAGATTCTCGCGCTTGGCGTAGATGAGTCCCATAAGGAAGTAAGGATGAGGCGATTGCGGCGCCTGTTTCATCACCTGACGGGCGATGCGTATGCTCTGGGTGAGACGTTTGGCGTTGTAAAGCTCGAAGGCCTGTTTGAGGTCGTCGGTCTGGCCGGATGTGAGGGCTGTTCCGCACTGGCAATTGAGCAGGTAGTCGATGTTGTTTTGTGAATGTAAAACGGCCAACGACAGCAGGAATGTCAGTGTCAGGAGCGCCTTGCGTGTCATAGCCGCGATGTGTCGATGGGGAAATGGCAATCGTTTGTGTTGCAACCTATTACGCAGTTGTCGCAGGAGGTGAGCTCGCCTTGCAGACGGCGTCGCACCATCTCGCGCAGCTGTTGCTGAAGCGGTGCTATGTTGATGTCTTTAAGCACTTCGTCGCAGAAAGCGAACATCAGCAGTGTGGTGGCTGTGTGTCGGCGTATGCCGCGCTGCATCATATAGAATAGTGCCTGTTCGTCGAGCTGGCCTATGCTGGAGCCGTGCGAGCATTTCACATCGTCGTTGTAGATTTCGAGGAAAGGCTTGGAGTTGATGGTGGCTTTGTCGGTGAGCAGTATGTTTTTGTTCGATTGTTGGGCGTTGGTCTTGAAGGCACCGTCGCACACAAGCACATGTCCGTTGAAACTGCCGTGGGCGTTGTCGTCGAGGATGCCTTTGAAAAGCTCGTAGCTGTCGCAGTTGGGGTGGCTGTGCTCCACATACACGTAGTTGTCGATTTTCTGCTCCTTGTCCATCAGGTAAAGGCCATGCACCTGCACGTTGCAGTGTTCGCCGTCCATGCGTATCTCGTTGTGGTTGCGTATGTTGCCGCCGTTGAACGACACACCGTTGGATAGCAGCGATGAGTTCTGGCGCATCCGCACGAAAGTCTGGTTGATAAGTCCGGAGTTGTCGTTGAGGTTCTGCATCTTATAGTGGTCGAGATGTGCGTCCTCGTCGATGACAATTTCGGTGACGGTGTTGGAGAAACAGCGGTTGTGGTTGTATGAGTCGTCGCAGTGGATAAGGGTGAGCTGGCTGTTTTTGCCGATATACACGAGGTTGCGCGTCTGCAGCAGCATCGGTTTGTCGTGGTCCGCCACGCTGAGTATCTGGAGCGGTTTTTCCACTGTAACGCCGTCGGGGATGTAGATAAAAACGCCGTCGGTGAAGAGGGCTGTGTTTGCCGAAAGGAAACTGTTGTTGACGGGAGTGGTCTGTCCGAGCACCTTCTCCACCAGCTGGGGGTGTTTGTCCAAGGCTTCGCGCAAGCTGCAGATTATCACGCCGTTGGGAATGCTGTCCTGTGCGTTGGCCTGATAATATCCGTTGCAGACGGTGAGTTTGGTGGTGTCGAGGTTGGGGATGTCGCAGCTGAACGAGGTTTGCCGCGAGTTGTCGGGCAGGGGAGAGGTGAGTTCGTCGTCCATAAACTCGCCGAAATCCACGTTGCGCCACACCTCGTTTTTGCGGAAAGCGAAACGGTTTTCGGCAAGGAAATCGGCGGCCTGACGTTGCAGGGCGGCAAGGCTCTGCGGGCCGTCGCCGGTGGACAATGCCGCTGTTTTGCTGAGTATCAGTTCGGTGGTGGTCATGGTTATTTGGCTGAGTTTTCGAGTTCTTCTTTAATCCAAGCGTAGCCTTTCTTCTCCAGCTCGAGGGCGAGGTTTTTGTCGCCGGTCTTGACGATGCGTCCCTCGTAGAGGATATGCACAAAGTCGGGCACTATGTAGTCGAGCAGACGCTGGTAGTGAGTGATGACGATTGTTGCGTTGTCGGGGCGGCGCAGTTTGTTTACACCGTTGGCCACGATGCGCAGCGCATCGATGTCGAGGCCGGAGTCCGTCTCGTCGAGGATAGCCAGTTTGGGGTCGAGCATAGCCATCTGGAAAATCTCGTTTTTCTTTTTCTCGCCGCCCGAGAAACCCTCGTTAACAGAGCGGCTGGCGAGGTTAGAGGTGAGTTCCACAATCTGTTTCTTCTCCTCCATCAGCTTGAAAAACTCGCTTCCCGAGAGGGGGTCAAGGCCGCGGTATTTGCGTTGCTCGTTGACGGCGGTGCGCATAAAGTTGCTTATGCTCACTCCCGGAATCTCCACGGGGTACTGGAAGCCGAGGAAAAGGCCTTCGGCGGCACGTTCCTCAACGGGCATTTCGAGCACGTTCTTGCCTTTGAAAATCACTTCGCCTTGGGTGACGGTGAATTTGCTGTTGCCCACTATCACGGCGGCGAGGGTGCTTTTGCCGTTGCCGTTGGGACCCATTATGGAGTGCACTTCGCCCTCGTTCACTTCGAGGTTTACACCCTTGAGAATCTCCTTGTCGCCTATCGAGGCGTGCAGGTTGCGTATGGAAAGTAATGACATCAGTCGTGTGTTTTATTTTCTAACTTATTTACAATAAACTACTTGCGATAGGTTTTGCCACATCGCACTCTGTTGCAAATATACGATTTTTTTTTCAATGCGGAGTTCGGAATGCGGAGTTTGGAATTGTTTTTTTTCTCGGCAAGGAAACAAAAAAAATCGGGATTGGAGATCTAAATAAGGTCTGAATTTATACAAGGGTTTCATTACGGAAATTACGTTACGGAAATTTCGTAATGAAAATGAAGATGGTTTGAGGGTTATGTATTTGTATTTCAGTTTTGTATAAATTAATTAAGACTCAAAAATGTGATTGAAAAGGTGCCTTTTAGACGAAAAAATATGAAAAAATCGTTCAAAAATAGCGTTAAAAGTGTTTTTTATCATGTATTAAACATTTTGTTAAGCGAGACAAGCAAGTCATCCATGTAGCAAAATTACTTTTTAATATTCCGCAAAATCTGGAACAAAATCCCACTGTGCCACGGATTTGCACAGCGCGATGGTATCTTTGCAGTGTCGAAAGACGAGAAAACCGACGCTCGGAGATATTGTGGTTCGCTCTGCGTCAGGAAGTTAGGTAAAAAAGGAACCACCAATTAAAAAAGTAAAAAAACAATGAAAAAAGAATCTTTGGACGACAAAGTTTATGATTTTATCGGCAGACTGGCCTTGGGGCTTTTCGGCCAGAACATCACTATTGGCAACGCGGCTTTGGAAGGCATTTTGAACGAACGGGGCGTGTTTCTCGCACCTTACGGCATCCCTATGGAGCAGTGCGTGATGGCGGCATATCTGTGGTGGTCGGAAAAAGAACGTGCCAGCAACCAGAAACCTGTAATCAGCAACGCCATTGCCAGCACTTTTATGGAACGCAGTGTGGTTTATCAAAACTTGTTGGAGGAAAATTGGTTATTCGAATAAATTAAATAAGTTGAAACGCAGTTGCAGCCCCTCGTCTTTGGCCAGCATGTTTTAATGCAATAACCGAACGACAGGCTCAGCTTTATATATTAACCCCAAATAAAAAAACAATGAAAAAACAAGTAACAGGAGACGTTTGGCTCCCTATAGACAGATATTATGTTGAAATGGATGGAGACAAAGAGTATTTGCGCCTTTTTCCTTCTTTGAGATTCAATAATCGTTTAGACAATAACAAACTTGACAGACTTATTGAACTGTTGGAGATGTATAGAGATTATCGTAACGACAAAAAACTCAATGCGATATTTCAGTTGGGAAACACATATTGTTCGCTTTTTTTCAGAAAAGGTTTTATGGCTTGGGATCATTTTGGATCTGCGACTGCCATTGTCAGACGTGATGGTAAATTTGTCAAATTTGGCGATGGACGTAACAATCTTGATTTGCAGGATGGCGATGCCGTTGTGCGTCCGTTGGTGGATGGAAAAATAGTGGACAAAGAAGCCGCCCAATATCTTGTAAAAGAGATGGTTGTGGAATACAAGAAAAGAATTTCCAAAGACAGCGAAATATCAAAACTTCTGATGATTGTACCCGCCACTTTCTCCACACAAGAGATCGACATTTTGCGTGAGGCGTTGCAGGAAACAGGTGCCAAGGATGTCCGGTTCATCTACCGACCATTGGCCGAAGCCATTTGCTTGGGTTGCGATATTTACGAACCAGAGGCCAAAATGATAGTCCATTGTGGCGGCGGAGTTACCGAAATTTCAGTGATAGCCCTTGGCGGCATCGTTACCACCAAAACGCTGCCCTTTGCCGGAAAATTGTTTACCAAAAATTTTTGCGAGAATTTGCTGAAAAGACGCAACGTGCTTGTTGACGAAGAAATTGCCGAACAAGCCATACTCGATATCGCTTTTGGACTGGCGGAAAAGAGACTCCCCAATACAAAGGAAATAAGTGGCGTGAATCCCGACACCAATCAGCCCGTAACCACTGTGGTATGTTGCTTGGACATTGAAAAGCCTAATGAAGAGTTGTTGAGAAAAATTGACATTGCGGTGATGGAAGTTCTTGAAAGCATCCCTCCCGAGATGTCTTACGATATCTTGTGCAAGACAAAATGCAGAGCATTGACTGGCGGTAGTGCAAGATTTCCGGAGTTGGACATGCACATTAGAGATGTCATGGGCGACTATTATTTGAAAAGCGTTCTAACCGATGCCGAAGGCAACCGTGTTCCGTACAAACGACCCGAGTCGGAATTTGACGTGCTTGTCAAGCGTACCCCAATCAGCATTAATCCATTCTTGGAACTTATGCATTTCGACAGATTCGATTTTTTGATAAAGTAAGACAATAAGCAAAATGGAAGTAATATATTAAAAATTAAATAGTTATGACAGAAACACAACAAAAACAAAACATAGCCGTGGTGCTGTGTGATAACCACAGCAACGGAGAATTGGAGAAAATACTTACGGAGAGATGGACCCCCAAGAACGTGCCCGTGCATATCGGCTGGGAGGCCGTGTTGCCTGCCGACGCTGCGCAACCCGCTGTTACCCACTGTCTTGTGGTGGCGGTGATGTCGGCCCTGCGCGATGAGACGTTGCAACACGCCGTGAAAGGCCTTAAGGCACTGCTTGCCAAAGGCTGCAAGGCGGGCATGGTGCTGGTGGAGCCATTCGGGTTCGAGGAAGCCGGCAAGGAGCTGGAAACTCGTCTGTTGGAGCAGCTCGAGGACAGCGCTCTGGACTTTGTGGAGATCCGCGGCATGGACGACTACGCCCGCTCCGGCGACCTGCCCAAAGGCTTTACGGAGTTCTTCGACGCCGTTTACGCCGACATAGCCGAGGCCTCGGTCGCAGTAGTGGAAAAAGAGTGGAAACTATAAAAACAAGCAGAAGGCAAAAGCTTAATTTTTAACACTGAAAGACGAATGAAAGGTTTTGGTCGCTGCGCTCAAAATTATAGAAAAAACCAGTTTAAAATTATAGAAAAATCATTTTTTTGTAATTTTATTATCAAATTTTCTTGTAATTTTGAGCCCTATAGGGCTACCCATCGTAATACAAAACTTTTTTTCGTGTTTTTAGATGTTTCTATTTGAATTTTTTGTAACTTTGCAAAATCGTTTCCTCCGCACCTTGTTTAATAGACTTCGGCAGGGGAGGGGAGCGATTAGAAAATAATGTTGATTAGAAGTCTTAAAATATGAATATGACGCTTAACGGAAAATTTAAGACTAAAATATGGAAAAATGCGATAAAGAGAGGTTTAGTGAAAAAGTCACCCAAATTGAAACCTATTTATGATGGTTTATTAGGTTCCGAAAAAGAGTGGTTTAATTCAAACACACCACGCATAATGTGGGTACTAAAGGAACCGATTGATGATTTTACAGAAATCAAAAAACAACCTAAAGGAGGTGGATGGTCGTTTCATGACGAAATAGCTGAAGCGGACGTTAGTGGCGATAATTATTTTCCACTAGGAAAAAACCGAAAAAGTAGAAATACATGGCTAAACATACTCTATGTTTCTTATGGTATTCTTGAAGGGAAAGAAAAATTTTTAAAAAATGAATTTTGTGAAGCCGATAACAAACAAGATGATTTGAATATTTTGAAGAAAATTGCTGTTATAAATATGAGTAAAATGCCAGGGCCTACAAAGACAATCGACAGTGAACTTCTACAAAAATTTCCTTTATGGGAAAAGATTGTACATGACCAAATCAGTTTGTATAATCCTACTATAATTATATTTGGAGGAACTTTTGAATTTTTCAAAGCCCAACTATTCAAAAAGGATTTAAAAAACAATAATCAACCTGTTTTTTCTTCGATAGGAAGAACACATCAATATAAGTCTGTTATTTATAAAAATGAGGAAGGTGTTTTGTTTATCGACACGTATCATCCGCATCCATTGGGGATTAATCGTAGTTATGGAGTTAATGCAATTTTAAAGGGTGTTTATAAAATGAATAAGAGAGAATAAGGTTGATACTCTTAGGCGGAACTACGTTCCGCCTTTTTTATGAGATTATAATCCATATCATACTTTTGTAACTTATTGATATATATATAACTACAGCAAAAAAATATTTGGAGATATAAAATAAAAAACGTAACTTTGCAAAGTCGTTTTCCCCAACCTTGTTTAAACAGACTTCGGCAGGAGAAAAGGAAGGCGAAAGAAATAAGATTAATTAGAAGTCTAAAAATTTGTATATGAAAACAATATATGAAAAACATGAAGAGTTTTTGATACAGAACGAATCAATAATTAAAGTTAAAGACGGGATACTATTCCGAGGAAAAATAAATCACGGGAAAGGCGATTATAGTACGAATCGAGGCAAAGGAGATGTTGCAAAGAATTGGGAAATAGCTCCTCGAAGGTATTTGTATATAACCAAGGAACTTACAGAGAATCAAAAAGGTTGGGATGATATTCGAAACGAAGATGGATTCAATAAGAATGGTTATGATATAACGGGGAGATTTTATAGAAACTATATGTACCATTTGTATGGTATGGAATCTGCAATCGAGAATAATAAGTTTGTAACTTGGGAGAATTTATCACATGACAAATTGAAAGATTGTGTTAAGCATTTTTTTCAGTATGAAGCAGCACTTGCACGCATAAACTGTGGAAAGGACTTTGGGTCAATTTCAACAAACTATAAACGGTTGAAAGAGTTGATAGAAGTTAATGGTAATTTGCTGAAACAGCAGATTAATCTGTTGGATGCTGATATTATCGTTTGTTGTGGAAGTGACGATTTGATTTTGAATTTGGTTTATGACACATATTCTGAAGCGAATTGGAAATATTACCGCGGAGGGATTCACTATTCTGAAGAAATTAAAAAGATTATTGTCCATTCATATCATTTGTCTTACTATGGAATAGGTCAGAAAGACTTTTATGAAGATACAATTAAGCCGTTTGCTGGATTCATAAAAAAGCACCCTGAATTTAGATCTTTTAGATAAATGAATTTCTTTGCGGTTTTGTCCTTCATTTAAATGAATAACATACCTTTCAAGGCGGAGCTTCGGCTCCGCCTTGTTTATGCCCCAATCCGCTACACATTCCCTCTCGTAAACCCACATAAACAAAGGTGTTTCCATGATTATATATTTTATGTAACGCATTTTGTGTAATGCCACCCGCTGGCTGGAAAAACTGTAGGGAGGCAATCCGTGGTCTAAAAAAGTGAGCGAAGCGAATGTGTTCTCCGCCCTTCGGGCTGTCGAAAGGGCCATTGGACCTTTCTTCATTTACAAGATTAAAAAGATTTCACTCGCCGTAGGCGAGTAGGAGAACAAAATAATCTACAGAGATTTGTTCACAAGATTTAATTGATTTCAGCGGAGTTCACGATTGCTGCGCAATTCGCGAAGCGACAGCGAGCAGGAGCCCAAAGTTCCGAACTCCGCGTTCCGAACTGTCAAGAGTTTCTCTCCGCCATCACTCTGGAGATGCGTGCTATCTCTGCGCGCAGGCTCTCGGGCTTGAGCACCTCCATAGTCTCGCCGTGCAGCAAAATCTCCTGCACAAAATCGAACGACGGGCGCAGGTAATAGCTGAACACCGTGTGCTCCTTGGAGCGTTCCACCTCTTTCTGCGAGTGGTGCAGGGGCAGCGACCGCAGGTATTTGGCCTGAAAGTTGTCCACCTTCAGGTATATTATTTCCGGTTCCACTTTTTGGTCGCTGATAATGCCGAAACAGGTGCTGAAAAACTCCTCGGCGTCGAAATCCTCGGGAGGGGTGAAATCGGTGAACTCCTCGTCGATATTGCTCATGCGGTCGAGGGCGTAGGTCTTGAGCGGGCCGTCGCCGTATTTGGCCAGCAGGTACCAGCGCCGTTTGAACATCTTTAGCGCGTATGGCTCAACGTTGTAGAACGTCTATTCCTTGTCGCCGTCCATCCAAAAGGCTTTGTAGGTGAAAGTCAGTGTTTTGCCGTTGCCCATGGCCTCCAGTATGTCCGTAAGGTTTTCGCGTCCCGATGGCACTTCCTCCAGCAGTATGCGTTTTTTCAGCGGCTCTTTCACCTCCAGCGCGCAGCTCAGCGATAGAGAGTCGAGCAGCCAGTTTTTAAAACCCGAAATGTCTTTAAAGTCGCTGTTGTCGCTTATGTAGTACCTGTTCAGGTTTTTGCCTTTGATGCATTTTATTTCGATGCCGAAAAGTTCGTAAACAGCGTTGATATGGTTGTGGAACGTGCGTTTGGCGTATTCCGTGGCGTCCTTTTCGCGCCATTTCGAGGCAATGTCGTTGAAAGTTATCCCTTCCCTGCCGGCTTTACGTATTATGTCTACAAGCCATATATATTTGTTAATCAGATTTTTAGTCATAACTGTGATTGTTTTGGTTTATGTTGCAAATATACAAATTAAGTGTGAAATTTTGTTGCACACCTAAAAAAATTGAAAGTTGAAAGTTGAAAATTGAAATGCTCGTTGCCCCACTTGGCAGAAAACGCCGCCTCAGGCTGTTTTGTGTATTGTATTGGTAATCAATGATGTGAGTTTTTATATTTGTTAAAAATTCATAAATCTTCAAATTCTACCTTACTTTTTATTTTTTTCTGATTTATAGTTTTGCGCTTTGCAACACACCGGTGAAAAAGTTGAAAGTTGAAAGTTGAAAATTGAAATTTTTTAGTTGTCAGTTATTAGTATTCGGTGGTCAGTTTTCGGTTAAACAATTAAACAAATAAACAATTCAACAATTAAACAAATAAACAATTCAACAATTAAACAACTAAACTATTTAACATCTTCACGCCTTCACTTATTAATACCTTGACCTTCAGACAGAACGAAAAAGGACCACAGAAGTGCTTTGTGCCAGGGTGGGGCTGTCGTAATTTTGCATACGTAATTCGGAGTGAAAAAACGACGGATTTCGACAATCAAAAACCGAAAATGATACTAATAGCTATTTGTAATAAATTGTAGAACAATATTTTGTAAAACTGTGCAATATTTTTGCACACCTAGTTAATATTTTTGTATAATAATTTTTAAATCATTTAAAGAAATGAAAAAAACAAAAAACATTCTGAAGACAGTGAGTTACCTCGCCATGCAGCTGGAGGACTCCAAAACCTATCTACTCAACACTATAGCTCCCGACACTCTGGCGGATGTTGAGAAAAAAGATTACAAGTTTGGCCGTTACTTCGACGACGATTGCGAAGAAACCCCTTACTCCGTAAAAACCATTAAGGAGGTTGTCAGCCAAAACGTGTATCTGTCGAAGTATTTGGGAGTTACCCCCTTGCAGTCGGCTTTGTTTGTGGCGGCTTTCAGCAAAAACTACAACAGCAAAAGTTTCGACATAGATGACGTGTGCCGTTTCTTCGACCTCAACGACATGCAGTTTATGGTTCTGTCCGAAAATTTCGACAGCCTTGTCCAGAACAAGTATCTGCTGAAAGGTAATAGTCGCCATTTTTCCAAAAAAGATGACACTTTCGTTATCAATCCCATTGTGAAAGAGGCTATTATGTGCTGCAAGGTTTTCGACAAAAGCAAACTCGGCTGCGAGGAAATCCATCGTTATAAGTTTGTAAAGATGGTGTCGGAGCTTATCGACAGCCGCAGTTCCGAAGAAGTCCACGCGCATCTCCTGTTTGACAGAGTGGAGGAGATGGAGTTGGAATACCCCGAGCTCACTTTCGTGAAAAACGTATGTAAGTTGATCCACAAATCCGAGGACCGCACGCTGTTTTACAAAAACTGCGACGATTTTATATCCCGCCCCTACCGTTCGAGCGCTCTGGAATGTACGTTGAGCGACATCTACGACAACTATCGCATCCGTTTTGCTATAGGCAAGATGCTGAAAGACCAGCAGCATCTTCTGCAAAAGGCAGGACTGGTGGAGATAAGCTCCGGCAATATGTTCTCCGAAGCCAGCCTCTCGCTCACCGACAAGGGTAAACGGCTGTTTCTGGAGGAGGACTACGACCTTTTCACCGACGAGGCCGAGGCACGCAACAAAAGTCTTGTCTATCCCGACAAAATCCCTGAGAAACAGATGTTTTACGACGCCGACCTCACCAAGCAGCTGGAGCTTTTCACCCAAAACCTCGACGACGACAAGTTCTCCGAGCTGCAGCAGCGTCTCGACAAGATGTCGTTGCCCAAAGGCATCACCGCCCTTTTCCACGGCCTGCCCGGCACAGGAAAGACCGAGACAGCCATGCAGATAGCCCGCATCACTGGCCGCGCAGTGTGCCATGTGGACATCAGCGCCGCCAAGACCTGCTGGTACGGTGAGAGCCAGAAACTGGTGAAACGTATCTTTACCAACTACCGCAGCATGTGCGAGAGAGAGAAACGCAAGCCTATACTCCTTTTCAATGAGGCCGACGCCCTTTTCAGCAGCCGCCAGAACGTGAACAACAGCACCAACAGCAGTGTGGCGCAGACCGAAAATGCCATCCAGAACATCATCCTTGAGGAGATGGAGAACCTTGACGGCATTCTGATAGCCACCACCAACCTTACCGACAATCTCGACAGCGCTTTCGCACGCCGTTTCCTTTTCAAGGTGCAGTTCAACCAGCCCACAGTCGAGGCCAAGCAGAGCATCTGGAAAAGCAAGCTGGAGTGGCTCTCCGACGACGAGTGCCGTCAGCTGGCGCAACACCACGACTTCTCCGGCGGCGAGATAGACAACATCGTGCGCAAGGTGGTGATGGAAGAGGTGCTGCACGGCAAACGTCCCGACATCGACGCCATTGAGGATATGTGCCGCCATGAGAAACTCGGAGGCTCCAAACGCAAGAAAATTGGTTTCAACTGCCAGAACTGATTGATTTGGAGGTGGTTGTGAAACGGGTTGTTTTTTTTTAAATCGGCACTTAGCCATTGCTATTCAGAAAAATTGTGTTATACATGGCTTGTTCTGAGGTGATGAAAAAATCACACACAGAGTGCCACGCGTTGGCACAGCGTGACATTATTTTTGCAAAACGAAACCAAATACGATATGAGAGACATTGTAAGGATGAGCGACCTGCATTTCAGCAGCAGTCTGTTCGAGAACTACCACACCGGTACCGTCCTCGACAAGCTGCTCTGTTCCTATTCCGGTCTGTCGAAAGGCGTTAACTATATGATTATCGGAGACCCCGGAGTGGGCAAAACTACCATAATACTCGATATGCTTGCCAACATACAGAAAAAACAGCCGCAGGCGCGCATCCTTTTTGTCAGTGCCGAGATGAACGAGATAGACCTCGCCATCTACGTGCAGCGTTTTCCCAAGTTTGGCAACCTCGACATCCTTTTCATCGAAAGTCAGATAGACGAGGACTCGCACAACTGGAACACGCTCACCGAAGTGATGCAACGTGGCTGGGACATAGTGGCCATCGACTCGTTTTACGAGCTGCAGGGCATCGTAAAAGAGGAGGAGGAGGTAACCATGAAAAAAGCCGAAAGCATGCTGCTGTGCCTTATCAAACAGCAAAACAAGGCGCAGAACGACAGGGGAGTGAACACCACTTTCCTAACCATACAGCAAGTTACCAAAAGCGGCGCATTTGTGGGCTCCAACCGATTGAAACACAGTATTACAGCCATGATGGAACTGCGGCTGGACAACCCCAAAAACATCTACAGCGACCGCTATGTAACTTTCTCCAAACACCGCCGTGGCGACGTGGGCGTGAAACTCTACTACAACCTCAACTCCACCGGCGACGTGTTTTTCGACGAACAGAAATACAACGACGACCTGAAACTGCGCAAGCTGCAAAGCAACGTGTCGTCGCAGATTCGCGATTTTGCCAACGAATTCGACAAATTATTCAACAAATCAGATACTTAACAATTATGCAACAGACAGATTACCAAATTGCAAAAGAGCATTTCCTGCTTCAGCCCGTGGCCTACAAGGAAGTGGCGAGAAACGAAATCGTGGCCGAGTCCGACAACCATTACCGTATCGGCAGTGCCGTGGTGCAACTCACCGACGACATGGTTTTCGATATCGACAAATATCTCGGCATCATGCCCAAGCAGAGCCAGATGGCGCAACGCAGCTACGGCGACAAGGGTATCTCCAACCTGCGCAATTTCTTTGCACAGGCCGACAACAGCGACGAAACCCGCGTTATCTTTGTGGCCGACACGAAAAACCGCACTATCAGCCACATACATCAGACAAAAAGTCATCTTATTCCGCCGGAGACTTTTTTCGATTTCGCCGAGATGTTTATGGACCGTAATAATTATGAGCCCGAAGAGGTGCAGTACAACGATGGCTCCGAAGTGTCGATACTTATGCGTTCGGTCAATCCCGAATATATGGAGTTTGCCAAAGACGACGCCTTCGAGTCCAATGGCCTGTGGCTGCGGTGGAATCCTGCCGAGATAGCCTTTGGCAACTACTACCTCAGGTTGGTCTGCTCCAACGGTATGACGACTTTTAGCGAACATAAATTACTGCAAACCAACTCGTTGCAAGACGAAAAGTCGCTCAAGCGTATGCTCACCATCAACAGCGAGAACGGGGTGCTGAAACAGAACCTCAACAAGATGCTTGGCAACGCCCGTGTGGCAATGAACACCCAGGCCTCGTTGCACGAGCTGGGCACCGGAGTGCGTATGCTCCAGCGATTGGGCGTGGAGGAACAGGACGCCACCCAACTCATCCCATATATGGCCAACCGAACACGCTACGAGCAGGCCGGCTACACCCTCGATGCCAACGGTATGCGCCATTCCGTGAGCGACACCACTGTGTGGCAGTTGTTCAACACACTAACCGCCTTTGCCTCGCACAACCCCACGTGGGCACAACACGACCTGCGTCGCTCCCAGCTGATGAGTCAGAGTGTGAACCTGCTCAACCAGGAACGCGACATTATGGACTACAATAATGTATATATGCAATGATCCAATATATCTCAAACACAGACCATTACAACCATGTGCTTTCGCGTGTGGCAACGGTGCGGCGGTCGTTGTGGATAGGTACCGCCGACATCAAGGACCTGTATGTGAAAGTGGGGAGCGGCACCGAGCCTTTTCTGGCGGTGCTCTCCCAGCTGTTGCGCCGAAGGGTGGAAATAAGGCTGATACACGCCAAGGAGCCGGGGCCTGCTTTTCGCGAGGATTTCGACCGTTATCCGCTGTTGGCTAGAGGGTTGGAACGAGCACTCTGTCCTAGGGTGCATTTCAAGATGCTGGTGTTCGACGGCAGTGCGGTATATTTCGGTAGCGCCAACCTCACCGGTGCAGGCATTGGCATGAAAGGCGCCAACACACGCAATTTCGAGGCGGGCCTCCTCACCGACGAGCCCGAGCTTGTGTGCCAGGCCATGCAGCAGTTCGACGAGGTGTGGATGGGACTGCACTGCAGGAAGTGTCTGCGGCGTAAGTTTTGCGGCGACCCGATAGTGTAGGGGAGAGGTAGTTACGACGATTTGACAAGCTTTTTTAATGGCTGTGCCACCCATTGGCACACCGCCGGCGTACATTTGCAGCATACGTAACAGATACGTATTAGTTAATCCAATTATTTAAAAACCAAAAAGTTGCGCCCGACACGTAAAAGGGATTGAAAAATGTACACACTTAATTTTCCGAACGGCAACAGCCAGACCTACAAATCCGTGAGCGAGTTGATGACTGCCGCCCGTAAGCTGGGAGGCACCGCCAAACTGGTGAGTGGCAAAACCTATGTTTTTGTGGCCAAGTAAGCCGATGTGTAAGGCGGAAGGCACGCCTTCCGCCTTGTTTTGCACAGAAGCCTTGGATGTTAAGAAAAAAATGTGTAAATTTGCAGTGTCGTTTTGTCTGCTTTTGTTTAAAAAGATTTCGGCGAAAGGCGGATGAAGTGGCTATGAAATCAGAAATAATGTAAAATTAGTAGTCCCCAATAGAAACAAAATTATGGAAAACATTCAAAATCTATTGTCAAAAATCCGACTTCCTGTCGAATTGGACAACAAACAAAAAGAAGAAGCCCGTAAAAGAGGTGAAAACTACAACATTTTCAGGGTACTGAGAATGGAAACGGCGGAAATGGAGACCCATTCGGCGTTTCTGGCCTCGCTGCTGAATCCTGACGGCGACCATGGTATGAAGGATGCTTTTCTCGAATCTTTCATTGCGAAAACCGGCTGTGCCGATCTTAATCTTGTCGCCGACCGATGCGCCGTCCAAGTAGAGCACTTCACTGGCGATGGCCGAATCGACATTTTGATTGCGGACAATCTCGAGCATAAGGCTATCGTCATAGAGAACAAAATCTATGCAGGTGACCAAAATGCGCAGCTGAAACGGTATCACAACTAAGCGACCGCAAATTACAAAGAAGGATTCCGACTGCTTTATCTCACGTTGGATGGGCATGACCCTTCAGATGATTCTCGCAAGGATCTTTCTGACACTGATTTTTATTGCATTTCCTATCTGAACGATATTTTGCCGTGGCTCGAACAATGCGCAAGAGATGCATACAACAAGCCGCTCGTTAGAGAGACCATCAACCAATACATTTCATTAATCAAAAATTTAACAGGTATGAATAGCGAAGACAATATCAAAAATGCCATTGTCGATTTGATGGCAAACCAAGAAAATTACCAAACAGCCGCATTAGTGGCATCCAATTTTCAAGAAATAAAGAAAAAAATTGTCTATACGGTTCTCAAACCGCAAATAGAGGATAAATTGAAGGAGTTACCAGAATGCACTCTCTCTCATTTTGATTACGGGGAAGGGGCGTATTCCAGCATCAGAGTTGAAATTGAATATTGGCATAATGCCTTGATAGTGTTTCAATTTGAAAAATATGGCGGCACCGACGGCCTTTTTTATGGAATTAATTGGCCCGCTGGACGCCCTCAAGACATCAAGCTCAGTAATTACAGACATAATGGCAATTGGCTGTGGAAGAATTTTCCTGAACCTTATTATTGGTGGAATTCTGACACATTTGAAGACATCTTCAACGGCAAAGTAGCTGATGCTTTTATAGCCTGTATAAAAGAATTGCTGGAAATAGTGAAACAGCAGAATCTTGCATTGTAACCCAACGCCTCCGCCGAAAAGAAAAAGAGAAACACAGATAGCTAATGAGCCACGAAGGAGATAAGTTCCAATAAAAATGCAATTATTGGAGAAAAACACGTAAATTTGCAAAATGGTAACTTACTAAGACCGAAAATGCAAAATATACAACCATCAGATAATCAGATAATAATCTATCAGGCGGAAGACGGTAAAACCGCCATCGATGTGCGTGTGGAAAATGAAACCGTGTGGCTTTCACAAGCACAGATGGCACAGCTGTTCGAAAAAGATAGAACCGTAATTGGGCGCCATATTGCAAATGTGTATAAAGAAGGCGAATTGGAAATGGAGACCACATGTGCAAAAATTGCACATATGGGTTCGGATGGTGACCAAACCTACGTCACCTCTTATTATTCTCTCGATGTCATTATATCTGTGGGCTACCGTGTCAAGAGTAAGCGGGGTACGGCTTTTCGCATCTGGGCCAACCGTGTGCTTAAGGAGTACCTTGTCAAAGGCTTCGCCGTAAACAGCCGTTTGGCGGAACAGAAATACCGCGAGCTGAGCCAAGTGGTGCAACTGTTGGGACGCACTATCGAATCGCACCGCCCGCTTACTAGTGCCGACTACGATGCCCTTTTCCAAGTGGTGTCGGACTACGCCTACGCCCTGCAGGTGCTCGACCGCTACGACTACCAGCAGCTTACCGTGGAGGATACCACCGCAGAGCCCCGTTTCCGTGCCACCTACGACAACGCCATGGAGGCCATCCGGCAGCTGAAGGAGCGTTTCGGCGAGAACGCCCTGTTCGGACATGAGAAAGACGGCTCTTTTCGGAGCTCCATAGGGCAGATATACCAGACTTTCGACGGGAAGGAGCTATACCCCTCGGTGGAGGAGAAAGCCACCATGCTGCTCTATTTAGTGGTGAAAAACCACTCTTTCTCCGACGGCAACAAACGTATTGCCGCTACGCTTTTCATTTGGTTCATGTACCGCAACGACATCCTCTACGCCCCCGATGGCCGCAAGCGCATTGCCGACAACACCCTTGCTGCCCTCACGCTTATGATAGCCCAAAGCCGCCCCGAAGAGAAGGACATTATGGTTAAAGTGATTGTAAACCTGATAAACCAAAAGAATTGAAGCAACAGTTTGGAACTGTTTGGAGAAAAAAACGTAAATTTGCAGTGTCGTTTTGTCTGAATTTTGCTTAAAGGACTTCGGCAAAATATAATAAACACATCATCTCCCATTGTTTCTACCACACCATATGTCAGATTGTCATTGTTGCTCATTCTATCCCCCTCATTCTCAAATCCTAACTACTCATTACTAATTACTATCTCAAAAATAAATCTCCTCACTGTGCCACCAAATGGCACACCAACGTCGTATCTTTGCAATACAGAACAATGAAAATAGTTTGCAGTTTGTAGTGTTGAGTTTGCAGTTAAACAATCATTGTCCACGCTCTTCATCACAGCTCACTGTTCACTGTTCACAAACAAATCACTAATCACCAATCACTAATCACCAAAATCATGTTCAACTTCGAATATTACGAAAAACTTCCGCTCAAAGAATACGAAAGCGTTCTTGCCAATCGCGACTACTGGGACCATTGTTCGTACGAGTGGGAACGCCGCCCTATGGAAAACAAACTCATTGCCTTGGGCATTTTCGCCCGACGCGGAGGCAAGCTCAGTCGTGTTATCAACCGTTACGCCGAGGGCCGCGAATACACCTACCGTCACGCCATACAGTATTGTGTGATGGACTACCTCGAAAGACTCTTCGGCACCCACGACTATTACGTGCGTATAATGTTGCTCGACAAACGCGAGTTGCTTTGGCTGCTCACCGAGTTGCTAAAGTCGTGCGTCTATTGCGGTTATGTGCGCGATTACCGCACCGGACTGTACAGCGACACGTGGAGCGTCATAAAAGACCCAAAACGCAGCGAGAGCATACTCTTGGCCATCGAGGAACGTCACAAACGCATCTACCCCGACGAAACCCTCGAGCACCAACGCAAACTCGTCAAACGCTGGATGGAAGGAAGCCTCTGGTAGTTAGTTTGTAGTTTGGAGTGTTGAGTTTGCAGTTAAACAATTAAACAATTCAAAATCTTCACGACTTAACGCCTTCACAGTTTTCTAATCACTAATCACCAATCACTAATCACTAACCATCATGACCTCCTTTGCAGCAATAGATTTCGAGACCGCCAACGGACACCCCAGCAGCGTGTGCAGCGTGGGAGTGGTGGTGGTGCGCGGCGGCGTGGTTGCCGACACATTCTATTCCCTTATCCACCCCGAGCCCGACTACTACAGCTGGTTCTGCAGCGAGGTGCACGGACTCTCCCACGCCGACACGGCCCCTCTCTTCCCCGACGTGTGGCGGCAGGTGGAGCCGCTCATTGCCGGACTGCCCTTGGTGGCCCACAACAGCCGTTTCGACGAGCGTTGTCTGCGGGCGGCCTTCCGTGTCTATCAGATGGACTATCCCGACTACACTTTCCACTGCACCTGCCGGGCCTCGCGCCGCCATTTCGGCAAGCGTCTGCCCAACCACCAGCTCCACACCGTGGCGGCGGCCTGCGGCTACCATATGAAAAACCATCACCACGCCTTGGCCGACGCCCAAGCCTGCGCCCAAATAGCGATGAAAATACTTTGACAAGTTGAAAATTGAGAGTTGAAATGTTTTTTGCCCAGTGGGCGGGGTTTTCATCGATTTGGAAGTTTGGAGAAAAATGTGTAAATTTGCAGTGTCGTTTTGTCTGAATTTTGTTTAAAGGATTTCGGTGTAATGAGATGAAACTGAGATGATGATTACAATACCCTATAACAAATAATAATATGAGCACGAATAATTTAAAGTTAATGGCGATTCCACAATTAATGGAAAAGCACTTTTTTATTCCGGATTATCAAAGAGGATATAAATGGGAGAAAGACCAAGTATATGCATTGTTGAGAGACTTGTGGAGATATTTTAAGTCAGGCATAAAACAAGATTTCTATTGTCTTCAGCCTATAGTGGTGAAAGAATGTTCGGAAGATACGAAAGTGAAATATAAACTATCGGATTTGTCTAATATAGAACCATATAATGAAAATAATAACGAAAAAGATGGTCCTAAAAACAATATATGGTATGAAGTCATTGATGGCCAGCAAAGGCTAACAACAATAAGAATATTACTTGCATTTCACAAGGCGAGAAATTTCATGTCAGACCAACCTTTTGAACTTAGGTATGCAACCAGAAATGGACTGCATTCTATTTTTGATGACTTAAAGATTGATATTCCTAACAAAAAAGTATCTCTTCCGTCTACATCTCTATACAGCGGATATGTTGATGCGGAATATATAATGGACTGTGCAAATATTATCATAGATTGGTTTAATGATAATAATGAGGTAACGACAAATAAATACAACGAACTTGGTACATTCTTGACTGATTTTTATATGGATCAAAGTAAGGATGTAAAAGTTCAGGTTATTTGGTATGAAACGACTGAAAAGATTGATGCCCGCGATATTTTTGAACGGTTGAACGATTTGCAAGTGCCATTGTCAAGTTCGGAGCTTATTAGAGCTCTCTTTTTGTCCAGAAGTGCCATATATGATGCTAAAGAACTTAATCCTAGTATCTCACCAGATGACAAGAAGCTTATACTCAAAGATAAAGAAGCTAAGCAGAGTAGTATTAATGCTAAGTGGGATGAAATAGAACATTATTTCAGGAATGATGATGTGTGGGCTTTCATTACCAATAAAGATGCTAAAAACTACCGAAACCGCATAGAATTATTGTTTGACTTGATGTCACAAAAAGATATTAGTGGGCAAGATGATCGTCTATATACTTATGTGTGGTTTGATAACAAGGTAGAAAAAGACCACTGGAACCTTTGGCAATTATGGCAGAGTATAGTTAAAAACTACGACACCATACGTTTTTGGTATGAAGATAGAAATTATTATCACAAGATTGGATTTTTAATTCACGAAAAGGATGGCTCAAAATCATTGCCTGAATTGCTGGAATACGCTAATTCGGGAAAACATAAGAAATCTGATTTTGACACGTATTTACGGGAGCAAATCAAATCCCTCATTCAGGAAACGGGAGGAACTAAATTATCAGATCTCTCTTACGAAGATAAGACACAGTATAAGAAACTCAAGAATGTGTTGTTGCTCTATAATATAGAATTAACCAATCAAAGTCCAGCTATTGAGTCACGATTTCCCTTTAAGGATTATAAATCACAGGAGGGTCTTGATAAAAACGGGAAGCAAAAAAGAGGTTGGACGTTGGAGCATATTCACGCCCAGGACTCTGAATGCCTAAGTCCAACGAATAGAACCGAGTGGATTGACTGGGCAAGATTCACACTCGAGGCTCGTAGGAATGCACAACATCCGACACCCGCTGACTTAGCATTTATTGATAAATTGAAAGCTCTGCTTACCGAAGATCCCGCAACGGGGAAATGTCCAATGGAGGATGAAAAGAAATTCAAATATACTGACAATCTGGTTCCATTATTTCAAGAGGATTTAAATCTCTGGTCTGGAGGCAAACCATACATTATAGAGCACCAATTGCAAAATTTAGCACTATTAAGTGGCGAGATAAACAGTTCCATTGGAAAAGGCTCATTTTGTACAAAACAACAGCGTATCAACAAGTGCATCGCCGACGGGGAGTATGTGCCTATTGCAACTCAGAAAGTGTTCTTAAAGCATTATTATCCCAAAGGAAATCCAAGCCAGGAAATGTTGTCGCGTCAACTTTTGACGTGGGAAAAAGAAGACAGAACAAACTATTTGGATAGCATTAAGGGCACCCTAGCTCAATATGGTTTCATCTTTTAAGGATATTAGAATATGGCAAATATAGGAATTATAACAAGTTTTGCAAACTTTATTAATAGATATAGTGTAGAAATTCCTCGCATTCAACGGGACTACACTTATGGATCGGGAACTGAAAAGACAGAAAAGGTCTTAACCAAACTATTAAAAGACATTCATGAATCTTTGAAGGTCAAAAATGAGTTGATACTTGATTTTGTTTATGGATGTAATGACAACTCCGCCCCAAGCACATTCCAACCTTTGGATGGACAACAGAGGCTAACCACTTTGTATCTTATTTATTTCTTTGCTGCATGTAAAGCTGGGGAAAAGATTGATAAATCTTTCAAATATGCCACTCGTGATGATAGCACTATTTTTTGTGAAGAGTTGTTGCAGTTTGAATACGACAAAACTGCCGGTTTACTTGTAGACCAAATTAAAGACAGTGCTTTTTTCCGTCCTTCTTTCAACGACGACCCAAGTATACGTTCAATGCTTGTAGTACTAAAAAAAATAGAAGAAGTTTTCTCTGATATGGTGGAAGATACAAAACCATTTGAACTTTGGGATGCAATAAATGATCCGGCTTGCCCGGTCAAGTTCTATTGTCTGGATTTCGGAGTGTTCACCCTCTCGGATGACTTGTATATTAAAATGAATTCGAGAGGCAAGCAACTTACAGAGTATGAGATTTTCAAATCGCAATTTGAAAAATATGTTGAAACATCATTCAACAAAGATTTAAAGTACGAAATTGCAAAACTATTTGACAATGACTATATGGATCTTGTGTGGGAAAAACAAGGGCGGGACAAAGCAAAAATTGACGGGGCTTTTGTTTTTCTTTTCAAAAATATCTTCAATATTCTTAATCATAAGTTTAAAAATGGTCGTGTTCAGTTAGACTGGAAAAAACCATTATATGATAATATGGAATTGTTAAAATTAACGGGGGCGGACGTTGATTTTATCAAGGATTTCTTTGCATGCTTTATTTATATTAAGTCAAAACCGTCTTTTCTTAACGATAATTTCTATTATAACGACTCTATTGTGCTTGACGATGTGTCTCAAAAAGGAAAGATACGCTTTTTCAAATCAAATGTTGATGTACTTGCAGATGCATGTAACTCGGTTCTGAATAATCCAAAGTTGGTAAGTTTATATGCTGTATATCAAGCTATTAAAGCTGAAAAAAATTGTACAACGAATTGGCTGGTGAATTTTAGGCACATAAGAAATCTAATTGAATTCAGTGATGATGAAATAGGCCATACTGAACGTATTCCTGGCATGTTGTCAAATATCGATAAGATTATTGTGGGAGATATTCAATTAATATCAACAAATGATAATGAATTTAACACTACTCAATTCGAGGAGGAAATAGAAAAAGATAAGAATGTTGTAGCATGGCAGCAATTGTTCACATATGAGAACCATGATATTTTGAGGGGATCATTAACCTTATTTTCTCATCCTAATAAGTTTAATCTATCTAATCCAAAAGAATTAGACCATTTACTCAAGCGATTGAATGTTTTTTCGCAGGTGTTTGACAACAGTTCGAAATCAAAAGATCATGAAAATAGGGCAAGCATGCTATCTATTGGGGATTTCGGTCAGAAACATGAAGCTACTAACTCCAAAAAGATGTTCGGATGCCAATATTCATCATGGCGATTAATGTTTACCAAAAGTACTTATTATCGAGATATCAAAATCATGGATGTCATTGATACAATTACTCCCAGCTCATTTGGCATTATGGCACTCCCCAAAGAAGATTGGCGATACTATGCCACAGCAAATAAGTATTATGACCAAACGTATGTGTCTTATAGTGCACCTAAATATGGTTACTACTATTTCGAAGATGAAATTAATAAACCACTTGAAGTATGGCTTCTTCAAAGTACATCAGGTAATTCTGATAATGTGATGTGGAAACTACTGAATTATCTATTGTTCAATAATCTTCCAAGCGAACTTGACGCTTATCTCTATAAATATCAGGAAGATCACATGGTAAGGTTAAATAACAAGGTGTCTATTGATGCATTGCAGGATGGATGGCTTGTTGAAGATTTAACAGAGGACAAACATATTATGGCTTGGCTACTCGCTAACACTTCGGTTTCAGAGGATAGTAATATTGGACAAGGATTTCTGAAGCATGTGAAAGACAATGATTATATAGATGAGATTTTGGATGTCATTAATAACCTCATTCAAAATAGCTTATTATAAAAGCCCTACTTTCGTGTTAAATATTTCGTGACTATAAATCAACAATTCACTGCACCGTCTCTCCCTTTTTACTGCCGCCTCAAAAAAAAATCTCTCTCTTGTGCCATGCTTTTGCACAGAGCCGCTGTATCTTTGTGGCATTATTAACCACTAACAGTTGCGCCCGACACGTATTAGGGATACAGTTATGAGTAGAGTTTTCAGAATAACCCCGAAAACCGTAAGACGAGTGAACGGCACCGTCCTCACGCCGGAGATGGAACTAATCGTTACCCTCGACCACTCCACCTCCGACCCGTTCTACAACGGAGCCAAGGAAATCAAAGCCGCCTACATGGACAAGTACGGCTACGACTACTGCCGTGCCAACGCCACAAAAGCCTGGTTCGACTACGAAAGGCTCGACTAAACCATCCCAAGCCCGTGCCGAAACGTTCCGCAAACCAGACACGGGCTTTTATTTCTTTCGCACATAGCCAAAACAGCATCTAAACCCAAATGCGGCAGCCCAAAGGCATTGAGAAAAAAACGTTAAGAAAAACGTCGGAGAGCAGCGTTAAGAAGGCGTCAGTGTTTGAGCATAGAAACGGAAAATGTTCGAAATATGAGATCAGTTGTTAGATTTAGTTTCAGCCATGAACTTCTACTGCTGTGCGAGTTTGACGACTTTAGCGGAACGCAGACGTTTTTTATTTTTTTTGTCACAGCCTTGAATTTTTCTTTTGTTTCTTTTCTTTTGTTTCAAGACAAAAGAAAACGATAGTTAAACATCGTTTGTTTCTTACTCGCTTATTCCCAGTCGATTCCGGGCCTGTGTCATAAAGTTGCACAGTAACATTGTATCTTTGCAAAAAATATTGCCATGATTAAACACATTAAAGAAAACCTCAATGCCATCGACAAAAACCGTGAAGTCACTTTTTATACAACAAAAGGAAACTATCACATCCAAAAGTCTCTTCTCATAAGCAGAAGCGGATATTCCATATTACGTTTGCTACATGTAGAAGAAGACGAAATTTTTGCAGTGCGGTATTACGAAGAGAACGCCTCAAGCGATAGCCCGGTCTATCTTACAAAGCACTTTACTTTCTTTGCAAATTAAAAACCAGAAACCATGCTAAACATACACGAAACCGACATAAAACTCATTGAGAAGGAAATCCTTCGGAAATACGACAACTCTATTGATTATCCCGACTGCGACTGCCTATTGTCGTTGCGTAAGGAGATGATAAACAGCAGGATACTCGCACATCAGAGGGAGCTACTGCCCCATATCGTAGCTTTCAACGACGCTCTTGTCGACGCTCTGCGCGATATGTACCACCGGGCGACCCTTGTCTGGAACGACATCAAGGACAAGGCTTATAGCGACAACGTTGCGTTGGTGGCCCGTTGTTTTCTCAGCCACGACTATCCCAAGCTGCATCCCGTGCAGGACACCGACCGTCAAGACTTGTGGTGCGCTCTGTGCGACAGCGCTTGGAACCAGCTTTATTACGACGGCGTAACGCTCTTCGACCTGCGCTTTACCGCCGACAGTACACCCGGTTTCGACTCGCTTACCGGCTGGAACTCTCCGCCGCCCAACTGGAACGAGGGTCTCGACCCCGAACTGACCAAAGACCTGCACCTTACCAGCGCCTTCCATCATCTTTTCCACCATACTAAGTTCGCCATCACCGACTTTATCTTTGTCCGCAACTTCGAGACGGAAATACATGTTGAAATTGGCAAAACAATATAAATCAATGGAAAACAGACAATTCAAGAACAATCAAATCACTCTTTTCGATAGCTTTCGTGTCGAAAAAGTCGGATGGACGACCAAAAGCATTTGGGCTCGACACTCGTTGCTGTTGCGGTTGCAGGACATTAAAGTTCGGAACAAAATGGAGTTACCGCCCGATTTCGAGAATCGGTCTCAGTGGAACGAGGCTTTGCAGAAGATGATAGACTCTTTCGCATTTCTAGATGACATTGGCAGTTTGCCCCCTTCGCCAGAAGCTTTGGACGACCCTGCACTGGTGGAAGGAGTTGTGCTGTTCTTTAAATATTACAACTTCTTTTGGTTTTCAGAGTCCTACTATGACACAAAATTACACACCGACCTTGTGGCTTTACGGACACGTTTAATTCACTAATTATTTAAATAAAATTCAAAAAGATGGAAAAAGTTGTAAATTCCGCTCTCTAAAATTGGAAAAAGTTGTAATAATTGCCCTAAAAAATTGGAAAAAGTTGTAAAAAAATAGTGTTTGTTTTTGGAAAAAGTTGTATCTTTGCATTTCGTAAACATAAACGAATATGCTCGAAAGAAAGATACAAGCAGCACTAAAAGAACAATTTAGCTCGTCAATGGATAAGGTTTTAATCATTGACGGAGCACGTCAGATTGGCAAATCGTTCATTATTCGCCATGAAGGGAAGGCTTTTTTCCAGAATTATATCGAAGTCAATATGATTGAAGACCGCGACGGTGCACGTGTCTTCGCAGATGTGAAAGGGGTGGAGGACTTCTATGTCCGACTCAGTTCTTTTGCCGGACGTCGCTTGGGGACAAAAAAGGACACCCTTGTGTTTTTGGACGAAATACAGGCTTATCCGCAGATGCTTACATTGTTGAAATTCCTCTGCGATGACGGCCGTTTCAGCTATATTGCCAGTGGCTCGTTGTTGGGTATTGCCCTGCACAAGACACTCTCTGTCCCCGGTGGTAGGATAGGGGTTAGACACATGCACCCGTTGGATTTCGAGGAATTCCTTTGGGCCAACGGGGTTGGAGATGATGTAGTAGCACACATGCGCAGCCAATTCGAAAAAGGCGAGGGACTTGCCGAAGGCCTGCACCGTCGTATTTTGGAGTTGTACAAGACATTCTTGCTTGTCGGAGGACTGCCGCAGGCCGTAAATGCCTATGTGGAAACTCAGAATATACATCGTGTGCGCAAAGTCCACGATGAGGTATATAACCTTTACAAAGAGGATGCATCGCAATACAGTATGGCCGAGAAACTGAAAATCCGGCGCATCTACGACCTGATTCCCTCGAATATGGAAAACAGGAAAAAACGTCTGTATTTCAACGATATAGAGGACAAAAAAGGCAAGGCCGCCCGCGATTACGTTGACGAAATCGAGTATCTCATCGGTGCAGGTGTCGCTCTCGACGTGCGGGCTATCTCTAATCCCGTGTTCCCGCTTATTGCATCGGCGCACAAAAATCTGCTCAAACTGTATATGAACGACGTGGGTCTGCTTTCGCATATCTTGTTCCGCAACAATGTAACTGCTGTTAAGGACGACCACCTGAGTGTGAACCTCGGAGCTCTATACGAAACGGCGGTGGCCACAGAACTTTTGGCACACGGACATCCTCTCTTTTACTACGACAATAAGAAAAAGGGTGAGGTGGATTTTATGATAGACGATTACGACACCCTTTCGATTCTTCCCATTGAGGTGAAGTCGGGCAAAGATTATACTATCCACAAGTCTCTCGACCGTTTCGTCTCCAACCCCGACTATAATGTAAAAAACGCTGTGGTGCTGTCCAACGACGTCAATGTCGAGCACAAAGCCCACACTTCATATATGCCAATTTATTATAGTATGTTCTTGTAAATCAATTATAAAAGTTCAAAAAAACAAATTTTTACGTACCTTTGCACATAGCATGCGGCTAAAAAAACCTTTGCACTTAGGTACATCAATAAATGCTTTGTTATGAAAAATATTAAAAATCTCTTTCTCAACGAGAAATTCATCCTCGGCGTGATATTCGTCAGTGCCGTGGTCATCTTTTTGCAGGCCAGCAACATCGACAATGTATGGCTTCAGACCATCGATGTGGTATGTACCGTAATTTTTATTATCGAGATGATTGTCAAGCACTTCGAGTACGGAGCCAAAAGCTATTGGTCGTCCAGCTGGAATCGTCTCGACGGCATTTTGGTGATAATCTCCCTGCCTTCCCTCGTGGCGCTTTTCGTTGATTTGGGAATGTTTGATGTCTCTTTCCTGTTGGTACTAAGATTGTTACGCACGTTGCGTTTCCTCCGTGTGTTGCATTTCCTTCCCAATTTCTCAAAGATTGTGGCGGGCTTCAAGATGGCCATCCGCGAGTCATACGCCATACTGCTCTGTTTCCTCGTCCTCGTGGTGGTTTTCGGACTTATAAACTGCAGTCTTTTCAAGGACGTCGCCCCCGCCTATTTCGCCACCCCGCTCGACTCCATCTATTCAGTCTTCCGCATCTGCACCGTCGAGGGTTGGTACGACATCCCCGACACCATCGCCGCCGCCACCACTCCCGCCATCGGCAAGGTGGTACGTTTCTATTTCTGTCTTTTGCTGATAATGGGCGGCATCATTGGCATGTCGTTCATCAACTCCGTCTTTGTCGATGCCATGGTAGCTGACAACAACGACGATGTCAAAGCCAAACTCGACGAGATAGAGAAAAAACTAGACAAACTGCTGGAAGAGAAAGAGTGATCAGTATCCAGGGATCAGTATTCAGTGAATTCAGTTGATAATTAATAGTTTATTGTTTATAGTTGTTTCGTTGCTTTCGCCGAAGACGAAACAATTTACAAGATTCAAAAGATTTCACGAGCCGTAGGCGAGTAGGAAAATAAGAATACCCAAGATCTACAGAGATTTCGCGAGCTTCAGCGAGCAGGAGAAATAATTCCGAAATCCGAATTCCGACCTCCGAATTAAAAAATTTCGTATCTTTGCTTTTGGACTAATTTCATTACATAAAGCATAACCACCTGATACCAAGATAGATAATGGCAGAGAGGAAGTTTTTTGGACGCTTGTTCGGGCAGAAGCTGCGCAATTCCGTGGCCGATGCCGAGGGCGGCGTGTCCCTCAACCGCGAGGTGTGGCGGCGTTTCAAACGCAACAAAATGGCCATGACCAGCCTCGTTGTCATCATACTCTTCGCCATCACCGCCATCCTCGGCTATCTCATTACCCCCGACAGCACCCCCTATTGCAACCAGCAGTACCTCGAACTCGCCACCCTCAAGCCCGGCTCCACCGCCACTTTGCTCTGTGTGGAGGAAAATGTCGAGCGCGAGCGTACTTCTCTTATTTCCAAGATGTTGCACGGCGAACCGCTCAGCTACTACGCCTATCCCATATACAAATACTGTTTCTATGCCGACAGCCTGCGTGTCGAGACCTACACCGGTTCCACCCCCAACGACGGCGAGATACTCCGTTTCGCCCTTGCCGACATCGCTTTTGCCGTCAACCCCGACAAACCCATCTCCAGTTCCAACGGCAAAACTACCTACTACGACCTTGAAAACCAGCCACATACATACTCCGTGCCCGAACTGCAGCAATATGTGCGTAAGCACTGCATCCAAAAGCGCACTTTCGTTCTCGGCACCGACGGCTACGGCCGTGACGTGCTGAGTCAGATAATGATAGGCAGTCGCGTGAGCCTCTCCGTAGGCTTCATTGCCATTGCCATTGCCTTGCTCATCGGCATCACCCTCGGCGCGTTGGCCGCCTATTTCGGACGTTGGGTCGACAGCCTGATAATGTGGCTTATCAACGTCGTGTGGTCCATACCCACCGTGCTTTTGGTTATCGCCATCACCTTCGCTTTGGGTAAAGGCTTTTGGCAAGTCTTTGTGGCTGTGGGACTTACCATGTGGGTGGATGTCGCCCGTGTGGTTCGCGGACAGGTGCTCAGCATCCGCGAAAAAGAGTATGTCGAAGCTGCCAAAGCTCTGGGTTACCGCACTTTCCGTATCATTTTCCGACACATCCTGCCCAATGTCCTGGGAGCCGTCATAGTCATTGCCGCCTCCAATTTCGCCTCCGCCATACTCCTCGAAGCTGGCCTGAGTTTCTTGGGAATTGGTGTGCAGCCCCCCATGCCCTCGTGGGGAACAATGGTCAAAGAGAACTACGCCTACATCCTTCTCGACTCCGCTTATCTCGCGCTGCTGCCCGGTTTCGCCATTATGATTATCGTGCTGGCCTTTATGCTCGTAGGCAACGGCATCCGCGACGCCCTCGACGTGAAAAACAAATAGGAAAACAAGAAAACGACGAAACATAATAAACAGGAAGAACCGCATAGCGGTTCCCTTTCAGTAACAACGACAAACACGAAAACGATAAGAACAGCGTAGCTGTTCCCTTTCAATAGAAAAAAACGAAACAATAGAAAAGAAAAAAACAGAACAGCGTAGCTGTTCCCTTTCAATTGCAACGAATCAAAAACACGCAACCAGAAGAACCGCATAGCGGTTCCCTTTCAGTAACATGAACAAAACAATGATAATCATCTTCTTAGCCGCAGTCTTGGCCGCTTTAACCTATGTCATGGTGCGTATTTGGCAGATACTGCCTTTCGGCAACATCGCCAAGACAGTTGTTGTCGCTTTTGCGGTGTTACTCATTGTTTCCATGATACTTAGCGTCGTTGTGGGTATGGAGAAGTTGCCCGTTTCCCTCGCCGCGGTCATCTACGAAATCACCACCTCGTGGGTGATGATACTGCTCTACCTTTTTATGCTCTTTCTGCTGCTCGACATACTACGCCTCACCCACGTAATCCCAGCCCACCTGCTGCACAACTCCCTCAAAGGCACCCTGTTGGTGACGGGCGTGATTTTCGTCATCTTCCTTTACGGAAACATCCATTACTACCACAAGCATCGAACCCAAATCTCCGCCACCACCGAGAAAAAACTCTCCCATCCATATAAAATCCTTATGCTGAGCGACTTGCATATCGGCTACCACAACCAGCGCGGCAACCTTGCCAAATGGGTGGATATGCTCAACGCCGAAAATGCCGACCTAATCCTCATTGCCGGCGATGTCATCGACATAAGTCCGTATCCTGTAAATCAGCAACGTATGTACGAGGAGTTTCATCGGCTCAACGCCCCAGTTTATGCCTGTCTCGGCAACCACGAATTTATTTCGGGGGTAGGGGAGGCCAAGGACTTCTACCGCAAGGCCGGCATCAACTTGCTTATCGACACCTGTGTGCCATTCGGCGACGACATACTTATCGCAGGTCGCAACGACCGTGGCGTTTCCAACCGCAAGAGCATCCCACAAATCCTTCAAGGACAGGACACTACGCGATACATCTTTCTCCTCGACCACCAGCCCTACAATCTTGAACAAGCCGAGCAAGCCGGCGTCGATTTCCAGTTCAGCGGACACACCCACGACGGGCAGGTGTTTCCTATCAATCTGATAACAAGAGCTTTGTATGAAAAATCCTACGGCTCGCACCAGCGTGGCAAAACGCGGTATTATGTCTCTTCCGGTCTCGGCATCTGGGGAGGCAAATTCCGCATCGGCACCAAAAGCGAGTACGTGGTCCTTGAATTAAAAACATATTAAAACCAAACACTTATGAAGAAAATTGTTTTATCATTGGTAATGCTGCTCGCCGTAGCGTCGCTCTCGGCACAAAACACCGGCAGTAAAAGCAGCGTCAAAGAATCCGTTGACGAACCCACCTTTGTTGTTGTCGAGCAAATGCCCGAATTCCCTGGCGGTAACGAAGGGTTGAGGAATTTCTTGATAGAAAACCTCCACTATCCCGAAAAGGCAAAAGCCAACAAAACAACCGGACGGGTTTTCGTATCTTTCGTTGTGGAAAAGGACGGCTCTATTTACAACGCAAAAATCCTCCGCGATATCGGCGACGGCTGCGGTGAGGAGGCTCTGCGTGTGGTTAAGGCGATGCCTCGCTGGAAACCCGGTATGCAGAGGGGCAAAAACGTGCGCGTACAGTACACATTGCCGCTCAACTTCCAGCTCTGACGTACTCGAAGGACATTCCGTTTACCCAACAAAAGGGTGGGGTAGGGCGTATGCACGAAAAGATGACGTGCGGCGAACCTTCATCATAACCTGTTGTAATACACTCCGTTCCTCCGTTCTGCGTAATTTTTTTTCGTCAAAAAAGTCAAATTCCATTTTTTATTTGTATCTTTGTTTGTCTGAAAAAACGTCAATTAATTCGTAAATATCATAGAATCAAATGGTAATATGGTTTTTGACATTCTGTATAGAAAAATAATATGATTATCAAATTCTATACCAAAAATGTGTCGGAGACACATGCTTTCAATAACCCCACACAAGGAACGCAGTGTGGGGGTGAAAACGAACTCGCTGAGAACCAGCGTCTCGGAGAGACGCGATCTTTACTAAGTGAAACATAAAGGAGAAAAAAATAATTTTAAACGTTTTATAATATGAACAACACAATTTTCCATTTCCCCAAGCCGGAAAACGAACCGGTGAAAGGCTACGCTCCCGGCAGCCCCGAGCGCAAAGAAATCCGTAAAGCTCTCGACGAACTCTACAACAAAGTTACCGAAATTCCCGCCATCATCGGTGGTAAAGAGGTGAAAACCAAAAATATGGGCGAAATCGTAATGCCTACCGAGAACCACCACGTTCTCGCCCGCTACCACAAGGTAAGCGAGAAAGAAGTGAAGGCAGCTATCGCCGCAGCTATGAAAGCACGTCAGGAATGGGCCGAAACCCCGTGGATCGACCGCGCCAGCGTTATGCTCAAGATAGCCACCCTCATCAGCGGCAAATACCGTTATCTCATCAACGCCGCCACTATGCTCGGCCAGGGCAAGACCACTATGCAGGCCGAAATCGACTCCGCTTGCGAACTCGTCGATTTCCTGCGCTACAACGCCTACTACGCTTCGCAGATCTACAGCGACCAGCCCTGCTCCGACGCCGGCACTCTCAACTATGTAACCTACCGCGCCATGGAAGGTTTCGTGTTCGCCATCACTCCGTTTAACTTCACCTCCATCGCTTCCAACCTCTGCCTCAGCCCCGCTCTGATGGGCAACGTATGTATCTGGAAACCATCCACAACGGCTCTGCTCTCCAACTACATACTTATGAAAATTTACAAGGAAGCCGGACTCCCCGACGGCGTTGTAAACTTCCTCCCCGGCAGCGGTGCCCTCATCGGCAGTGTGGCTTTCGCCGACGAAAACCTCGCTGGTGTCCACTTCACAGGCTCCACAGGCACTTTCAAAGGCTTCTGGAAAGCTATAGGACAGAACATCGACAAATACAGAACCTATCCCAAGATTGTCGGCGAGACAGGCGGCAAGGACTTCATCATGGTTCACAAAAGTGCCGACCCCGACCAGGTGGCTACCGCCATCGTTCGTGGCGCTTTCGAATTCCAGGGACAGAAATGCTCCGCAGCAAGCCGTGCCTACGTGCCCGCTTCCATGTGGCCCAAAGTTGAGAAAATCATCGGCCGTATGCTGAAAGAGATAAAGATGGGCGACGTCCGCGACTTCTCCGCTTTCGTCAACGCCGTTATCGACGAAGCATCGTTCGACAACTGCAAGAACTACATCGACCACGCCAAGAAGAGCAAAGACGCCGAAATCGTTTTCGGTGGCAAATGCGACAAGAAAAAAGGCTGGTTCATCGAACCCACCGTTATCTTGGCCAAGAAACCCGACTACAAGTCGATGTGCGAAGAGATCTTCGGACCCATCATCACTATCTATGTGTACGAAGACAAAGATTACGAAAAGACCTGCCAGATCCTCGACAGCACTTCGCCTTACGCCCTCACCGGAGCCATCTTCGCCACCGACCGCAAGGCCCTGCGTACCGGCTACGACCTGCTGAAGAATGCCGCAGGCAACATCTATTTCAACGACAAACCCACCGGAGCCGTTGTTGGACAGCAGCCCTTCGGCGGTGCACGTGCCTCCGGAACCAACGACAAGGCAGGCAGCTACCTCAACCTTATCCGTTGGACCTCGCCGCAGGCCATCAAGGAGACTTTCGATCCCGCTCGCGATTACAAGTACCCCTTCATCTCCAGCGCCGAATAGTACATTATATATAGTGTCAAAACCGTTGCGGGGCGTTTCGAAGAAACGCCCCGCAACTTTTATTGCCCCATATGACATCGTATTGAAGGCTTCTCAAAAATGTGCTGAAAGCACATCATCCCATTAACCCCGATGAAGAAACTGACAGTTCAGTTTCGATAGAGAATCGGAGAATAATTCAAAGCGCAGTCTGGGGACTGATGATGTCTCCCTCCCCGCAAACAACAACCTTGCTAGGGGTTGCCTTTCAGTAACAGATGCCCCCGCCCCAAGAAACAACCCCGTTAGGGGTTGCCTTTAAGTAATAAATCAAAAAAAAATCGTATTTTTGCAAAATCAAATCACTCAAAAAAACACATAAAAAATGAAAAAAATAGCGTTGTTGTTATCAGTCGTAACACTTTTGTTTACAAGTTCTTGCAATAGAGGTCCTAAAATGGAAATAGAGCTTGAAGTCTCCACCGATGAGATGGTTTTGGCTTTGGCCAACTACACTCAAGACTCTCTTTTCAACCAAGCCATAGATGAGGCAAAGAAACTCAAGATGGAAAAACCACAATCTGACTTCTTAAGCCTATTCGAAGAGTCTATCTACAAGCTTGATCCCGATGTGCAGCTTGCTCCCTATTTCGGCACACAGTTGCGCGACCGTATAAGACTGACCTATGATAATAACACTGTTATGAGCGTCTTGCGTTCCGAGGCTACAGATGCATACGACCGCACTTGCCAGATCCTGCTCATGCGTCTTGACAAATTCGGTTCATATCGTCCACAACTCGAAAAAATTGGAACTGACCGAATTAAACTCAACCTGTCGGGAGCTAAAGAACCCGACCGCATACGCTACATTCTGCAACAACGTGGCGAACTCCAGTTCTGGTTGGGAGCCAAAAACAAAGACGCTTTCAACTATCTGGATGATGTGAATAAATTCATCGCCGCACATCCTCAATTTATGCCAGTTGATACATCCCTTACTAATAATGTTACAACTGATGAACTCAATGAACAAAACGCGTCGGCCGAAAATAACCCACTGTTCGCGAAACTCTATCCCAATATAAACCCCGAAACGGGCGAACTCATAGAAGGCTGCGTGGTAGGTTTTGCTTCCACCAAGGACAGAGCCGCCATCGACGAGATGCTTGCAAAAGCACGTCAGAAAAATATCCTTCCCCCGACCATAAAATTCCTCTGGGGAGCCAAGCCATCAAGAACCAACGATCGTTATGAGCTTTACGCCATCCAGGTAACCACCCGCGACGGCTCACCACTACTTGATGGTGGAGTCATATCCGACGCACGTCAGTACTTCAATAATACTACCGGTAATGAAATAACTATAACCATGAACAGCGAAGGTGCCCGCGAATGGAAACGCATTACAGGAGCCAATGTTGGTGAATTCATAGCCATTGTCCTCGACGATGTGGTTTTCTCTGCTCCCCGCATTTGCGGAGAAATCGAAGGTGGCCAATCCTCCATTACAGGCGATTTCACCGAAGAGGAGGCTGAAGATATTGCCAATCTATTTAAAAGCGGTAAACTTCCTCTTCCTGTCAAGATAGTGAAGGAAACCATTTTTGAGCAGTAGTTGTATAACACACTCTCGTAGAGAGCATCCATTGCCCTGTGTAAAAAAGTGCTGAAATCACATCATCCTATTAACCCCGATGAAGAAACTGCCAGTGGCAGTTTCGATAGCGAAGCGGAGAATAATTCAAAGCGCAGTCTGGGGGCTGATGATGATTCTCACCCTGCAAACGACAACCCCGTCAGGGGTTGCTTTCTGTAGCCATGTGGGCGATGATACCAACGCAAAAAAACGCCCCCGTCAAGGGTTGCTTTTCCATTAAACAAAAATGTTAAAATATTTCTTAAAAATCTTCACAACCATCTCATACCATGATTTTTACAGCAGGCCGTTGTCGTAAAAACTGAAGTAGTTATTTCCGCCCGACGCGAAATGTTCCCCAATTATCACGTGGTCAAGCAGTTTGATGTCCATAATCTCGCAGGCCTCTTTAATTCTCTTTGTCAGATTGATGTCCTCCTTGCTTGGTTTCACGCTGCCCGAAGGGTGGTTGTGTGCCACCGCAATCACCGTGGCGTTACATTCCACGGCGTTTTTCATTATCATACGCACATCCACCGAAGTCTGCGTTAGCCCGCCGCTCGAAATCTGCTTTTTGGTGATTAGTTTATTTCTGTTATTCAGATAGATAGCATAGAATAGCTCGTTTGGCATGTCAAGGTCCGAGGCCAATATATTATATATGGAGAGGCTGTCTTTTATCACCGAATCCTCGCTGTTTTTAGTCTCCGCCCACATGCGGCTGCCCAGCTCCAGCGCTGCCACTATGCTCACCGCCTTGGCGTCGCCTATGCCGTCCTCTTTCTTCAGTTCCGAAATCTCTTTCCTCGACAGATCTACAAGGCTGTTGTTGGACTCTTTCAGTAGTCTCTTGGCCAGTTCGAGGACGTTCATGTTCTGGCTGCCGCTACCAATCACAATAGCAAGCAGTTCCGAGTTGCTCAACGCTTTTCTCCCATTGGCCAGCATCTTCTCGCGAGGCATGTCCTCTTTGGCCATACTCTTTATAGGTATATTGTTTTTGTCCATATCACTAAAATTTCCGCAAAATTACATTTTTTTCTCCAAATATACAGCCAGAAAAGGAATAATAAAAAAAAATATCATTTTTATTGACTGATATACAATGTGATAAAAAAATGAGCGACAAAAAAAATTTTTTGTTTGCACAAAATTTCATATCTTTGCACGTCTAAAAATATTTGTTTTTAATTGTTTGAATACACTTTAATAACTATATAACAATAAGATATGCAAAATAAAGGACTTATCAGATTTTTCGCAATATTATTTGCGATAGTGTGTTTGTACCAATTGTCGTTCAACTTCTCGTCACGCCATTTCGAAAATAAAGCCCGTGAATATGCTAATGCTCCTGAAATCAAGGCTTTGGCTCACGATTTGGCTGGCGGTGATGCCGTCAAGGAACAGGCTATCTACGACTCATTGTCCACGGCTCGTGAGGCTTATTTCATTGACTCGGTTTACGAAGAAACCTCAAGGAATTCTCACTGGTATAATCCGTGGGGAAACTATAAAGTTTCCAAAGAACGTGAGATAAATCTCGGCCTCGACCTTAAGGGCGGTATGAACGTTATGATGGAGGTGTCCACTGTCGATGTGGTAATCGCACTCGGCAACCACACCAAGGACTCCGTTTTCAATGCAGCCATCAACGAAGCTCTCAAACAGCAGAAAGTAACCCCGAACACAAACTTCGTCTCGCTCTTCGAGGATGCCATCTACAAAATTAAACCCGATGTGCAGCTGGCTCCCTATTTCGCCACACAGCTGCGCGACAAAGTGAAACTCACCGACGATAACAAGAAGGTGATGGATATTGTCCGTTCCGAGGTGTCCGACGCTTACGACCGCACATACGAGATTCTCCGTCAGCGTATCGACAAATTCGGCGTTGCACAGCCCAATATCCAGAAACTGAGTGCCTCCGAGCGTATCCTTATCGAGCTCCCCGGCGTTAAAGAACCCGAGCGTGTCCGCAAACTCCTACAAGGCACCGCAGAACTCCAGTTCTGGTTGGGAGCCAAAAACAAAGAAGTTTTCCATTTTTTGGAAGATGTGGACAAATATATAGCCTCCACTTCCGTAGATACCACAGCCGACAAAGCTATGGACTCGCTGATGGCTAATCTCACAACCGACACGGCTGCCGCCGATACTGCTAAGAATGATGTGCTCAGCCAGCTTACCAAAGACAGCACACAGTTGCAAAACGAACAGCTGCAGGCCGAGAACGAGAAAAACAACCCGCTTTTCAGCAAGCTCTATCCAAATATTAACCCCAAAACCGGCGAACTCTTAGAAGGCTGTGTGGTAGGCCGTGCTTTCCCCAAGGACAGAGCCGCAATCGACGAGATGCTTGCAAAAGCCCGTCAGAAAAACATCATCCCCAACAATGTTAAATTCCTTTGGGGTGCAAAACCTTCGAGATACGATAACTTGTATGAACTTTACGCCATCCAGGTAACCACCCGCGACGGCTCGCCCCTGCTCAGTGGCGACGTCATCACCGACGCACGTCAGGACATAAGCGCCACCGGTCAGGAAATCTCCATGACAATGAATAGCGAAGGTGCCCGTGAATGGAAACGTATCACCGGAGCCAACGTTGGAGAGTGCATAGCCATTGTCCTCGACAATGTGGTTTACTCAGCTCCTCGCGTCAATGGAGAGATTGCTGGTGGTCGTTCATCCATTACAGGTGACTTCACCGACGAAGAGGCCAAGGACCTTGCCAACATCCTCAAAGCTGGTAAGCTCCCCGCCCCGGCCAAGATAGTCCAGGAAGCTGTGGTTGGACCTTCGCTCGGTCAGGAATCCATCAATGCAGGTCTGCTCTCCTTCATAGTGGCCTTCATTATGGTGTTCATCTATATGATTATATTCTACAACAAAGCAGGTGTTGTGGCAACAATAGCACTGCTTACCAATATGTTCTTCCTCGTCGGATTTATAGCATCCATCGGAGCAGTACTCACATTGCCTGGCATAGCAGGTATCGTGCTTACAATGGCTATGGCTGTGGATGCCAACGTTATTATCTACGAACGTGTCAAGGAGGAGCTGCGGGCAGGAAACAGTGTGGCGTCGTCGGTGGACAAAGGTTTCAAAAACGCCTACTCCGCTATCATCGACGGTAACGTCACCACCCTCCTCACAGGTATCGTGCTGATAATGTTCGGTTCCGGTCCTGTTCAAGGTTTCGCCGTTACATTGTGTATAGGTATTCTTACATCCTTGTTCACAAGTATCTTCATCACTCACTTGGTTATTGAGCGCTTTATGAAGTCGTCCAAACCGATGACATTCTCCTTCCCGTTCTCCGAAAACTTCCTCCGCAACACCGGTGTCGATTTCATCGCCAAGAGAAGGATGTTCTACTACATTGCAGGTGCCGTGCTTTTAATTGGCATTGCAGCTCTGGCTATCCGCGGACTCAATATGGGTATCGATTTCAAAGGCGGTAGAACATATGTGATACGTTTCGACCAGCCTCTTGAGGCAAGCAATGCAAATGTTACGGATGTTCGTGCCAGCCTTGCCGAACAGTTCCCCGACGCTCCCGAGGTGAAAACCTACGGCCCGTCGAACCAAATCAAGGTTACAACGAAATTTGGCATTGATGTAGATGACAGTGCAAAAGATAGCATTAAAAATGTAATCGTTGAAAAACTATACAACGGCACGAAAAAATATTTCAAAAATCAGAACATCACACAAGAAGAGTTTGCATCGACAAATACCAACCCTGTGGGTATAATAAGTTCCGAACAGGTAGAGGCTACAATGGCTAAGGACGTGAGACGCGACGCTGTGATTGCCCTCGTGGTCGGACTTATGGTGATTTTCGCCTACATAGCTCTGCGTTTCCGCAAATGGCAGTTCGGTCTCGGCGGTGTTATCGCCCTGGCCCACGACTCCCTCGTTACTATTGGTCTCTTCGCCCTGCTGCACGGCTTGCTGCCGTTCAACATGGAGGTCGACCAGTCGTTCATAGCCGCCATACTTACAGTTATCGGTTACTCAATCAACGCCACCGTGGTGATCTACGACCGTGTGCGTGAGTATAAGAAACTGTATCCGAAGCGCACGCTGAAAGAACAGATAAACAGCGCCATCAACTCCACTTTGAGCCGTACCGTGAACTCCTCGGGCACCACATTGGTTGTGCTTTTGATGATGTTCATATTCGGCGGCGAGGCACTGCGCGGATTCATCTTCGCACTGCTCGTAGGTGTGGCTGCCGGTACATTCTCTTCGGTATGTATTTCGGGCACCATCCTCTACGATTTGATGAAACGTAAAGAAGAAAAACAGATAGAAAAATAATAGCAAAAATAAATAACTGATAATCAGGAGTAAAAAAGATTTTTTTGAAAAAAAATGAAATTTTACTTTTATAATTAGTCAATAAAGAGTATCTTTGCAGAGATTTTTCAGATAGGAAAATGAGCACATTTTTGTGGATATTATTATTGGTGTTGTTCTCATTACCAAGTCTTTTGGGTAAAAAAGACAAGCGTGGTAATGCGAAACGGAAGACCGTGGTTTCGGGTGAAAATGCACCCGATTCCACCGTTTACACCGATACGGCCGACGCCTTAGAGGAAATAAAGCGACAGGTGTTCGGTCAAGGATATGTTCCACAGCAAGAAACTCAGGCTCCGAGACAGGAACAGTTCCTTTACAACGAATACAATCCGGCAGAAATGCAGGAAGAGACAAAACAGCCCAAGTCCTCACCGGTGTTTGTACAACCCGAACCCGTAGTAGAGCAGGGCAGCGGTTATAGTTTCGACCTGCGACAAGCTGTAATTCAAAGCGTTATATTGGAAAACCCCTACGTAAACTGATAAAATAAAAAACTAAATAGATAAGATAGGTATTTAATTGAAAATTAGATGAGTATGTTTAAAAAAGTACTGATGACATTTGGGTTGCTCTTAGTAACCAGCGTTGTGGCAATCGGACAAGGAACCCTCAAGGGTGTAGTTGTCAATGCCAAAACGAATGAGCCAGAGGCTTTCGTGAATGTCCAAGCCTTACAAAACGGCGAGATGCGCGGTGGCGACGCTACTAATTTCAATGGCGAGTTCACCATCAAGCCCTTGGCGGCAGGCGTTTACGACATCAAAGTATCAGCCGTCGGTTTCGCAGAAACAGAGGTTAAAGGTATTACCGTAAAGGCAAACGGTTCCACATACGCCGACACCATCAAGCTGCAGGACAAAACGCAGCAGTTGAAAGTGGTGGTCGTTACTGGAACAAAAGACCCTCTGATAAGTAAAGGAACCCCCGAAGGCGGTAAGATTATCACCGCTAAAGACCTCGAACGTATGCCGGGCAACTCCATCGAATCGGCAGTGGCAACTGTGGCCGGTGTGGGTTATAGCGACGGCGGCGTAGGTTCTATGCGTGGTCAGGACGAAGGTATGGCCACCTATGTGGGAGGTATGAGGAAAAAATCTGGCGTGTACGTCCCCAAGGAAGCTATCGCCGATATCCAGGTGATCCTTAGCGGTACACCCGCGCGCTACGGCGAGGCAATCGGTGGCGCACAGGTTATCACCCTCAAACCGCCAGCAAATAAGTTCAACGGAATGGTACGTTACGAAACATATCTCGACTACAGATATTTCAACGACCTCACTTTCTACCTCACCGGTCCGCTGTATAAAAGACCAGCCAAGGGCGACAAGGCAGAAAAGACAATCGTTGGATTCCGTCTTACCGGTGTGCTGCGTTATACTTTCGACCAGTACTACCGTCGCAACGGATACCTCTACCAGATAGTCAATGACGACGTTCGCGAGCGAATCGAAAATGAGCCTATCATTTATGACCCCCTCACAGGCGCAGTGAACTATTCCGGTGAATATCTCCGCAAGGACGATTTCCATACAATAAAATATAAAGGTGGTATGCCTGCTTACAGAGCCTACGTAGAAGGCGGTATCGACATCCGTTTCTCTGACTACGCCACTCTGCAGATTTCGGCCGACTATATGTTCAACCGTTCGTCGGAAACAAGTGTCAGTTTGTTCCCCCTCAACCTCGGAACTCATGGCACTTACGACTACCAGAACTTCTCCATCATGGCCGACTTCACCCAGCGTTTCCCCGATAAAAAGAAAGCCAGCGGCGACGCCACTAAACCCGGTGCCGAGAAATCGTCGTTCATTACCAATGTAATGTACAACATCTCGGGTATGTTCAACCGCGTTTGGACAAGAACATACAATCAGGATTTCGGCGATGACGTGTTCAAATACGGACATATCGGTACTTTCGAAACCAGAAAGGTGCGTACATATCAAACAGGTACCTTCAACCTCAATGGTGTGGACCAGGTGGCAAGGATACAGACCAACTGGATGGATACAGCTGTTATCTTCACCCCCTCGCCCTACAACCCGATGATGGCCAAATATACTTCGCAACTTTATGGTATGGATGCTATCAGAAGCTCCCTCATCAACTTCAACAACATCCAGATGTACAACGGTCTTATCAACGGCCAGACACCTTCGTCGATTTACAGCCTTATAAGCAATGTTGGAACACCTTACTCATCTTACGGCAAGTCTTTGACAGACTATGTGTATGTTCAGGCTAAAGTTTCCGCCGACCTCGGTGGCCACGCTATAGAGCTCGGTTTCCAATACGACCAGTCCACAAGCTACTCATACTCACTGGCACCTATCTCTCTGTGGACAATTATGAGACAATCGGCTAACGCCCATATCACTCAGCTCGACCTCGACAATCCTATTGTTGACGAATCGGGCCAATACCTCACCATCAACTACGACCGCAAATACGACGAAGCCAGCCAGACATTCTTCGACAGAGCTATGCGTGCAAAACTCGGTCTTCCCGTGAACAGCACCGACTGGCTCGATGTTGATATGTACGATCCCAACTGGTTCTCGCTGGATATGCTCTCGCCCGACGAGATGTTCAACGACGGTAACGCTATCGTATCTTACTACGGTTTCGACCACCGCGGTAACCGCATAAGAGGCAAACAATCTCTCGACGACTTCTTCAACAGCCCCGACAGAAAACTCGGCGCCTTCTCGCCCATCTATATGGCAGGTTACATCCAAGACCAGTTTGAGTTCCAAGACCTCATCTTCAACGTGGGTGTGCGTGTCGACCGCTTCGACGGTAACCAGATGGTGCTGAAAGACCCCTATCTGCTTTATGAATCCTACACCGTGGGAGAACTTGCTGGTGTGAACTACGCAGGCAATATCCCCGCCGGCGCTGGTGACGACTGGGTGGTTTATGTCGACGATCCTTCGTCTTCCACACCCACCATCACCGGTTTCCGTAACGGTGCCACTTGGTACACCGCCGACGGTGTTGAAACTTCCGACCCCAACGACGTTAAAGGTGCCGCCGGCCGTCCCACTCCTTTCCGCAAACCCGACGCACAGGCCTCCTATCAGAGAAATACCCCGTCGGTTAGCGCTTTCAAAGACTACGACCCGCAGATTGTGGCAATGCCTCGTATAGCTTTCTCGTTCCCCGTGAGCGACAAGTCAATCTTCAAGGCTAGTTACGATATTATCTGCAACCGTCCCTCCAGCGGATGGCAGGCCAACTACCTTGGTTATCTCTATATGACTCAGATATCGAGCATCTCCAACCCCAACCTGAAACCCGAAAAAATCACCAACTACGAGTTAGGTCTGCAACAATTGCTCACCGAAAACTCGGCTATCACCATCACAGCTTACTATAAAGAAACACGTAACCTTATCCAGTTGGTACAGTACGCCGGTGCTGACCCCAACCCCAACTACTACTCCTACGACAACCTCGATTTCAAAACTGTAAAAGGTATCTCGCTGTCGTACGACCTGCGTGCCACCAACAACATCCGTATCAACGCCAACTACACACTGCAGTATGCTGAAGGAACAGGACTTCCCTCGACAACAATGCAGGAACTTATCAAAGAAGGTTATTCCACTCTGAAACTTCTGAACCCCATTTGGGACGACCGTCGTCACGAACTCAAGGTTAACCTTGACTACCGTTTTGGTGAAAAAGAAGGTTGGTCAATCGACCGCAAAACCAAAGACGAACAAGGCAACGATCGTGTTAAAAAACTCTACCCGTTGCAGAACTTCGGTGTCAACCTGATCGCCGTGGCTCAGTCGGGTCGTCCTTACACCCGCCGCTACAGCAACACCCAGAGCACTATCGTGGGTAGCTACAACGGCGCACGTCTGCCATGGGGCTTCTACTTCGACTTTGTGGTTGACAAACACTGGCCCATCAAAGTTAAGAAAAGAACCACCAACCTTGTGCTTGCTGTAACAGTTACCAACGTGTTCAACATAAAGAACGTTACTGGAGTATTCGCTGTTACCGGCAACCCCGAAGACAACGGTTATCTTACCGACCCCGAAACACAAACTCTCATCGAATCCTACCTCGACTCACAATCGTACAGGGATTTGTATATGATTGCTTTGTCCAACGGCAACTACAACTATTCAAGACCCCGACTGATAAAAGTGGGTTTGACCTATCAGTTCTAACGTGTAAGTTTGTTTAATTGAAATTAGAGAAAAGATGAAAAATATATTTTTAAAATCGGGATTAGTTGCATTAATATGCATGTCTCTATTTGGAACGGCATTTTCTCGCGACTGCGAGTGGGAACGTGGCCATTCCAACCGTGCCAAGCTGCAAGCCAAAGCCGCCGCTTGTAAAAGAGCTCAGAGTTCCGCCGAGTTGAACGTCAACAACGTGCGTGCTCTGATCAACGCTTACGGTAATATGTGGTACGACGGCAGTCTGGCCAAATACAATATTCCTAAGAATGGTACTTCTACCGCCATGTTCTGCGCAGCCCTGTGGATCGGTGGTACCGACGTCGATGACCAGCTCCGTGTCGCAGCTCTGCGTTTCGGTAGCGAAGGTAACGACTACTGGCCCGGCCCTCTTACAGTGGACGGAACAGCATCCGTTTCCGCCGAGGTTTGTAACGAGTACGACAAACACTACAAAATTACTCAGGCCGACGTTTCGTCTTTTAAGGCTATGTTCGACTATGAGGAAGGTTCTGCTCCTACACCCAACGACGCTTATGACGAATCCCTTATCCCGGATGTGATTAAGAACTGGCCTGCCCATGGCAACACCGCAATGAAACAGTCCAAATATCTGGCTCCTTTCTTCGATGCCGACGGCGATGGCGAGTACAACTACACTAAAGGTGACTACCCGTATTACGATTTCGATAACGAACTCTGCCCCAAAACACTGAAAGCAGCCCTTAACCCCGGCGAGAAATACGAGCCCGCTCCCACAATGGAAGGCAAATATGGTACTGGCGGTCAGGCTATCACAGGAGGTATCCTCTCCGACCAAGTGCTTAAAGGCGACCAAACAATCTGGTGGGTGTTCAACGATATGGGTAACTCCCACACCGAGTCGAAAGGCGACCAGATTGGTCTCGAAATCAGAGCCCAGGCTTTCGCCTTCGCCACCAATGACGAAATCAACAACATGACTTTCTACACCTACGAAATCATCAACCGTTCGTCCTACACACTGCGTAACACCTACTTCAGCCAGTGGGTCGACCCCGATTTGGGCTACTCTCACGACGACTATGTGGGATGCGACGTACGACGTGGTCTTGGTTACTGTTACAACGGTAAAGATATTGACGGTCCCGGAACTGGTTCTTACAGTGGCATTCCCCCTGCAGTAGGTATCGACTTCTTCCAAGGTCCTTATATGGATCCCGACCAGAGCGACAACCCCAAGATTGACATAGCAAAAATGCGTGTTTATTACGAAAACGCTCTTGCAGGTTACCAACTCGACCCCAATAACCCCGCAGCAGGTTACGACACAATTCGTCTGTCTGAGGAAGCCGACGCTTACGTCAACGCTTGGTATTTCCAGAAAGATGACATCATCGGTAACTGTGCTATCAACGGCGTGAACTTCGGAAACGGCATCGTTGACGACGAACGTTTCGGTATGCGTCGTTTTGTGTATTACAACAACAGTTTGAACAACACCAACGGTGAACCTGAAAAGGCTACCGACTATTACAACTACTTGCGCGGCTACTGGAAAACCGGTGCTCGTATGACCTTCGGCGGCGATGGTACCAAAGGCGGTGCCGATGCTCTCGAATGCGACTTCATGTTCCCCGGCAATAGCGACCCGTGGAACTGGGGTACTAATGGCGATGACCCAGGATTTGAATGGACAGAAAAAACTCCTGCTGTTGGCGAGCCCGGCAACAACCCCGGCGACCGTCGTTTCATGCAGTCCGCAGGTCCCTTCACCCTTCGTCCCGGTGCCATCAACTACATCACAGTTGGTATTCCTTTCGCACAGGCTACTTCCGGCAACGCTTGGTCTTCGGTAGAACTTCTTCGTCAGGTTGACGACAAATGTCAGTCGCTCTTCGAGAACTGCTTTAAACTCCTCACCGGTCCCGAAGCTCCTACAGTAACTGTTCAGGAACTCTCCAACGAGGTAATTCTTTATCTCTCTTATGAGAACCCCGAATCCAACAACAATAAGAATGGTGTACCTGAATCTTTCTCCGAGATGGATCCTTCCATCCCAACGACATATACCATTGATACCACTATTAATGGTGAAACCGTTTCTGAAATCAGGACTTATTCTCAGGATCAGAGAACATACAAGTTTGAAGGTTATCAGATCTATCAGCTGAAAGACGCTAATGCTTCTGTTGCTGATATCGGAGATGACACTAAGGCAAGACTTGTTTATCAGTGTGATGTTGAGAACTATTACGATGCCGACCACACTCTTCCAATAGGAACGTTGGTGAACTATGATATTGATAATGCTCTCGGCACAGTAGCTCCTCAGATTATGGTTAACGGTGCCAACACAGGCATCCGCCATTCCATTAGACTCACCACCGACGCTTTTGCTACCGGTACAAATACCAAACTGGTAAATAACAAAGAATATTACTTTGTGGCTATAGCTTACGCTCACAACCGTTATAAAGAATATTCTCCCAGTGACGCCAACAAGCTCGACGGTCAGAAGAAACCCTACCTTGCCGGTCGTCAAAATGAATGGAAACAGGAAATCAGACCTGTCAAGGCTATACCTCACAATGTTACTGCCGAGAACGGTGGTACAATAATTCAAGCCGAATATGGTACATCTCCTGTAATCACCCGTATCGAAGGTTACGGTAACGGTGGTTTCGTGCTCCAGCTTACAGATGCCTCTATTGAGGAACTGATGGGTGCCCCCGGCGAGGAAGGTAAACCCGCTGGCCGCTTTGTTCGTTCCGGTATGAACGAAAAGATGGAGAATCCCTGTATCATACCTAACCCGACTTATAAAGAAAACCATGGTCCTCTTAACATAACAATTATCGATCCTCTCAATGTAAAGAAAGGAAAATATTATATCCGATTCAACGGTGCTGATAATGATTCGCGTTGGACTATCGAGTCTGTCGACGGCTCGCCGCTCTTCAACGATGCTAACGGTAATCCTGTTTATGTTGACTCGTCTGATTTCACAATCAGTCGTTATAATGAACAGTTGTTCCTCGACCTTGGTATTGCAGTCGGAATCACAAATGTGGAACACGTTGCTTCCCCGGCCACTGTGTCAGGAAAGACGATACTTGGTGGTTTGGTTAGCGACAGAGATGCTCTCCTCTTCTCGGAGATGACTTTCTCCGACCCCAACAAACAATGGTTGCAGGGTATTCCTGACTATGACGCTGTTCCCACCTACAACTGGATTAGAGCAGGTGCACAGTTTACAGAAGGTGAGCGTTCTTCTTTCTTGCTCGACACTTTTGCCTACACTGGTGCAGAGGCTTATATCGATGCCGACTATTACAAATATCTTTGGAATGAAGCTTTAGGCAGGTCGGAATCATACGCTATTGATAAATACAGTACCTTTGAAGGTGTTGTCGGCGGTATGTGGGCTCCTTACGGTTTGGTTTCCACACGCTCGTTCCACCCAGGTTTCTCATATATGTATTATGTTGCTCCCGAAAGTCGTTTCGACTCATTGAGAAGAAATACTTCGCCTGTAACTGCCAAGAACTACAAGTCGCGTAACTACCAGATAAGGAACCTCCAAGTTCAGTTATATAATAAATCGTTGAACTATAACGATTTGGCTAATCTACCAAGCGTTCACATTGTTATCACACCCGACCAGACTAAGTGGACTCGTTGTCCGGTTCTTGAAATGTGCGACGACCCGACACAGTCTGAGGGCAACGCACTGCGTTTCCAGATGCGTAAAGCATATTCGGTTGACAAAAACGGTAATGTGGATACCACTTACGACCGTAAATACGGTATGGGTTGGTTCCCTGGCTATGCAATCGATATTGAGACTGGCGAACGTCTGAACATGATGTTTGGTGAGGATTCGCGTTATGTCCAGCACAATGGCCGCGATATGATGTGGAATCCCGTGAACACCATTATGGACGGTACTCAGAACTATGTTATGGGTGGCGGTCACTTCATCTATGTTCTTAAGTCCAACAACCAGCCGTTTGTTGATATTTCGAGGGTTTCCGACAATGTGGTCTCGAAGTACTACAAAACTCCTTCGTACGATGGTGGTGTTTGGGCAGCTCGTATGCTTGAGTCTCTCGACCGTTTGATGCATATCCGCGACAATGCTCCTATGATGGCATACTGCAATGGACTGTTGCTCGGCGAGAGCGACCAATATGTGCGTCCTGCCCGTGACTCTGCGGCTCTGCTTTTTGCAAGTGTAGCATGGGTTAATATGCCGATAGTTTCTTCCAACTACGTTTTCAACAACCCCAAAGACATTCCTTGCGATGTTACTATCGACATAGCAGTAAGACGTCCGTACTCGAAGTACTACAGCGCCAACCAGACAGCTCCCGCTCAGGCTGGTCAGCAGGTTAAGAACGCCAACAACCCGATGTATATGTTCGAGATGACTGACGACCTCATCACCCTGACCAATCAGGCAGGCAACCGCATCGACAATCAGACAATACTCGACAACATCACCGTTGTCCCCAATCCTTACTACAGCTCTTCGGAATACGAGACTTCCAGTCAGCTGGACAGCAGGGTTAGAATAACTAACTTGCCAGCCAACTCAAAGATAGCCATTTATACTATAGACGGCACACTTGTCCGCAAACTCGGTCCATCGCCGAGCGACGCTGGCAACGCCGACCGTGGTTATACTCTGGATTGGGATTTGAAAAACCATATTGGAATACCCATCGCAGGTGGTATGTACCTGATACATGTTACCGTTCCTGAAGTTGGCGAAAGGGTTATCAAATGGTTTGGAACTATGCGTCCCGTTGACTTGAACTCGTTTAAATAATTTAGTGACAGAGTAAGTTGATATTAATATTTAAAATATGATGAAGATGAAAAACAGATATAGAATATTAGTAATGGTTTCGCTTGTGTCCCTGTTGTCCGTTTCCGCCGCTTTTGCAGGCAACGACGACCGTAGGGGTACGGCAGGTGCTAACGAGTTGCTTATTAACCCGTGGGCAAGAAGTTCCGGATGGGCAGGTGTGAACACCGCTAACGGAATCGGTATCGACGCTTTGTTTACTAACGTTGCAGGTCTCACATTCCTGAACAAGACCGAGGTTATGTACACCAACACCCAGTGGTTCGGTGGATATGGCGGACACATCAATGCCTTCGGTTTGGGCCAGCCTATCGGAGAACGTGGCGTTTTGGGTTTGTCTGTCGTTGCTATGGGCTTCGGCGACATCCCCATCACAACCGTTAACAGCCCTGAACAGGGTGCCAACGGTACTTTCTCGCCTTCTCTGATGAACATCTCGGCTTCGTACGCACATAAGTTCAGCCAGAGCATCCGCGGCGGTATCAACATCAAAATCATTTCCGAAAGTACCGACAACGTGTCGGGAACAGGTGTGGCTATCGATGCTGGTATCCAGTATGTAACCGGTGCCGACGACAATATCAAATTCGGTATCGCCCTGAAAAACGTGGGTACTCCTATGCATTTCAGCGGTGATGGTATGTCGCTGACTTTGGTGAACGACCAGGATGTTACCTCGACCTACGAGACTCGTTCCGCTTCGTTTGAGATGCCTACTTGCCTTAACATCGGTGGTGCTTACGATTTCTTGTTCGAGAAATTCGACCAGCGTCTGACGGTGGCTGCAAGCTTTACATCCAACGCTTTCCTCCGCGACGACTACAAGATCGGTCTTGAGTACTCTATTTTCAACATTCTCCAGCTGAGAGCCGGTTACGCTTTCCAGAGCGGCCTGTTCAAGGAAGATACCCGTGCAACAGCCTACACCGGTCCTTCGGCAGGTGCTTCGGTTGCCATTCCTCTTGGAAAACGCAAAGATGGAGTCCAGATTCCTACAATAACCATAGATTATTCTTACCGTGCTGCCGCTCCGTTCAGCGCTTCGCACTCTATTGGAATTGCTCTGAATTTGTAGTATATACAGTTTGATATAACCATTACATTTAGGAAAGACCCGCAAGGTCTTTCCTAAATGTTTAAATAAAAAACAGTTTTATTTAAAAGTTGAATTGCACATAACTATGTGCGTTTTAGAAATTTATTATCATGGGAGAAATTAAATATTATAGTGAAGAGGGACTTCAGAAACTGAAAGACGAGCTGAACACTCTGATAACCAAGGAACGTCCTGCCGCTTCGGCTGCCATTGCAGAGGCCCGCGACAAAGGCGACCTTTCCGAGAACGCCGAATACGACGCCGCCAAGGAGGCCCAAGGTCTTTTGGAAGCCCGTATTTCGAAACTTCAGGACCTTATCGCCAACGCACGTCTGCTCGACGAGTCGAAACTGGACACTTCCAAAGTGCTGTTGCTCTCGATTATCGAAATCCGCAACACCAAAACCAAGCTGAAACAGCGTTTCCATATCGTTCCCGAGAGCGAGGCCGATGTGAAGAAAGGCAAAATTTCCGTTTCTTCGCCTTTCGCCAAAGCCTTTTTGGGCAAGCAGCAGGGTGACATTGTGGAGGTTTCGGTGCCGGCAGGCATAATGAATTTCGAGATACTTTCCGTTGAACGTTAGTAAAACCCTTTCGATATGGCATCAATTTTTTCAAAGATAGTGGCAGGTGAGATTCCTTGCTACAAAGTGGCCGAGACTGAGGATTGTCTGGCCTTTTTGGACGTGTCGCCCATTGTTTACGGCCACGTGCTTGTAATTCCGAAAAAGGAAGTCGATTACATTTTCGATCTCGACGACGAACTGTTTGTGAAACTGCACCTTTTCAGCAAAAAGGTGGCCAAGGCTCTTAAGAAAGTGGTGCCTTGTGTTAAGATCGGCGTCGCCGTTGTCGGTGTTGACGTCCCTCACGCCCATATCCATCTGGCACCCATCAACAAGGGTAGCGAGCTGGCTTTCGACAAAGAGCGTGTAAACCTTACTCCGAAGGAGTTTAAGGAACTTGCTGCCAAGATTGCAGCACAAATGGATTGATTTGTATTGTTTAGTTATATAGGTCTGTCGTCTGCCAAAAGCGGGCGACAGACCCCTTTTTTAAGGCACTGGGTCGTATCCGCTGCCTCCCCATGGGTTGCACCTCAGAATGCGTTTAAAAGCGAGCCACGAGCCTTTAAACGGGCCGTGTTTCTTTATCGCCTCCACGGCGTACTGCGAACAGGTGGGGGTGTAGCGGCAGGCAGGGGGTGTGAAAGGCGATATGCAGTTCTGGTAGAACCGTATCGGCAACAAAAGCATCTTCACCAGTATTTTCTTTATCAGATTCATTGTTCGGGCTCGGTTTGGCTTTTTTCTATCTCCGACATAAGCCGGTCGAGTATCTTTTCTGTCTTGTCCCACAGCGTATGATAGTCGGGAAGGTTGTTGTCGGCGTAGCTGAGAGAGAGGTCGATGCTTGTGTTTTGTTCGTTCAGGAAAGCGTACAGTTTGTGCTTTTGCTGACGGTAGCACTCGCGGATAAGACGTTTGGTGCGGTTGCGGTCCACGGCGTGGCGGAGCCTGCGTTTGGGTACGATAATGAGCAGTCTGGCCGGAGTTTCGGCGTCTTTCGGCAGCGTGTGCCAACGTACCATAAAGGGATGGGAGAAAAATTTCGTCCCCTGAGCCATCAGCTCGTCTATTGCCTTTTGGCTACACAATCTTTCCTTTTTGCTGAAAGTGTTGTGCATGCTGAGGGTGTTTAGGAGATGGTTGTCGAAGTCTCCGCCGCTACGGGAGCTTCGTAGGGGATGCCCAGTTCTTCGGCTTGTTTGCGAAGAGCTTCGGCCTCTTTGCGGGCTTTTTCGAGCTGGCGTTCCCTGCGTTTTGCGGCATTGGCGGCTTTCTTCTCCTCGAGCATCTGTTTGTATTTGCTCTTGTTGGTGAAGACGGATTTTGTTTTCTTGCCGGCGTTTTTCTTGGTCGACGATTTCTTCAGCGAGGCGGGTTTTGCAATAATTGTTGCACCCTGTTCCTTGCCGAGTATGAAGTTTTCGATGGCCGCGGGCATCGATGGTGCGTTTTTGGCTGGTGCGGCAATGGAGAGTTTTATTCCTGCTGCGTTGATGGCCGAATGTGTGGCGGGACCGAAACCGGCAACTATTATATTTTCGTTTTCGGCAATGTTGGGGAAGCTCTCTAGCAGCGATTTCACTCCGATGGGCGAGAAGAGGACAATCATGTCGAATTTCGAGAGGTCGAAATGGGTGAGGTCCTTGGGCACGGAGCGGTACATGATGGCTTTGGTGTATTTGAACTTGCCTTTGTCGAGCATCTTGGTATTGTCGGTCTGCTTTTCGGACGAGCAGGGGAAAAGGAAACGCTCTTCTTTGTGTTTGATCATCAGGTCGATGAGGTCGGCGAAAGTCTGTTCGGCGTGGAATACTTTGCGTTTGCGGTATTGCACGTAGTTCTGGAGGTAGAGGGCAATGGCTTTGGTGGTGCAGAAATATTTCATTGTCTCGGGCGGGTTCTCGCGCAGCTCTTTAACCATGCGGAAGAAGTGGTCGATGGCGTTTTTACTGTTAAAGATAACAGCTGTGTAGTCCTTGATGTGGATACGGCTTTTGCGGAATTCGGCCACAGGCACGCCCACGATGTCGAAGAATTTGAAAAAAGTTAAGTTAAGACCGTATTTTTCGATGAGAGGGTAGTATGGTGATTTCTCCAAATTTGCTGGTTCGGGTTGTGAAATCAGGATGTTTTTAACTTCCATTGCTGTGTGTTTTGATATAGGATAAATCTATGGTTTATAATGTTTTAACGCCATAATGAAAAGCCTTTGCCACTTCATTTTGGAAATGCAAAGATACGAAAAAAAACTGACACCAGCAAATTTTCTTTTTCCACAAAATTGCCGTTGTTCGCTGTAAAGCAGCTGTTTGTGTGTTTATTTTTTTGTGTGGAGGGGACTTTTTTCGGTCTTGAACAGCAGAGCCACGAAAAAGCCGAGGATGAACGACGTTACAACAGTATATACGAAGCCCATAAAGGCCAGATATTTTGGTGTGGCCATTACCTTTATCTGCTCGACGGCAGCATCATAGCCGGGCTCCTCGGGGGAGTGCTTTGCAAGCTCGCTTTCGGTGAAACGCTGCACGAATTCCGTGTCAGTATGAGTGCCATAGAACCAGAGGTAAAGCGCATAAAGCACGGCTGCCACGCAACTGAGTCCAACAGTGAGCAGAAAAATCTCCTTGAAGGTTACTTTCTTTTCGGGCAGAGTGGTGCGATAGAGTAAGGTGAAGGCTACAAGACAGATGGCAAGAACCACGTTGTCGGTCCACGAGACGGGAGTGGCAATGGGGTCGAAAAGGTAGTAGCGCGCAATTACCGACAAAATAAGCGCGATAGCAGCAACAGGTCCGAAAATGAGGATGAACTTTTTGTAGTTGCCGTGCATTGTGGATTGGTAGCGATGCAGTAATGCCATTGTATTGTGTTGGTTTTTTGTGTTTTGTAATTATAGCTGATCTGTGTGAGATGCGACAAATTTACGTAAAAAAATCGGGATTTAGTGTGTTTTGTGTAACTTTTTTGTTGATTTTTTAGTTTTTGGAACTCTTTTTGATAGCAAGTAATATGCACCCCACAACAAAAAATCTTGACTGTTTTTACGGCCTGAAAGGCCAAAAATCAGTTAGACCGTGGCAACGCCACGGGAAAGGTGATGAAACCAATTAACGCCCTGAAAGGGCAAAATAGTGATTTGCTAATAATAACGGAATTATTGCTTGCCGAAATGTACAAAAAGTTGCAAATCCCATTATTTTACTGTTGCGGATAACAAATTAGTAACAAAGATAAATAGTTTAATGAAACAAATTGTTTTTTATATTATTTGTTCTTACCTCTATAATCTATTTCACCTTTAATTGCAAATCCATTTGTTTCTCCATAAGGAGAAAGGTCTGCTACGGGGACCGAAAATTCTTCAAGTTCTTTTTTTAAGAAATCCATATCAGCGTCAATCTCTGTTTTAAATATATCCTCAAAGGGCATTTTAAACATAAGCATGAGCTGATATAACATATAATAGTATTTAAAAAAAATCACAAGTTTCTCCTTATCTGTATTGGTCTTTATTAACCTATTTTTATTTTTTAAATAAACTTCTTTGGATTCTATCGGATTAATGCCTGACGAGGAAACATATTCTTGCAAAATAGACAAAGAATGCAATATTCCTTTTTGTGTAGTACGTGCTTCTTTCAACGAAATACAAGTGTTTAACCAGTTATAGCACTTGTCCGTGTATTTTCCTTCCAAATCCTCATAGTCTCCTAAAAATAAAGCATCGGCTGCAACAAAATAAATGCAGCATGGATGTGAGGGTGTGGGTAAAACAATATTAAAATTAAACTTCAATTGTTTTCTAATTATTTTTAGAATATCCTCCAATTGTATTTTACTATCATTTAGAACCCTCTCGGCATACCTTTCAAGACAGTGTTTCTGAAAAACCAAAACATATCCTTTTTGAAAAAAGAAAGCGTAGCATCTTTTGTTTCTCCAAATAAAATCTGCTTCGAACTCAGGCATTGTACCTTGTATACCGCCTCTTTTTAATAGTTTGAAAGTGTTGCAACTCGTTGTTGAATATTCCTCCCAACCTAAATTAATCACTTTTTTCTCTCGTTGAGCCCTATAAATAATCAACGGTTTTATGCGCTTTTCTAATACATTATAGTAATATGGAATTATTTCTCTGTCAAAATCATTACGAAGTTCATTCATAACCTCGTATTTTGTCATACTATCAACAACCATATTAATAAATTACTTTAATTTGTCTAATTCAATAAACTTTTCTTTGTCATACTCAGTTTTTTTTACTTTTGTAGTTGGCTCATACCATTCGTTCCAAGTATAAATTGATTCATACTCAGTATTAAGTACTAATTCACCTCGCGCATTAATTATGCCCCATTTATCATCATCATTCTTAACACGAGCATATCCATAGCGAAAGCCTTCTATTAACTTATATTTACTTGAATCTACAATAATATTTTTAGTATTTGCATCAATGACAGACCATCCTGAATAATCGCAACAAGTAACCAAACTTGAATCCGGGCTGGGGAAAATAAAATTATATTTGAATGGAAAAATCACATCGCCTTTAGAGTCTATTACAGACCATTTGTTTTCTCTCTTTACTGCTACATAGTTTTTATCATTAAAAAAAGAACCCTTTACTTCATCATAAATTGGGGCAATAAGTGGTTTACACATGCGATTTACAAATCCATATTTCCCATTTTCAACAAATGGTATCAAATACAAAGATAAAGAGTTTAACAAATCCAATGTTACGAAAAACCGAGCACCATTTCTTTCAAATATTGCAATATTAGTCTTGGTTGCATTTAACATGGCTTTATAATTGCCTTCGCGCTCATATCTTTTTAAATTATCAAATGTTTGATTATTATTCATTTTTTAATATATTAGTTAATACATCGTGTATGGCATCCTCATCCACCAAGCACTCAACCTGCAAAGATACGAAAAAAATCGGGATTTAGTGTGTTTTGTGTAACTTTTTCGCTTTTTTGCAGTTAAAAAGAACAGAAACACCGCCTTCGGGTGGATTGTATCTTTTTGTATAATTATGGACAACTTGCAGATAACCACCACTTTGGACACTCTCTGTGAAGCCGCGCGGGAGCTTTTGCAGGCCTTCCCCGACGACCGTTTTTTCGCCTTCTACGGCAAGATGGGCGCCGGAAAGACCACCCTTATCAAAGAGCTGTGCCGTGCCCTCGGCTCGTCCGACAACGTGTGCAGCCCCACTTTCGCCATCGTCAACGAGTATATGACCTCCGGCGGAGAGCCCGTCTATCATTTCGATTTCTACCGAATCAACAGTCTTTCCGAGACTTACGACATCGGTTACGAGGAATATTTCTACAGCGGCTACTACTGTTTCACCGAATGGACCGAGAAAGTGGAGCCTCTGCTGCCCGAATCGTATATCAAAGTGAGTATAGAGGAACTGCCTTCGGGCCAACGCCTCATCACCGCCATAAAAATCTGACATTATGGGAATATTGAACGAGATAGAGAACGAGCTGGCCACGCTGCCCGAACTCAAACACGACAAAACCGCCAACAAAAAATACCTAATCGGCGTGCCCGACGAGAGTGCCGACTACGAGACGCGTGTGGGGCTCACCCCGCAGGCCGTTTCCATACTAACCGCCGCCGGACACCGAGTGCTGGTGGCCACCGGCGCAGGCAACAACGCGGGTTTCAGCGACTTGGAGTATTCCGAGGCGGGGGCCGTCATCACCGACCGCCACACGGCGTTCCAAACCGACATCATTTTCAAGGTGCAGTCGCTAACCGCCGACGAGATAGAGCTGGTGAAACCCAAGGCCACCGTGTTTTCGGCTCTTACGCTGAAATATCACGACTGCCAGTATTTCCGTGCCTTGCACGAACGCAAGATTACCGCCGTGGGCTACGAGTTTATGGCCGACAGCCGCGGACACCACAATTTCCTGCGGGCTATGAACAGCATTGCGGGCAACGTCGGTTTTATGGTCGCTGCCGAATACCTCTCAAACCCGGGCTACGCCAACCGCTCCATGCTTGGCTCCGTGGCGGGGATACCGCCCACCGAGGTGGTGATACTTGGCGCGGGACGCTCGGCCGAAACAGCTACCAAAATGTTTGTGGCGGCAGGGGCCAACGTCAAAATCTTCGACAACTCCATCTCGCGTCTCAACGAGATTAGCCAGCGGCTGCAAACGCCTGTATATACGTCGGTTATATATCCCGAGCTGCTGAAAAAGAGCATAGCTTCGGCCGACGTGCTTATCGCCGCCTTCCACTCCAACGAGCCCGACTCGCAGTACATCGTCAGCGAGGACATGGTGGCCTCGATGAAACAGGGCAGCCTCATCATCGACATCAGTATCGACCTGCGCAACACCATCGAGACTTCGCAGGTTACCACCATTCCCGACCCCGTTTTTGTGAAACACGGAGTGCTGCACTACTGCGTGCCCAACATGCCCGCGCGTGTGCCGAAAACCGCTTCAATGGCCATCAGCAACTTGCTGGTTCCCATACTGATGCGTATCGCCGAAGGCTGTAGCGTCAACGAGCTTCTGGCCGAGAACGAGGAGCTGCAGCAGGGCACCTATTTCTTCAACGGCATACTCACCAACCAAACCGTGGCCGACTACGTGGGCCTCAGCGCCAAAGACCTACAAATACTGCTGAAACTTCCGCTAAGTTGAAAATTGAAAGTTGAAAATTGACATGCTCCTTGCCGCAAGCGGATTTTTAATTCTCCTAGCCGCAAGCGGCTGAATTACGAAGTAATCGTGAACACCTATGAAATAAAAAAATTAACGTGAACAAATCTTGGGAATCTAAACAATATTTCGCCGAAGGCGAAAGCAATTTACAAGATTAAAAAGATTTCGCGAGTGAAACGAGCAGGAGAATTAAAATGATTTATAGAAACCCGTGAGCCGTAGGCGAACAGGAGAATAAAAAAGATTTACAGACACAAACGCACTACCAATGCCAACCCTCACCATCATACAGAAGAAATCGCGGCTGATGCCTGCGCTGCCGCACAAACTGGTTGTCAACAATCAGGTGGTGGGGATAATGAAAGGTGCCGAGACCAACGTGGAACTCCCTGCGGGACAGTACAACATAATGATTCAGAGTATGTTGCCGTTTTTCTCCGCCTCTATGGACGTAACGGTGCATGGCGGGGTGCGCAACGTGCTCACTTTCAGCGACAGGGAGAAGATTTGGGATGCGTTGCTGGTAGTTGACATGGTGCTGTGGGTGGCTGAGCTGTTTTTCGAGCTACCTTCGCCGTGGGATGTTGTCTATCAGGTGTTTACCAACGGATATCTGGTGGCGTGGCTCGTTTACGAATGGGTGATACGCAAACGCTATTTCCGTATGGATTTCGGTACTTATAAACTTGCTTAAAAATGAAACGGTTATTCGCACTTCTGACACTTGTGGCTACTGTGGTATCCATTTATGCACAGTCATGGATGGATTCGGCGGTGTGTCGCAGCGACAATAGCTATTGTACATATTACGACACTTCGAGTCCGCGTAAAGCCGTTCCTGCACCTCTCCTTAATCAAATAAGACATAAATACATGCACCCCGCCGATTCGAGTCGGAACCAAATTTTTGAGGTGCGTGTCAACGGGGAAACAAATATGTATGTAGTGCGATTCGACAGCGCACAATTATTTGATGGACTTTTTGAAGAGTATCACTTTTGGCTTTACAACAAACTCACAAAAAGTGTCTCGCCCAAGCCTTTTGTTATATTTGGAGGATGGGCTTTGGACAATGAAAATGGTTTCAACGACAAGCTTATGACACTCCCACTGGTGGAAACTGCTGATAACAGAATATTGCTGCGTGAACGAAAACATAATGGGACATACAATGCTGTGATGCTTTACTCCATTTTGTTCGACAAAAGCCTTAATATGCAGATACAGTATTTGTTGGAGGAAACTTCGCTAGTTGTTATGGAAGGGAATAAGCCGGAAGTTTTACGTCGGATTTGGCATCCCGATAGTGTGATTTGTTTTTCGCTTGCCGATGAAGAGATGAATAAGATAGGAAGCTACACGACTTCCAGCGAAAATGCTATAACGGCTATTTCCGTCGAAAATCCAATATACGAATTGTATATCGTTACTTCATCCCCTGAGAAGTCGCTTTTTATAAAGCGTATTTATGATCAAAAATTACAGTTGCTCGCAGTTTCAGAGTCTCAGTCCTTCGACCTGCGGGACTTTGAAGGCCGCTACTGGCTTGCCGTGGCCGTGCAGCTGCCGTTGGACCTCACTTTCCAGCGCAGCGGCGACAGTGTGGTGCCGGTAATCTACTCCGTGTTTCAGGGCAATGCCGCCATCCATCCCACCTCGTGGAGTTTTTTGGGCGACACCCTCGTTTTCCGTAATAAAGATATAAGTCTCAAAATAACAGCTGTTTACAACCGCAGTGCCAACACTTTCGACGGCACTTTCAAACAGTTCGTCACCAGCGAACGAATCACCTTCAACCCCACCGAAGGTCCTTTCAAGGCCAACCGTCCGCAAACTCCCGTGCCGCCCTATTCTTTTGACCAAGAGGAGGTTACCTTTGCTTCCGCCGACGGCTCCGTCACCCTTTCCGGCACGCTGTCGTTGCCCAAAACAGGCGGCAAGTTTCCCGCCGTGGTGCTTGTCTCCGGCTCGGGGCAGCAGAACCGCGACGAGGAGATTTTCCTCCACAAGCCTTTCCTCGTCATCGCCGACTATTTCGCCCGTCGCGGCATTGCCGTGCTCCGCTACGACGACCGTGGCGTGGGCCGTTCCACCGGCGACGTCGCCAAGGCCACAACCCTCGACTTCGCCAACGACGCCCTCGGAGCCTTCGATTTCCTGCGCAAGCATCATCGCATCGACCGTAGTCGCATAGGCATCGTCGGACACAGCGAAGGTGCGCTTATTGCCCAAATAGTGTCTGCTCAGTGCCGAAAAGTGTCGTTCATTGCCTTTTTGGGCGGTCAGGGCTTTTCCGGCGACGAGATACTTCTGCAGCAAAATCGGCTCCTGTTCGAGATGCAGGGCGTTGCCGACACCCTTGTAGAAAAACGTCTCGCCTGCATGAGGGAGTTTTTCGTCGTTGCCGACACCATAGGGCCCAAGGGCAAGATGTTACCCGCCTTGCAGGAGGTGGTGGCGCGTGTCTGCCCCGGCATGGACAAAAGCGAGCTGGAGACCATCGGCATGGACAAGAAATCGCTTTTTGTGTGGAGTCAGCAGCTGCAGCTGCCGTGGTTCAAGACCTTCATGAAACTCAACCCTGCCGACTATCTGCCCAAGGTGAAATGTCGCATCCTTGCCCTTGGCGGCGAAAAGGACCTGCAAGTTCCTGCAAAAGAGAATCTTGAAAAGATAAAGGCACTCACTTCCGGCAAAGCCGACACCCGTTTGATGCCCTCGCTCAACCATCTTTTCCAGCACTGCACCACCGGCTCCCCCGAAGAGTACCTCACCATCGAGGAGACTATTTCGCCCGAAGTGCTTGAAATCCTGGCCAATTGGATTTTGGAGAAGTGAAAAACTTTCCCCCAGTTAGCCTTCTTTTCAAAAAAATTACACAAATACTTGCAAATGTCAAGATTTTTTACGTAATTTGAAAAAAGTTTTACGTATTGGATATTCTTTGTAAAAAGTTGATTTTCAATATAAAAACTGCTATCTTTTTAAAAAGTCGAATTGATAATCAAAACATATAACAGATTATGTTACACGCTTTTACCAAAAATTACAACGACCTTTCCACTGAAGCGGGTTTCCAGTACGAATTTTACTGCGACTGCTGTGGCAACGGTTTCAAATCCACATTCAGAGAATCGAGCACCTACAACAGCCGTAAGCGCACCGAAGGCTTGGGCCGTGGTGCCAGCATGCTCGGCAACTTGTTCGGCGGTGTGTTTGGAAGTCTCGGCAACGCCATCGAATCGGGCTCCAACGTAATCCGCGACCGCATGGAGGACCACAGTCCCCAATGGCGCAAGGAGCAGGAGAAGTCTTTCGACGAGGCTCAGGCCGAAGTAAAAGGCAGTTTCACCAAATGTCCTTCGTGCAACCAGTGGGTCTGCTCCGACTGCTGGAACGAGGAGGAAGGCCTTTGCATCACCTGCGCTCCCCGCGAGAGCAGCTATGTGGCCAAAGCCCGCAACGAGGCTATGCGTCGCAATATCGACGAGGAGGCTCAGACCGCCACGGTATGGCACGGCAAACTGGAGGAACGCACCACCGTATGCCCGCATTGCGGCAAGCCTGCCGGACACGGCAAGTTCTGCAACAACTGCGGTAAGCCGCTCGGTATGGTGAAATGTCCCAAATGCGGCGCCATGCTCCAGCAGAACACCAAGTTCTGCAGCGAGTGCGGCTCGCCCGTAGGTGGCACCGGCGTTTGTCCGCAGTGCGGCACGCAAAACCAGCCCGGCACCAAGTTCTGCTCCGAGTGCGGCACTAAATTGTAGGCACAATGGGCGATTCGGGAACATATAACTGCAGCGTCGACAGCGAACGTCTGCACGGCGAGGCTGTCTGTGCGATAGGCCACGAGGCGTTGGAGATTAAGTCGGAGAAAGGATTTCTTCGGCTCGACTACGCCGACTTGCGCGACATGCGTCTGCTCGACTACCACGTGGTTTTGGATACCGCCCACGGCAAAGTGGACCTGTCGGCATTGGGATTCCAGACAGAGGATTTCTTCGAAAAACTGTGGCAGGCTTATGCCGGACGCAGCCGCGAAGCGCTCTTTGTCGAAGGCGAAGCCCTCTATACCGGCGAAGGCGACTACTCCTATACCGAGCAGGGCGTGGAGGCTCACGGCATCGCCAAAGTGGAGCTGTACCACGACTGCCTGTGTCTGTTTCCCCACAACGACAAGGCTCGGCGTATCCCTCTATGCTTTGCCGATGAACCACAAGCGGCGGATTTCCGTATAGCGTTGCGACTCGACACCGGCGACAGCTACGAGGTGGCACGTCTGGGACGCTCTTTCGACGCCGTGGCGGAAAAGATTGTTACAACGCAGAAAAAGACTTTACAACGTTGGCAGAAAGCCCATCGGGAGCTCTCCGACACTCTTGTGGAACGGCTTGGCGCCGATGCCGAAGGCTATGATTGGATGAAAGCACAGGGCTGCAGGATGATAGACGGACTTTACACCCCCGACGAGGAGGGGTTCTGGTTTGCAGGGATAAAGAACGGAAAGGCGGCTGTGGAATGGGTTACCGAGGAACAGACTGCCACCTATCTCTATCAGTTCCAGACCGACGACACCGTCTTCGAACGCTCGTTGCGACACGCCTTGGAGAGCTCGGCGTTGCACCGCGAGGTGATTTTTACCGAACTTGACGGCAAACCGCTGTACCAGATGACGGTACATCGCAGCTACCATTTGCGTTTTCTCCGCGACCATTTCGCAGGACGCATCATCCACAACAGCACGTGGCAGCAACGAGTGAAGGAGTTCTTCCTGTAACCAACCCAACGACAAATAAAAAAACGGTGCAGAATTTCTGCGCCGTTTTTTACTTTCTTTGCCTTATAAGAGCCGACTTTTACGCCATCCGCATTTCTTAACTTCCAACTCCAAACTGCAAACTGCAAACTCCCAACTAATTACTCATTACCAATTACTCATTACTAATTATCAAATCCCCCACCACTTACTTTCGATTTTGGTTTCCACAGCTTCTTCCACCTCGTCGGGTAGGGCGGGGAAGAGGTCAATGCCGATGGCGGCTTCCAGTTCGTCCACCGACATGGAACATTCTTTAATATCCTGTTGTCCGGATATATTGTACATAATAAGTCCCATTGCGCCGTAGTTGCCGTCCTTCTCAACAAGGAAAGCCTTGAAAAAGGCGTCGGGCACGGCAACGTTGTTAAGTCCAATGGTGCCGAATTGGTTGTCGTAGAACACCGGTCCGCACACAATCCACACCTTGCCGTATTGTCGTGCTAGGCGACGCCCCATGCGCTCTGTGCTCTCCCACGAGTTGGCGTTGAACTGGCGGTTCTGCGGACAGCAGTTGGTAAGCAGGAAACTCTGCCGCATGGCATCCACGCTCCATTTCATATCTGCGGCGGGTGCCAGATGTCCGCGGTCCCATTCCGTTCCACTGTAGTCCTTGAAATGAGCCTGACGGCACTTCAGGTCGGGGTCCCTGTCCCAGAAATCGTTGCCTTGGCGCGGCACTTTGCCGTAGGTCTCGTCTTTGGTCAGTTCGTAGGCCACCCATTTGGCAACGAGGCGGTTGCAGTCGTACGATGCGGCGTAGCCCACGTGTGTTACCACTATGTCGCTCTCGGTGATGGCGGGGAGTTCGTAGCCCGTGCTCTGCTCCTGCTGGCTCGACGCCGAGCGGCACGAGCACATCACTATCAGCGCTGCCGACAGTATTTTAATTATTGATACTTTCATTTCTAATACTTGATAATCAGTTGATAAAGCCGATGGTTTGACGTACTTCGTGCAGGGTTTTGGATGCGCTCTCGCGTGCTTTTTCGGCACCCTCTTTCATCACTTTGTTCAGATAGTCGGTGTCGGCGCTTATCTCTGCGATGCGTTGGCGGAACGGTTCGGTGAAGTTCACCATGTCTTCGGCCAGCTGTTTTTTCATGTCGCCGTAGCGTATCTGGCAACGGTTGTATAGGTCGTCGAAATACTCCACGGTTTCGGGGGTGGAGACCACTTTCATCAGTGTGAAGAGGTTCTCTATCTCGGCGGGTTTGGTCTGGTTCATCTCCTGCGGACCCATGTCGGTCTTGGCGCGCATAATCTTTTTGCGGATGGAGGCGGGGTCTTCGCCGAGGAAGATGGCGTTGCCTTCGCCCTCCGACTTGCCCATCTTGCCGCTGCCGTCGAGGCCGGGGATTTTCACCAGCTCGTTGCCGAAGTTATAGGCCTGCGGCAGGGGGAACACCTCGCGGCCGTACATTTTGTTGAAACGGTTGGCGAAAGTGCGTGTCATCTCCAGATGTTGCTCCTGGTCTTTGCCCACGGGCACTTTGGTGGCTTTGTGGATAAGGATGTCGGCGGCCATCAGGGTGGGGTAGGTGAGGAGTCCGGCGTTGACGTTGTTCGGCTGCTGGCGCACCTTGTCTTTGAACGAGGTAACACGCTCCAGCTCACCGAGATAGGCGTTCATATTGAGGAAAAGGTACAGCTCCACCACTTCGGGGAGGTCGCTCTGCACGTAGATGGTGGCCTTGTTTGGGTCGAGGCCGGCGGCGAGGTATTCCACCAGAATCTGCCGCACGTTGCCCGCAAGGTCTTGTGGGGTGGGGTGGGTGGTAAGCGAGTGGTAGTCGGCTATAAAGAAAAAGCAGTTGCATTCGTCCTGCAGACGTATGAAGTTGCGCAAGGCGCCAAAATAGTTGCCCAGATGCAGATTTCCGGTGGGACGTATGCCGCTTAATACTGTGTCTTTGCTCATAATCAGTGTGTTATATCAAAATGTTCGAAAAATGCGTTTTTGCAAAGATACGAAAAATTGGTAAATAGTGATTAGTGATTATTGATGAAGAAAGGTTCAGTGAACCTTTCGATAGCACGAAGTGCGGAGAACCTAATGAGTGATTGGTGATTAGTAATTGGTTGTGGATGAAGTGCTTTTTTCTGAAAAATTTTTTATAGTTTTATTTTATTGATATTTAGTGATTTATAAATTATTTTCAAAATATTTTTTCACTACGCAAATAGGTTGCGTACCCCTGTTATATCTTTGCATTTTGAAAAAGAGCGGTGAAAAATCGACCTTTTTTCACATAATAAACTGATTGTAAGATAATAAAATAAATGCAATATGAAAGAATGTGTATTTGAATTTGGCAAACAGCCTCTGAAACAATGGATTAGAGAAAACCGCGACTGCGAACGCATGAAACTCGTGGGGAATGTAAAGAGCAATCTTATGGATGATGAATATTACTTCCCCGTGAAAGGAGATGAAGGTTGCAGACAACTATACCACGAGCTTGGCAACGACAATCCTTTCGACCTGCTTTATGGTTTCGACAAGCTTGCCAAGGACTTTCATCCCAAGGAGTTCGACTTAAGTGAGATGCGTCTGCTCGACATTGAGGATGAAGATGGCAACGACGATATGCCATGGGGATGGGGCTCCGATTTGTTGGAAGATAATCCGTCGATGTTCCTGAGAATGCTGTGCAACCGCATCTACGGCACCGAGTTCGTGGTAAAGGACGGTTTCATCTTAACCAAGGACGGACGCACTGTTGTGCATTGTTTCAATCCTAAAGGCGTGGTGAACATCCCGCAGGGCGTGGAGCGTATCGGACGCATAGCTTTTTCAAATATCGAAAAAGGAAAATTAGAAGTGGTGCTGCCCGAAGGCGTGGTAAGCATCGGCATGTCGGCTTTTGATAATTGTGAGGCGTTGAAACGCGTCAACTTGCCCGAAAGTCTGCGTGAACTCGGCATTAGTGCCTTTGAAAACACAGAATTGAAGGAGGTCTCAATTCCTGATGCAATAGAGGAAATCCCAGACCGCTGTTTTAGTTTCACCTATATCGAGAAGTTGAAACTGCCACGTAATTTGAAGGCTGTGCGCACCGAGGCTTTTGTCGGACTGTCTCCCAAGAAAATATTTTTTCCTGAGGGTTTGGAGACGTTGGAATGGGGATGTTTCGACAGTCATGAACAAATAATTATGTACATGCCCAAGACGGTGAAAGAGATAGCCGAGGATTTCTATTACGACAGCTATGTGGAGGATCATCCATCCGACCATCGTCCGTACATTTATATGGACCCCGCGAACCCCTATTTCGAGTCGAAAAGAGGGCGGCTTTACCGCAAAGGCGGACGTAAGCCGTATATATAAATATAAGCCTGGCAACGCACTGCCT